>MDTG01214069.1_pt1 | contig 11317 bp, 7 predicted proteins | sample 811421 | NCBI WGS metagenome assembly MDTG01 (sample SAMN05326645, study PRJNA326480) | marine metagenome | isolation source: seawater | place: Pacific Ocean: South East | collected 2011
GCGGCGCCGGGTCGGCCGGCCAGGTGCCGGACACCACCACCCAGGCGCCGAGCAACGCCAGAGCGCCGTCCCGGCCGTGCCCGAGATAGCGATCCCCATGGGGCGTCAGCGGCCAGCGGGCGGCCGCCGGGCCGGCGGCCAGGCGTGCCGCGAGAGCCAGGCCCAGCAGCGGCACGGCGCCCCACACGGCGGCCAGCCAGCCGCCGCCGGGCTCCAGCCGGACCAGCAGCGCAGCCGCGGTCCAGGCGCCGAGCACCAGCATCAGCCACCAGGCGCCGGTGTGCCACCAGGCGGTCAGCCGCGCCGAGACCTGCTCCGCGAGGCGGTCGCGGACCGCCAGATGCCAGTACGCCGCGGCGAAACCGGCGGGCCAGGCGAGCCACCCGAGGTCCACCCAGGGGCTGGCCCGGCGCCAGTCGACGTCGAGGCCCAGCAGGACGGCCCACAGCGCGGCCAGCAGCAGCACGGCGGGCTGCATGCCGCCGGGCCAGGCGAGCCGCCGGGCCGCCGTCGCCAGCAGCGCGCCGGTGCCCGCGAGGAACAGCAGCGCGGCGTGCTCGTGGTGGTTGCCGTTCCAGCTCTCGCCCGGGAAGGTCAGCCGCGCCACGTCCTGCAGGCCGGCGGCGGTCCACCAGGCGGCCCCCCACCAAACCCAGGCGAGCTGCTGGGGCCGTTCGAAGCGGGACAGCGCCGGCCGGTGCCGGAACAGCAGCCAGCCGGTGATGCCGGCGGCGATCGCGATCAGCGCCGCGCCGAGAAAGTCGCCGTTGGCGAAGGGCAGACCACTGCTGCCGCCCTGCCAGTCCACCACATAGGCGCCGGCGGCGACGAGCTGCAGCGCCAGCCCGGCCGCGCGGGCGAGGACCTGCCGCTGGCGCAGGCCGACCCACAGCACGCCGGCGCCCTCCAGCGCCCAGGCGGCGCCGGTGAGGCGCTGATCGTCGACGGCGAACGGAATCGCCAGCGTCGCGAACACCAGGGCGAGCGCCGCGAAGGACTGGCCCAGCAGGTGGCCGAAGGCGCCGCGGCGCCTGAGCCACCACGCCAGGGCGGCGTACACCAGGGCGGCGGCCAGGGCGGAGTAGGCCATGGCGAAAGGCATGTCCCGGACCAGCGCCCATTGCAGCCCCATGGCCGCCGCCGGCGTGCCGAACACCAGGGTGCCGTCCACCAGGCCGGCCAGCGCCGGCGCCTGGCGGCGGGCGAACAGCAGGCTGACGCCGAGGTAGAAGGCGAAGAACAGGATCAGGAACGGCTCCGTGGAAGCGAACAGCTCCGGGCGGTAGTACTCGCGGCCCCAGGCGGCGCCGATCACGAAGGTGAACACGAACCCGGCCCAGTTGAGCCAGCGCCAGCTCCGGAACCAGGCCATGGCGAGGATGCCGGCGTTGAGCAGCGCGTAGTAGGAGAACAGGGCGACGTGACTGCCTTCGCCGGTGGCGGTGAGCACCGGCGCCAGGAAGCCGCCGCTGGTCGCGAACAGCGCCAGGGCCTGGGAGCGCTGCACCACCGCCAGCACCGACGACGCCGCCACCAGCACCACCAGCGCCGCGAAGGCGGCCGCCAGCGGCACCATGTCGTACAGCCGGGCGGCGGCGAAGATGGTCAGGTAGAGGATGCCGACGCCGGCGCCCTGCAGCACCAGGCCGTAGGTGTCGGCCCGGTCGCGCAGGCGCCAGCCGGCGGCGACCAGGGCCAGGGCGGCGGCGGCGCTGCCGGTCAGACGCAGCTCGATGGGCAGCAGGGCGTGTTCGTAGGCGTAGCGCAGCAGGAACGCGACGCCGAAGAACAGCACCACCGCGCCGATCCGGACGACCGGGTTGCCGGTGGTGAGAAACCGCCAGACGCGGCCCAGCGCGGCGCGCACGGCCCGCTCGACGGCGGTTTCCGGCGGCGGCTCGATGGCGCCGGCGGACGCCGTCCCGCTGGCCGTTGCGGGCGATTCCGGCGCCGCTCGGGGTGCCGCCGCGGGCCCTGCAGCGGACGCGGTGGTGTCCGCCGCCGTGTTGTCTGCGGTCGCCGCGCCTTCTTGCGGCGCCGCGTCCTCTTGCGGCGCCGCGTCTTTTTTCTCCGCCGCGTCTTCTCTCTCCGCCGCGACTTTTTTCTCCGCCGCGTCCGTTTTCTCCGCCGCGTCCGTTTTCTCCGCCGCGGGCGCTTCCCCGGCCGCTCCGGCGTGGCGTTCGAGGTGGTCGAGGCGGAGGTGCAGGGTCTCGATGGCGGTCTGCTGCTGGCGCAGGCGCACGGCGGCGAATACCGCCACGGCCGTCAGCACGGCGCCGCCCGGCCCCGCCGCCATGGCGCCGAACACCGCGCCGCCGGCGGCAAGGGCCAGGGCCAGCCCGCTGCCGCCGCCGGGCGCGGCCGGCTTCTCAGCGGTCAAAGGCGACTTCCAGCACCTGGTCCAGATGGTCGGCCAGGGTGAACGACATGTCCCGGCGCACCTCGTCGGGCAGCTTGGCCAGGTCGGCTTCGTTGTCCCGGGGCAGAATCACGTGCCGGAAGCCGGCGCGGTGGGCGGCCAGCACCTTCTCCTTGACGCCGCCCACGGCCAGCACCAGCCCCGACAGGGTCAGCTCGCCGGTCATCGCCACGTCGGCCCGGGCCGGCCGGTGGCGGTAGGCGGAGACCAGCGCCACGGCGATGGTCACCCCGGCGGACGGACCGTCCTTGGGCACCGCGCCCTCGGGCACGTGGACGTGAATGCCGTGGTTGTCGATGCTGTCCCGGTCGATGTCCACCTGCTCGGCCACGGACCACAGATAGCTGCGTGCCGCCCGGGCGGACTCCTGCATCACCTGGCCGAGATGCCCGGTGAGCGACACCTTGTCGTCCTTCTGGGTCAGGGCGGTCTCGACGTACAGCACCTCGCCGCCCGCTTCGGTCCAGGCCAGGCCGGCGGCCACGCCGGGGGTCAGGGTCTCCCGGTAGAGGTCGCGTTTGAATTTCTCCGGCCCGAGCAGCGCCGTGAGATCGCCGGCGCCGATGGGCGAGTCGACGGTCTCGCCGTCCACCACCTGCCGGGCGCGCTTGCGGGCCAGCCGGCCGGCCACCCGCTCGAGCTCGCGGACCCCGGCCTCCCGGGTGTAGCGGCGGATCATCACGTCGAGGGCCTCGTCGCCGATGTCGAGCTGGGCCTCGGTGAGCCCCGCCTCGCGCTGCTGGCGGGGGATCAGGTAGCGCCGGGCGATGGCGCGCTTCTCCTGGTCGCTGTAGCCGGACAGCTCCAGCACCTCCATGCGGTCGAGCAGCGGCCGCGCGATGCCCTCGAGGGTGTTGGCGGTGGTGATGAAGAACACGCCGGACAGGTCGTAGGGCAGGTTCAGATAATTGTCGCGGAAATCCTTGTTCTGGGCCGGGTCGAGGATCTCCATCAGCGCCGCCGACGGGTCGCCCCGGAAGTCCCGGCCGAGCTTGTCGATCTCGTCGAGCATCAGGATCGGGTTGGTGACGCCGGCCCGGCGCACCCCCTGGATGATGCGCCCGGGCATGGCGCCGATGTACGTGCGCCGGTGGCCGCGCAGCTCGCCCTCGTCGTGCAGGCCGCCCAGGCTCAGCCGCTCGAACCTGCGGCCCATGGCCCGGGCGATGGACTGGCCCAGGGAGGTCTTGCCGACGCCGGGCGGCCCCACCAGGCACAGGATCGGCGCGTGGGATTCGGGATTGAGCTGCAGCACGGCCAGGGACTCGAGGATGCGGGACTTCACCTCCTCGAGGCCGTAGTGGTCTTCGTCGAGCACCCGGCGGGCATGCTCGAGATCGAGCTGGTCCTCGGTGCGCTGGTGCCAGGGCAGCTCCGCCACCAGCTCGAGATAGGCCCGGGCCACCTGATAGTCGGCAGCGTTGACGGACATGCGGGCGAGCCGCTTGAGCTCCCGGTCCACCTCCTTCTGCACGGCCTCCGGGAGCCGGGCTTCGTCGAGAGACTCCTTGAGCTCCCGGACGTCCTCGTCGTCCTCGTCTTCGCCGAGCGCCTGCTCGATGGCGCGTTTCTGCTGGCGCAGCAGGTGCTCGCGCTGCTGGGACTCCATGTCGTCCCGCGCCTGCTGGGCGATCTGCCGCCGCAGCTCAGTGACCTTCTGCTCGTGCAGCAGGATGCGGTGCACCTCCCGCAGCAGCGAGATGGCGTCGTCGCAGGCGAGCACGGCCTGCTCGCGCTCCAGGTCCAGATTGGCCAGGGACGCGATGCGGTACATCTGGGTGATCGGGTCGGGCAGGGAGCCGACGAGCTGCTGGTAGATCTGGGCGCCGTTGTCCTGGTCGAACAGGTGGGCGATGGCCTGGGCGAGCTGCAGATTCTCGCGCACCAGCGCCTCGGCGGCGGTCTCGTCGTCGCCGAGGCTCGCCAGGGTGACGTCCGGCAGCGGCGCAACGTCCGCCAGGAGCTGCTCGCCCTGCCAGCGGCAGGCGCCGAGGCGGACCCGCCGCAGACCCTGGACGATGATCTGGGCGCCCTGGTCGCGTTTCTCGATGCGCGAGATGCTGACCACCGTGCCGACGTCGTACAGGCCGTCGCGCTCGGGCTGCTGCTCATCCGGGTCGCGCTGGGCGACCGCCACCAGCTCGCGGCCATGGTCCAGGGCGCTGTTCACCGCCGCCAGGGACATGGCGCGGCCGATGGCCAGCGGCACGATGATCTGCGGGTAGACCACCGTGTTCTTCAGCGGCAGTACCGGCAGTGTGGTCGATGTTGCTGCCATGGCTGCGCCGGCGGCTCCCGTTGCGCCACTAGGCGGTCAGTTGCTGGGCCCGGGCGGCCTCCTCGCGAAGGTGCTCGGGCGTGCCCAGAAGCTGCCGATTGTAACCGATACGCTTGAACCAGTAGTGCAGGCCCAGCAGGTCGGTGAAGCCCATGCCGCCGTGCACCTCGGTGGCGGTCTTGGCCACGAACTTGCCGACCTCGGCGAGATGCGCCTTGGTGTGGCAAGCGGTGACTTGGGCCTCCTCGGGCAGATGGTCCAGGGCGTGGGCGGCGTACCAGACCATGGCCCGGCAGGGCTCGATGTCGGCGGCCATCTCCGCGCACATGTGCTTCACGGCCTGGAAGGTGGCGATGGGCCGGTTGAACTGCTCGCGTTCCTTGGCGTAGGCCACGGCCTTGTCGAGCATCGCCTGGGCGGCGCCCAGGGTGTCTGCGGCCAGCATCACCCGGGTGACGTCCAGCAGCCGGCCCAGGACCGCGGGGTCGTCGCTGACCGGCTCGGCGCGCACCCCCTTCAGGGTGAGCTCGCCGGTGGGGCGGGTGCGGTCGACGGTGGTCAGCGGGCGGTGGGAGACGCCGGCCGCCGCCGCGGCGACCAGGTGCAGCCCGCCGTCCCGGTCCGCCACGAGGTAGTGGTCGGCAGGGTAGTCGGTGACGAACAGCGCCTTGCCGGTCAGTGCCCCGTCCCGGGCGGTGACGCCCGCATCGGCCCGGGCGCCGGCGGCTTCACCGATGGCCAGGCCCACCCGGGCGCTGCCGGCGGCGACGTCGGCCAGCAGCGCCTCGGCCGCCGGCAGCCCGGCGAGGGCGATCGGGGCCGCTACCGCAGTGCCGAGGAAGGGCGCCGGCGCGGCGTGGTAGCCCAGCGCCTCCGCCACCAGCGCGGCGTCCAGACAGGCGAGTCCCACGCCGCCCGCGGACTCGGGCACCAGCAGGGCCGGGATGCCGAGCTCCGCCAGGCCCTGCCAGAGGTCGGCGTCGTCACCGTCCTCGGCGAAGCGCCGGATGCGCTCCAGATCGACCCGATCCGTGAGATACCGGCCGACGTTGTCGGCCAGCATGGTCTGCTCCTGGGAAAGTCCGAACTCCATGCCCTCACCCCTTCTGAATCTTGGGCTCGCGGGGCATGCCGAGGCCCCGCTCGCTGATGATGTTCTTCTGAATCTGCGACGTGCCGCCGCCGATGATCAGCCCCAGGAAGTACATGTACTGGTTCTGCCAGCTGCCGTGGCCGCGCAGGTACGGGTTGTCGCCGTAGGCGAGGCCGATCTCGCCCATGACGTCGACCGCGAACCCTTCGAGCTCGTGGCGCAGTTCGGTGCCCTGGAGCTTGTTGATGAGCCTGGCGAGGCCGGTGCCGCCGGTGCCGTTGACCCGGGACGACAGCACCCGCAGGTCGTTGCAGCGCATGGCCAGCACCCGGCCCTGGAGCTTCATCAGCCGGTCCCGGTAGACGGGATGCTCGATCACCGGCACGCCGTCGATGGTCTCGTGGCGCATCAGCTCGATCAGCGCGTTCAGCCGCGACAGGGTGGCGTCGGGGTTGCCGAGGGAATCGCGCTCGTGGCCGAGAATGGCGTTGGCGACCGCCCAGCCCTGGCCGCGCGCGCCGACGATCTGGTCCTTGGGCACCCGCACGTCGGTGAAGAACACCTCGTTGAAGTTGGCGGCGCCGGTCATGTCCACCAGCGGGCGGATCTCGATGCCCGGCGTGTCCATGCGGAACAGCAGGAACGAGATGCCCTGATGCTTCGGCGCGTCGGGCTCGGTGCGCACCAGGCAGAAGATCCAGTCCGCCAGGTGGGCGGTGCTGGTCCAGATCTTCTGGCCGTTCACCACCCATTCGTCACCGTCGAGTTTCGCGCTGGTGGACAGGCTCGCCAGGTCGCTGCCCGCGCCGGGCTCGGAGTAGCCCTGACACCACACCATCTCGCCGCGCAGGGTCGGCGCGATGAACTGACGCTTCTGTTCCTCGGTGCCCATTTCCAGCAGGGTCGGCACCAGCATGGAGATGCCCTGGCCGCCGAGCCCCTGGCTGAGCTGACCCCGGGCGAACTCCTCGGCGATGATGCGCGACTTCAGGATGTCGGGCTCGGCGCCGTAGCCGCCGTACTCCCGGGGAATGGTGCGGGCGGCGTAGCCGTTCTCGATCAGCAGCTTCTGCCATTCCAGCGTAGCGGGATCGCGCAGGCCCGCGCCTTTCGGCGCGCGGTCGCGGTTCGCCTCGATGAAATCCCGGACCTCCTGGCGGAACGCCTCGTACTCCGGGCCGTAGGAAAGATCCATGCGGTGTCCCCCATTTTTCAGCCGACGGAGACTACCAGTTTTCGCGCCCCGACGGCGCGGCTCCGTGGGAGCGCTCTCCAGAGCGCGATTCCGTCGGCGGTGGCAATGGGAGGCGCAATCGCGCTCTGGAGAGCGCTCCCACAGGGGTGGGCGGGTCGCGCTCACGCCAGCCGCGGCAGCAGTTCGCGGCGCACCAGGTGCTTCAGGCTGACGCCCCGGGCGAAGCGTTCCACCTCGGCGACGATGTAGTCCGCCAGGCGCTGGGTTTCGCGTCCCAGCGAGCCGGCGATGTGCGGGGTGAGGAACACGTTGGGCAGGCCGTAGAGCGGGGAGTCCGGCGGCAGCACCTCGGGCTCGGTGGTGTCGAGCACCGCGAACAGCCGGCCCCGGGCGAGCTCGGCTTCCAGCGCCGCCGGGTCCACCAGCGCGCCGCGGGCGGTGTTGATCAGCGTGGCGCCGTCGGGCATCAGCGCGAGCTCGCGGCTGCCCAGCATGTGCCGGGTCTCCGGCAGCAGCGGCGCGTGCAGCGACACCACGTCCGAGCGCGCCAGCAGCTCCGACAGGGTGACCTTGGACACCCGCATGTCCCGCGCCGCCAGCGGCGGCACGTAGGGGTCGTAGAGCAGCACGTCCAGGTCGAAGGCCCGAAGGTGGCGGATCACCAGGCGGCCGACCTGGGAGGCGCCGACGATCCCCACGGTCTTGCGGTAGTTGCCGACGTCGGGCGCCTCCCGGGCCCAGGGCGCGCGGTTCTCACGGGCGGCCAGGTAGGCCCGGTTGAGCTGCAGCACCTTCTTGTTGGCGAACAGGATGGCCGCGAGGGTGTACTCGGCCACGGGCACGGCATTGGCCGCCACGGCGTTGGTCACCAGGATGCCGCGGCGCCACACGATGTCGTCGAGAAACCCTTTGACGCTGCCCGCCAGGTGGGCGATGAGCTTCAGCTTGGGCATGCGCTCGATCACCTCCGGGCCGACCGGCGGCGCGCCCCAGCTCGTGATCAGCACCTCGATGCGGCCGAGCTCCACTCCGAGCACGTCGAAGCTGCGCACCGGTTCCGGACTCACCAGATCGACCGCGCGGGCCAGCCGCTCCATGTGGTCGTCGCGAATCAGCTCGTCCCGGACCACGGGGTGCATCACGAGCGCGGTGCGGAGCATTTTGGCCATGGTTCACAGAATACCCCATAATCCCCGGCCTCTTGTGCCGACGGCGGGAAGGCGATGGATCGAGCGGACGCATGGGCCATGGTGGACACCATGGCGCGCATGCAGGATGCCCACAACGTGCAGGTGCACCCCGAGTGGCGGACCCAGGGTTACCGCTATTACCGGGCCGTGTGGGTGGAGTGCGCCGAGCTGCTCGACCATTTCGGCTGGAAGTGGTGGAAGCGCCAGCATCCCGACCTCGATCAGGTGCGCCTCGAGGTGGTCGACATCTGGCACTTCGGGCTGAGCGACCTGATGCGCGCCGGCGCGCTGGACGAAGCCGTCGCGGATCGGCTGATGGCGGTCACCGATCAGCCGGCGGGGGACGGCGAGCGGTTCCGCGAGGCGGTGGAGAACCTGGCGGGGCAGACCCTGTCCGACCGGCTGTTCGCCATGGAGCCGTTCGTCGCCGTGCTCGACGCGCTGCCGCTGCCGCTGACGGAGCTGTTCCGGCTCTACGTGGGCAAGAACGTGCTCAATCACTTCCGCCAGGATCATGGCTACAAGGCCGGCACCTACCGCAAGACCTGGCAGGGCCGCGAGGACAACGAACATCTCGTCGAGCTGCTCGCCGGCCTCGACGGCGTGCCCGCCGACGCCGTTCCGGAACGGCTCTACCAGGCGCTGGCCGACCGCTACGCCGCCGATTGACGGCCTTGCCGGCCGGGTCCGGCGTCCGGTTCAGCCGAGCAGCCGGTGGTACAGATCCCTGGTCTGCCGATCGAAGCAGACGAACCGCACCAGCGCCACGTGCGGCCCCTGGTGGGCGCGCACCGTCTCGACCGCGATCCGCGCCGCGTCCTCCGCCGGATAGCCGTACGCGCCGGTGCTGATGGCCGGAAAGGCGATGCTGGAGATTTCGTGGTCTTCCGCCAGCGCCAGCGCGTTGCGGTAGCAGGCGGCCAGCAGCTCCGGCTCGCCGTCGTCGCCGCCCCGCCACACCGGGCCGACCGTGTGAATGACGTTTCGCGCCGGCAGCCGGTAGCCGTCGGTGATTCTGGCCTCGCCGGTGGGGCAGCCGTTCAGGCCCCGGCACTCGTCGAGCAGGCCCGGGCCGGCCGCGCGGTGAATGGCGCCGTCGACGCCGCCGCCGCCCAGTAGAGACTCGTTGGCCGCATTGACGATGGCGTCGAGCTGCTGGCGGGTGATGTCACCCTGAATGGCTTCGATCTTCATGCGTCGCTCCTCGCGGCGGCCGCGCCGTCACACGTTGCCCGGGCTGCGTCATGAAACGTTCATCGCTTTGTCACGAATCGATCATCGGCGCCGGCTAACCTTCGAAAAACTCGAGCGGAGCGCCCGATGCGCCAGCAGAACCTGCGAGAGCCCGGCAAGACGCATTACCGTACCATCTTTCTGTCGGACATCCATCTCGGCACCAAGGGCTGCCAGGCCGAGCGCCTGCTGGAGTTTCTCAAGCAGCACACCTGCGACCGTCTCTACCTGGTGGGCGACATCGTCGACGGCTGGCGCATGAAGTCCTCCATCTACTGGTCCCAGTCCCACAGCAACGTGCTGCGGCGTTTTCTCACGCTGACCAAACGCGGCACGCAGGTGGTCTATGTCACCGGCAATCACGACGAGTTCCTGCGCCGCTACTCGGATCTGGCCATCGGCCATCTCGAGCTGGTGGACGAGGCCGTGCACGACACCGCGGACGGCCGCCGGCTACTGGTCGTGCACGGCGACGAGTACGACGTCATCACCCGCTACCACCGCTGGGTCGCTTTCCTCGGCGACCTCGGCTACACGCTGCTGCTGGCGCTGAACCGGCACTTCAACGCCCTGCGCAGCCGGCTGGGCTACGGTTACTGGTCGCTGTCGGCGTGGCTCAAGCACCGGGTGAAGCGGGCGGTGAACTTCATCAGCGAGTTCGAGGAGGCGGTGGTGCACCAGTGCCACAAGCGCGGTTTCGACGGCGTGGTGTGCGGCCACATCCACCATGCCGAGATCCGGGAGATCCAGGGGCTGCGCTACCTGAACTGCGGCGACTGGGTGGAGAGCTGCACCGCGCTGGTGGAGGACGAGCACGGCCGCTTCGAGATTCTCGACTGGAGCCGCCGGGCGCCGGCGGCGACGGTGGTGCCGCTGCCCGCCGCCGCGGCCGGCGTCGAACCCGAGCGGGGGGCGGCGTGAAGCGCCTGCTGATCGTCACCGATGCCTGGCACCCGCAGACCAACGGGGTGGTCACCACGCTGACGTCGGTGATCGAGCATCTGCCGGCGCTGGGTTACGAGACCCGGGTGATCCATCCGGGGCTGTTCGCCACGGTGCCCCTGCCGAGCTATCCGGAGATCCGGGTCGCCAGGGAACCCTGGAAGCTGGTGCGCCTGCTCGACGCCGCGGCGCCGGACACCGTGCACCTGGCCACCGAGGGTCCCCTGGGGCTGGCGGCGCGCCGCTACCTGCTGCGGCGCGGCATTCCGTTCACCACTTCCCTGCACACCAAGTTTCCGGAGTACGTGAACGAGCGCGTGGCGCTGCCGCTGGCGGTGGGCTACCGGTTTCTGCGCTGGTTCCACCGTCCCGCGGAACGGGTGCTCTGCACCACCGAATCCCATCGTCAGGAGCTGGCCCGGTGGGGCATGCGCAATCTGGTGGTGTGGGGCCGCGGGGTCGACACGGACCGGTTCCGGCCGGCGCCCCGGGAGGCCCGCGCGCGGCCGCGCCTGCTGTACGTGGGCCGGGTCGCGGTGGAGAAGAACATCGAAGCGTTCCTCGATCTCGACATCGACGCCGAGAAACGCGTGGTGGGGGACGGGCCGGCGCGGACCGAGCTGGCGCGGCGCCATTCCGACGTGCGCTGGCTGGGATACCGCCACGGCGACGCGCTGGTGGCGGAATACGCCCAGGCCGACGCCTTCGTGTTTCCGTCGAGGACGGACACGTTCGGGCTGGTGATGCTCGAGGCCATGGCCTGCGGCACGCCGGTGGCGGGCTACCCGGTGACGGGCCCGCGGGACGTGGTCACGGAAGGCGTCAACGGCTCTCTCGACGACGATCTCGAAGCGGCGGTGCGCCGCGCCCTGGTGCTGGACCGCCGCCGCTGCCGGGCCCACGCGCTGACCCTCGGCTGGCCGCAGGTCGCCGAGCGGCTGGTGGCGGCGCTGCATCCGCTGGCCCC
>MDTG01237219.1_pt1 | contig 11317 bp, 16 predicted proteins | sample 811421 | NCBI WGS metagenome assembly MDTG01 (sample SAMN05326645, study PRJNA326480) | marine metagenome | isolation source: seawater | place: Pacific Ocean: South East | collected 2011
GGACGGCGAATCGTATCTTCTGAGTGCTATGGAGTTTCCAGAACTCCTCCTTACCCAACTTGAACTCGGCCTCGACCCTCTCGCATAACTCGTATCGTGAGCAATTCTTGAGATCGTCATCAATAGGCAAACCGAGAACCGTGCTTACCTCGTCATCGGTGTATGGGACTCTCTTGTCGAGCCAAACATAGGCGTTGCCCATCACACCCATCAACCATCTCGCAAGTCGGTGTCTTAAGCCCATTTGGTGTGGAATTTACACCATTGTTTTTCTTTGTTTGGGTGTATTCATGCCAAACGCTCTGATTCTCCCCTACCATCGAGGTCATTGAAATCATTAATACGGAATGTTTTATCTCCATGTTCTTCTCTTCCTTCTTGGGCAATCAATGCCCCTTCAAGCAACTCTCTGAATTTCGGACTTCGGCGCATACCTGTGTCATCACCTACATATTTGCTTGTTGAAACCGATACGGGAACCGGCACATCACCAAACCCCATATCAATTAGAGCTTGCATCCTATGTCTCCCTTCATGACCCCCTACTTTCCAATATGCATCATGTGGGTTGTAATCTCCTCGGTAATCTTCGGACTTTGGCCAGGGGCGTTCAAGCGATAGATTAGCAATATGTATGGGCAAGCCCCTCTTCATAGAGGCAACCATTCCTGGTAATTGTTTGGTGTTAGTCATACGTTCTCTTGTAGTATTGTATGCCATTTCAAGGAATTGTTTTGGAGTCATCATTACCTTCTCCTGGTGATTATCATCATATCCTCTTGCGCCAAGCGGGACTGTCACTTGATGGTGACGTTTCTTTTCCCAATCAAGATTATGATGCCAGGGATTGACAGGATTTCCTTCTTCATCCATCTCATCAAACCACTCGGGCCTCGGCCCTTTGTCGTAAGTGTGACCCACTCCGATCTCATCAAGGAACTCATGTTGTTCATCAGGATCTAACCGTTCGGATGCATCCCATATCTCAGTAGGGCCAATCTGATGCCTTGCCATCTTGGCGATTTCCCATGCCTCATCAAAAATCGTCATGTTGGACTCGTCCCGAATGCGTTGTGTCGCCAAGAGCCACGATAGCCCTCGGGATATAGTGCCATGTCTGTTCCCTTGAGATCACCGACAAGCCGACTAACTGCATCCTGAGTTAGCCAGGGGATGTTTGTTCCCATGCTTTCACCGACATATGATGTATCTTTTTGAGCTACTCCAAGATTCTTGCGATCAAGTAATTGCCGATAATCGAGGCCACCTAATCCATACAGACGGCGCATGATGTCTCGCTTGGTTTCCCCTGAAGGACTCTTACCAGAGTCTCCCGTATCGAATGCCATGACAGGGAGTCCCTGGTCAGTAAGTCCTCGAAGGTTCGACATGAGGTTGTGTTTGAAACCGCCCTCTTCTCCCCAATCTCTACCGACACGATGCTCACCCACCTCATCACCCAAATACGGAGGATCTATCGTGCCAAGTCCAATGTCTGGATCTGCAACCTCTGCAATTGTATCCATGAATGGATCTGCCTCCCCTTCATCCAATACCCAGGGAGCTATTATTCGGCTATACACGTCATAGTTGTAATCCTCATCGGACGGATCCCTATCGAATCTATCAGCAGCACCCAAACCATAAACTTTGAGATCGGGATAGAAGAATTGATCTGCTTTGATAGGAGGCGCACCACCAAACACTCCTGCCATAGCTAAATTCGCAGCATCGGCGTATTCATCGAATACTCCTACTTTATCTCCTATGATTTTCTCAACCAACCGCCTCTGAAGGCCACGTTTTGTCATACCTTCCGGTGGCTTCGGAGATGGGCCTCTCGGGCCGATGTTTTGAACTAGGAATTTTCTGCTGGTTTCAGGATCAGTCCTTTCTCCAACTCTGAAATGACCGCCGATTTGTTGAGGGAACATCATCGCAATCAATCTATCACGTTCACGAGCCAAATCTGAGTCTTGTCTATCCGACTCTGGATTCGCAAGGATTTCATTCAAACGGGCTTGCATCATACGATATGCAATTGGTATGTTCAACATTCTATCTTCTGGAAGACCATAACCTCCCGTAGCCTCATGCCATGCATCGGCAAATGGCTGAGTTATCTCAGGCAATTCGGCAACCCTTGTATCAAGCGGGTCCGGTTTCTTGATAGTGGGTCTTGAACCCACAGGAAGGGAGTATGCATCGAGCATATTCCACCTCAAAGCATCTGGTTCCTGTTGCATACGCTTGAAGAAGCGAGGGATGAGATAGTTCAGGTCATTCCCTGCATACAACCTATCTGGTCGTATGGCGAAGCCGACCTGACCCCCACCCATAAACGGATCATAGACCTCCTGGGTTCGGAGCCTATTCCCGACATTCCTCAACAAACCGGCCAGGTTGCCTTTGTTTCCAGAAACAGGGAGTGGTGTCTTGACAGGGGCGAACTCATCCTCCTCGATGGCCCTCTCAGCCCGAATCCTGTTTCCTTGCCTCTTGGCGATGTCCCATGCCTCATCGAATGCGGTCATCTGATCGTATCCTCCCATCCGCCTCTTTCTTCTGGATACAAATCATCATTATTTAGATCATAATCCCTGTCTATGTATTTTTCAGCAAGCCTATCTATTTCATCATCATCCCTAAACACGGCATGACCCCTAAGCTGATTCCAAGCATCCATCACATCATGGTGCTGTCCGAGATTTGCCGCCCATTCAGTAGCCCTCCCGTATTCTTCATCTTCTTCACGAGTTCCACCTGTCCTCCTGGGCCTGTATCCCATCTCTCTAAGAATCGAATGCATTGCTTGATGGATTGCTTCGTGTTGCCCTGTTGATGCGAGATCACTAATTAGGTTCGTTTCACCTTCATCTGTCATATTGCCTTCACGATCAGAATAGAAATTTGAATGTATGATATGGGCCAATGGAGTCAGATTGATGTTTGAACCGGCGGGTTCTAGGGTTCCTCTTGTCGTGCCATCTGGTAGTCTAAGTGTTCGTGTTGTAGGATACCAACCACTCATGTCTGGAAAATTGCCCGCAGGTGCTAATTCCCCCGCAATATCACCTAACGGTTGGCCTCGGAACTTTAATCTGAAATCTTGCCACCCCTCTTTTGGCTGACTTTCCTGCCCGCCTTCAAAATCAAACCTATTCAATGGAGGCCCGCTTTCCTTAGCGATTTCCCAAGCCTCATCGAATGCGGTCACTCACCTATCCCCCTTCGCCATAGTTCTTCATCAGGATCAGTCCAACCATCCTCTCTAACTTCCAAATCAAGTTCCGAAACGTCCAATTCGGCATCGGGATCTATTGCCTGTGCTTCTCTTATCGCATCCATAACCGGCAAGAATCGTGCATACATCCTATCTTTGCATTCATTGCAATTTAGAGATTGTGGGACTCTGTCATAATTGTTTATTGGCCCCCCTCCTGCTGTTCTCCATTTGGGATTAGTCCTAACGTCCTTTGAAAAGGCAGAGAGGGGCAGCTCCCGTCCACAACCTCCGAAAAACGCAGCACCTCTGTCTTCAGTATCTGTATGTAATGTCACTTTGCCCGTTGCCGGATTGAAACCACAAATTATTGGCTCATCGCTTGTGAAATCAGAAGCATCGCCATGTTTATGCCACCAATGGTCGGAAGGAGGTATTATGTTATCTGGATCCCATTTGGCAATATCCCATGCTTTCTCAAACGCCGACATCAGAAATCCTCCGAACAGTCACAGGGTCTTTTCCAATTGCGTGGATAGTATGGTAGGTTTGGATAAATCCCATAGGTTTCCTTCACCTTTTCGCATAACCAGCACCTTCCTCTCTTGGAAATCGACCACGCCTTGTCGAAGGCCGAGGCTACGCTCATAACTAGCGTTATGAAAACCATCGTTTTCAACACTATTGGAGGAGAGCCTTTACTTTGAAATACGCCCAAAGCCACAGACTAGATACTACTATGATCGTGAAAACGGACTCAGGCGACATCTTTCATCGCCTGTCTGTTTCGTAATTTTTGACCCATCCAATAGAGGTCGGTCTCAGGGTCATCAACATCGGCATGAGAATACAATGACTCCCATAATCCCTGTCCTTCATCCGATAATGAGCCTGATCGCTTGACTCTGTATCCGAGCGCATCGGCTAAATCGTATAATGCGGTTCCCATCCCTTGTCTGCGATCACTCGTATTGACATACGGGTGAACCTCCACATCAGCCCCTCCAGGCGGGTATCTCATGCGAAACTCATCTCTCAACTCTTCACTAGGAGGCTCCTCATCAGGATAGCCGATACGAGCCATAGCAACTTGATCACGAGATAACATCCCATCCCTCATCCCTGGGTGTTTCGCGCCCTTTGGAAATAGCATTTCTAAGAGGAAATCATGCGAATAGGAAGGAGTAGTCATCTGTATTGGGTATTTTTCGCCGGTTTTGGGGTGGATGAACATCGCAATGGGTGTCTTGACTTCTCCGGCTCCACCATGAGCTAAGTAGCCGTCTGGATGCATTTCAGGCTCCCAATCATCCAAGAGGAACCCTGGTGCCTCTGAAACGTCTATCGAATCCAAGTCAAGGGGCATCTTGACTAATGCCCATGCCTCATCGAATGCACTCATGTCGCACCGCCACTCAAAATATGCCTCAACATAGCTGCGGCCACAGGCGGGGCAACTGAATTGCCGAACATCTGGTTGATTGAGGCTCTTGGTATCTTCATCCCTGATGGAGAGAGGTCATAGTCTCCGAATCCCTGGTATGTCGCAACTTCTTCATCAGTAAATGGCCTATCGTATGCGAAAGTGGGTCTTTTGTGAGTCAATGAGTGGCCCTGTCGGTCTAACCCATACATATGATCGAAACCAAAACCTGGCTTACCTCTAGGCCACTTTGCTCCTCCTCTCCCTGGGCTTATCGAATCAAGCATATTGACAAGAGGGTTATCTCTTAGGAATTGCCTGTCTTCTGGATTTTCGATAGCATCGGGGAATCTCTCCTCCATCGTGTCCAATATCTGGTTCCTTCTTGACGTATTGTCGATGAATTGTTGCTCTGCATGAGGGTATGCCTCGCCTAATGTGATTGGTTTATCCCCCGATGGTGGGACAATCAAGTCCTTTTCACCGTGTTGGCCTATCAACATCCTCCTTCGAGTCTGAGGGAGGCCGTGATCCTTAGCCTGGACAAGAGGGGTTTCGGCAGAAAGACGCTTGAACTCATCAGATAGGTGATCATCATGGCTAATGGGTGTCCTTGCCTCCTCTGTTTCCTCCATAGACCATGACACAGGAGGATTGTCTCCTTGTTGCAAGTGCATCAGAAGGTCATGATACCATCTTATCTGATCCATCCCCTCTGCCCCGCCTGTGTATATGTTCGCTTTCGGGTTGGCTTTACTGTGGGCTTGGCAAGGAGGGGAGCCATGCAAGTGATACTTTCTATCTCCCACAGCTCTCAGAATCCTTGCCGCAACCGCTTCAACAGACCCATAGTCTCCTGCACCGAACTCAACAACGTCATGATGTCCTTCAGGGTGGTTAGCATGATTCACTCGCATGGCATCCGCCCACATCTCTCCTGAGTATGCAGTTGGAAGCCCTACCATCTTAGCCCCCTGCTCGACACCACCCATGCCTGAGTATAGAGTGACTATGGTTTCAGGGAACTCAGTCGATTTAGCCATGATCCAAGCATCCTCGAAGGAATCATTGCTCATTTCGAGCATATTGTTCTCTTCGGAGCATTTGTCCCAGGATTGCAGGAACTCCCTTGCTCGCGGATGAGTATGCGCCATTTTCTCTATCAAAGCATAAAGCTCCTCACAACTAACACCATCAACTAGCCAATTTATCGTCTCGGCGGTCTTATCGCCCTTGCTAGCTGCCCGAATCAAGAAGTCCTTGAACTCCTGGCGGACTTTCTCACAACAATGATCGCTTTCATCCACAGAAACGGCGGTATCAACTGCCTCCTCCTCCTCTGGAACGCCCATTCGGCCTTCCATGACCCCTCCGAGCTCAAATCGCCTCTCTTTCACGAGATTCCAGGCTCTATCGAAGGCATCCGCCATTATTGGGGTTATTTCTACCATTGTTATTGTGTATTGCGATTCTGCCAATTAATTTTGACGTTTTTGCAAAAAAACACCACTTTTTAGGGTCAAAAGTGCGAAATTAGCCTAAAAACGCACTTTTGATGGTGTATTTTTTGAAAAAGTCGTTTTCCAGACTATATTAAGTCCCGAAAAAGGCGAAAAATTACTTCTGGAATAATCCGAGGGCAAAAAGCAGATTTGAGGCCGATTTTTCCGTTTTTACGGATAATTTCCTCTCATTTTCCTCTAATAGCTTCGGTTCATCGACATTGACCTTTTTTCTCCTCTTATTTGTCCCAATAGGGGGCTTTGGTATCCTACCTGGGTCTAAAATGCCACCTTTGCCATAACCAGGGGGTCTTGCAGGTGTTCCCTTCACTATTGCCCATGCTTGCTCGAAAACCATCACTCATCACTTCCTTCTGGATCTGGATGACATGGGCAACTGGCCCAGGGGCTTCTATCCCCCTCGTATCTGATTTTGACGGGTTCACCGCAATCAGGACATGGAGGGCCACTAGGCATTCCTCTATCTGCGGCCCGATTCGTTTCATCGGGGAATTGTGACGCTTTTAGACCATTCATCTGCTCGTAAATGGCTCTGACATCCTCATCGGCCATACCCTCTAGTTGGCTTTGATCGTCCAAATAGCGGAAATCGAGGTCGCCCTTTGGGTCATTGGCCCCTGACACCACTTCATCAAATGGCATCCCCATGAGTTTCTGCCTCATTCGATCACCCGTCATGAAATCACGAGGATCGCTAAACTTTTCAGCTACTGCCATCTCATAGGGGTCTAGTTTCGCAATCTCCCACGCCTTCTCGAATATCATCTTACTCATCCGCCAATAACTCTTGTCGCCTTTGCTCTGTTTCCTCTTCCTCTTCGGGTCTTGGCATCCTCATAGCGTATCTCGGTTTGCCCGCAATGACATCTTCTTCCATTTCGTCTATCAGGTGTTGGCGAGCATCAGGTTTTAGATACTCCGAATACTCATACGGACTATTATTTGCCGATTCCATAATACGACCTAGATGAAGTGGTTTAGCCATAGATGTTTTAGATCGTAATTGTGAGATTGTCTTGCCATCTTCATACACGTTCGGATCGGCATAGTCGAAGGAATCTGCGGTAATAGGGCGGCTGCCTTCTCCTCTTTCGCCTGATCCTGTTGTCCCTAGTCTGCTATTCCTCACAGTCTTCGGAAACGATACGACAGGTTTAGGGGGGCGATTAATGGTATGATAATCGGGCGCACGACTCCCTTTTACAACACTCCAAGCCTTCTCGAATATCATCTTACTCACCAATTCTGCTCATAGGGGTCATCATCGCCATGCTTGTAGCTTGTCCCACATTCAGGGCAAGTATAATTCCAACTACCATGCCCGTCAAAATCCTCATCGCTCAACTCTGCCCCACAGTCCTTGCACTTCCGACCAGACCAATCGAATTTCACGATTCCCCAAGCCTCATTGAAAGCGTCTGCCATGCCTGTGGAATTGATACCATCCTTTTTGGTAATTCCTATTCAGACCGATTGTCCGTATGGGGGAGTAATCGCCCCTCTGGTGTCGTTGTGACGTATGGCTTGGTCGATGCGCTGTCAATCAATCCCTCATCCACCAATTTATCCCATAGATCGGCAGTATGGCTCTCACTATGAGTCACATGAGTAGTATATGCCTCGGGGTCATGATCTCTCAATTCGTCAATCATTTCCTGCAATCGTTCCCTCATCAGACCCTTTCCTCTCTTATCTAGTGCAATTTCAAACAAAGAGAGTTGGTGGTATGGGTGTTTTGGGTCATCAGGCTCATCTCCCTCCTGAAAAGTGGCATAGCCCCTTGCATCCTTGTCCTTAGACTCCCAAAATCTCGGCAACGCAGATAGGTAAGCACTTGACTCATCATCAACTGATGGTATCATTGGGAATCTTTCGTAATCTCGCTTTGTAGGCTTGTAATCCGCAGTAGTCCCTTCCTCTGTCCATAGAGGGTTTTTGACGAAATCCCATGCTTGGTCAAATACTGTCATTCATCCACCTCTCTTATTTTCCAAGAGGGACTATGTGTTGGGATCTGCCAGCCAATATACTTGCCATCTTCACCGACATCATAGTAGTCATCAATATACCACTCCTCTCCATCATCGTCATCGTCATCATCAGATATTTGTTTTGATTCTCTGACGGTGAATTGCGAGGTGTCAAGAGGGATGGCAACGGGAATCGAATAATTAGACAAAATATCCATACCTCTGACACCATCAAAACCCTTAGCCCTCAAAGCATCCCTTATTCTTGGGATATACAACAAGTCATAGGGGTTCCCATGTCCTTCATATGGTGAATGTTCCTGAATCTCGGGCCAATTCTCATTTCCATCTTCTCCTCCTATATTCTCCACTAATCCTTTTGATGCTTCAATCACATCATCAACAGATGCAGGTTTCTGAAAGGGCTTCATATCCACAGTATGCAATGTCGGAGGACTTCCTCGCTCCCGAGCATACCCTCTAGCTTCTCCCTTGTCCGGTGTGAAGAAAATAGGGAGTTCCGGCTCACCTTCCCAGGGCATCCCTCCGTGATACATCGTAGGAGATTTGACAACACCCCATGCACGGTCAAAGGCTGTCATCCGCCATACCACCAATCATCGAGTATATCGGCCTGGGCCTGTCTATTCTTAGCTCCTCCAAACATCCCAAGAGTGATACCTGCGTTGCCATGTTGATCTGTGCCTGTCCAGGGGTCTTCCAAGCGATCCCACATCTCTCGTAAATCCTCACTATCAAGACCTGGGAAGGGGATAATCTCCGAATCCAACTCATACCCATTGGATAGAGTTCTCAAATCCCCACGATCCAAATCACCTGCAACCGCTGCGCCCCTGTGTCCTAAATCGGGGTTGAGGGTTATATCTTCATCAGTCGGCCTAGCCATTCTCAATTGCGGCTTACCCTCTCTTGGCTCATCATGCATCTCAGAACCTAGAATCGCATAGAGCATGGCAACTGATTTGTCAGGTGTCCAGAAGAAACTGTCTGGATCACCCTCTTTACCCCCCTGGTAAAGCACTTCATGCGGGCCTTCCATCTTCATCCCCATGAGTTGAGCCATCATTGGATCCATCAATTCATCTGGTTGGATGTAGTATGGCATCTTCACCAAAGGCCATGCTTGGTCAAATGCTGTCATTCAAAGAATCCCCTGCGCCTCATTTCTGATTCTCTTTCTTCGGGATTTAACCCCTCAATAATCATCGCACCACGCTCTTGAACCTGGTTGTCCGGTTCATATGCAGAAAAAGAATAGGGTTCGATCCCAAGTCTCTTGTATTCATTCACCTTATCCTCTCTTAACGGATCATATACGGCTTCATGCCCTTCCTCGTGTATGAGAATATCTATTATTTGCTGAATTGTCTCGGCCTCACTCATTTTATCCTTGACATCCAAACCTTGAGCATGGTTTAACCAATCCTTGTATCGCAGACTTGGATGATTCAGATTGACCCCTGTGTAATAGAATCTGTCATTGCCTTGTTTGACTCGCACATTTTCAGAACCCTCGAATGTCGGCCTCCATCTTGAATGAAAACCTCCTTCTTGTCCATAATCATCCGACCCTAAATAGAAGTCCTTCGCAATTCCCCATGCTTGCTCAAATGCTGTCATTTCACTTTCACTCCGAAATCGGTCATTTTCATGTTATGCAGGGTCGGATCGACCCATTCAGCAATCTCCTGATTGCTTGGCTTCCAAGAAACTTGCGTAAATTCATCCGTATGGTCGGCTGGTAGGCGTTTTCCCTGATTCTTCGCCCACATCTCCTGTGCGGCTTGTGATTGTATGACATCAGGGGTGACACCAATGCCCAAAGCCGTCATCAAGTCATACATCGAGGTTCCAATGCCTAGTCTTTGATAGGGCTTTTGAACGTCTATCGAAGGAAATGCACGGTAATAATTCTCCATAACGTCCATCTCTTCGTCCATATAATCACCAAAAGCATCCTCGTAGTCGTCAAACCCGCGCCAAGTCTCAGGGTCTTCCTCGTTTGGCTCATCTCCGATCCTCATCCTCACAATCTCACTTAGCCTCGTAGCTCTAGGGCCGTCAGAATGAGTCGTAATCCCTGCTTCGCCAACCGGCCCTCTCCAACTTTCAGGGTCGAATACCTTCACCGTTCCCTCATGTTCGTCCAAATCACCCTCAAACTCCATCGGATACCTAATTTCAGGATCACGAGGATGCACGAAGTCAGCACTAACTCGGTCAAGTCCCATCCCTGGTTTTCTGTGCCTGATGGAAGACGGGTCTAGTGGTGCTTTCACTAGCTCCCATGCGCGGTCAAATGCGGTCATTCATCATCCCTCCTTTTGATTCCATACAAACTGAGTGCATCCCACTTCTCATCCTCTGTAATCCCAGGCGTGGCATTCCATGCACCGTATTCTTGGAATCTCTCCCAATCCCGATTAATCTTCCTCCGTGCCTTTTCCCGTTCATCTTCCGTCATTCGAGCAGCTTGTTCTTTCGGAATCTTCAATTGATTCCATAGTTCCATAGAATGCGGTGGAGATAGGGCTTGATGGGTCATTTCATGCCCCAATATCGAAAGCACCCTATCCATCAGCTCCTCATCGGTGCGAAACATCCGATTATTGCCAATCATACCCCTTCTTGTAGGATTCTCGGTCTTGAAATCGAATGGCCCCTCTATCCTTTGCGACAAATTGGCATAGGCTTCATCGGTTTCTGGATCATAACCCCCTGCCTGAGCTATTCCTAATCCTCTTTCATTCCATCCTCTATCGTAGCGAAACTCCTTGATGATGCCCCATGCACGGTCAAAGGCATTCATGCACCTACCATCCTTCTCATGCAAGCCCGACACAACTCATCGTTCGGATCCTTCTTGCCCTCGCAGTTCTCGCAGACATCATCGGCCAGGGGGAACCTGCTGTCATCGAACCACCCATCATCTTTGGCCTTCATGACCCCCCATGCTTGCTCGAACACGTCATCGCTGGCATTCTTGTCCTGGAAGTCCTCGTCAAAGGGCTGATAAGTCCATTTACGATACTCTTTTCCCTTAGGATCTTTCATCCTGGGGACGTTATCCATGATCTCCTTCACCTCGGACAAACCCACACCAGGCTCAATCCTATTCTCCTCATCCCTAATCCTCTGTTCTTCGCGGAGCTCCTCC
>MDTG01418592.1_pt1 | contig 11317 bp, 12 predicted proteins | sample 811421 | NCBI WGS metagenome assembly MDTG01 (sample SAMN05326645, study PRJNA326480) | marine metagenome | isolation source: seawater | place: Pacific Ocean: South East | collected 2011
ATATTTGATAATAAATCTACTAATCAAATTGATTTATTTTCGGAAGATGAAAGTACTCAAGAAGATTTTTTAATCAAGACTGAAGATTGGAATTTTGAAGAAAGATTGTCAAAAGAATTTGAGTCCGTGGGTTTTTTTGTTTCAGACCATCCATTAAATCAATTTAAAGAAATCTTTGATGATTATAAAATAAAAGATTACACGAGCTTTATTTCAAGAACGGATTTAAAAGATACTAACATTGCTGCAACGTTATTAAAAATTCAAGAAAGAAAAACTGCTAAAGGAAATTCCTATGCTGTTTTAAAGTTAACTGATTTAGCAAGTGTCTTTGAGCTTTTTATTTTTTCAGATGTTTTAGAATTAAATAGAGAAATCTTAAAAGAAGGAAGTTCATTAATTTTGACTTTATCTAAAAATGTTACAAATGATGAAAATAGGTTAACTAGAATTAATGTTCAAAAAATCGGTTCTCTTAAAGGGTTATTTAACGGTCCTATAAATGAAGTTTTTTTTGATGTTAAAACTGATAAGCAAATTGAAAAAATATCTACAATTTTGAAGGACGAAGGTACAACAGTCGTTAATATTAACTTATTTACAAAAGATAAAATTCTTAAATTTAGATTAAAAAATTCACGTAAATTAGACAGAAAATCCCTAAATTTTTTAAGAAATCAAGATATTCGTGGAATAATTAACTAAATAATCACTTGTTAAATACATTAAAAATTTGTAAATAAGCCGTAAATTAAATTAACACGCACACAGTTGTTGGTTTTATACCTCCGGTCCTTTATTGGAAATTACTGTGGTGGCTTAACCGGGAAAAAATATGAAAATACCTAATGTTACAATTCAACAATTACTAGAAGCTGGTGTCCATCTTGGACACAAAACTTTGAGATGGAATCCAAAAATGAAGAAATATATTTTTGGAAAAAGAGATTCGATTCACATTATTGATTTAACCCAAACACTTGAATTAACTAAAGTGGCTTTGGAAAAAGTCTATAATACAATTACTAACAATGGAAAAATTCTATTTGTATCTACTAAAAAGCAAGCTTCAGAGGCAATAGCGGAAGTAGCAAAAGAAACAGATCAATATTTTGTTAATTACCGCTGGTTAGGTGGAATGCTGACTAATTGGGGAACAATTTCTAACTCAATTAAAAAATTAAAAAAATTAGAGATAGATCTTTCTGCAGAAAATAGGGGGTTTACTAAAAAAGAACTTTTAAAAATGAGTGTAAAAAAAGATAAACTACAAAGATCTTTAGGTGGAATTGCTCAAATGAAGAAAGTTCCTGACCTTGTTTTTGTAATTGACACAAACTATGAATCCTTAGCAATAGCAGAGTCAGCTAAACTTGGAATACCAATAATTGCAATTTTAGATAGTAATTCTAATCCAGAAAATATCGATTTTCCAATACCTGGAAATGATGACGCTAGAAGATCAATTGACCTTTATTGTAATCTTATAAAAGAAACAATTAACAGTGCTAAAAGTTCTATACCACAGCAAGAAACAAAAAAAGAAATTGTTAAAGATAATGAAAAAGATGAAGAAAAATTAAAAACTATTCAGGAATTAGATAGGGAAAAATTAGAAAAGAAGTTCTCTAAAGAAACTAAGGATACTTTAAACTAATATGAGTGACATAGAGAATGTTAAAAAACTCAGGGAATTAACCGGAGCAGGATTTAAGGATTGCAATTTAGCAATTAAAGAATCCAATGGTGATATAGATAAAGCTATTGAAATATTGAGAGTAAAAGGAGTTTCTAAAGCCTCAAAAAAAATGTCCCGGGATGCAAAAGAAGGTGTCGTTGTTGTAAGTGGTAATGACAAAAAAATTTCTATTATTGAGGTAAATTGTGAAACAGATTTTGTTGCTAAGAATGAGAATTTTATAAATTTTGTTAAAGAGCTTAGCGAATTAAATAATCAAAAAAATTCAAACTCTGATGAGTTAAAAAAATCAAAAATGAAAAATGATAAAACTGTCAATGAAAACTTAGTATCTTTAATTGCAAGAATTGGTGAAAAAATAACAATTGGTAAATCTAAGACCTTAGAAAATTTTAATGGATTAAATAATCATTATCTTCATACAGTGATCAAGGACAATGTAGCGAAGTTAGCAGTGCTTGTTTCTATTGAAACAAACCAGAAAACAGATGCAGTGAAGACTTTCAGTAAACAGCTTTCTATGCATATAGCAGCCGCCAACCCATTAGCCATAGAGTCTAACCAAATAGATCAAGCTATTATTGATAAAGAGCAAGAACTTGTTAATGAGGAATTAAAAAATTCTGGAAAATCTGAGGAAATTGTTACTAAGATAAGTTTAGGTAAAATGAAAAAGTTTAAAGAAGAAAATGCACTTTTGTCTCAAGACTGGGTAATGGAACCTAAAAAAAAAGTTAAGGATATACTTCAAGAACTATCGATAGCAGATTTAAAAATAAAAGATTTTTATAGAATAAAAATTGGAGAGTAAATGTTTGACGAGAAATCTTACAGTCTCAAGATGGATAAAGCTATTGAAGCATTTTCAAAAGAACTATCCTCATTACGCACAGGTAGAGCCAATGCCGCTATGTTAGATTTAATTAAATTGGAAGTTTACGGCCAACAAATGCCAATTAATCAGGTAGGTAGCATTACCACACCAGAACCTAGAATGATAAATATCCAGGTTTGGGATACAAATAACGTTCCATTAATTGATGCAGCGATAAAAAAATCTGATTTAGGACTAAATCCACAAATTGAGGGAGAGTTAATTAGACTACCAATTCCAGAACTAAATGAAGAGAGAAGGATTGAATTAAAAAAAATTATCAAATCTATCGGTGAAAAATGTAAAGTTTCTATTAGGAATACAAGAAGACAAGCAAATGAAGATTTGAAAAAACTTCTAAAATCAAAAGAAATAAGTGAAGACGAAGAAAAAAATCATGAAAAAAAAATTCAAGGAATAACCGATGACCATATTAAAACAGTTGAAAAAAAAGTTTCGCAAAAAGAAAAAGAAATAATGACAATATGAATTCACTAAATCACATTGCTATAATAATGGATGGCAATGGGAGGTGGGGTCTAAAAAATAAAAATTCAAGAAATGCTGGACATAAAGCTGGTTTAATAACTGTACAAAAAATTATTAAAGAAACAATAAAAAGAAAAATAAAATTTCTAACTTTATATGCTTTTTCCACAGAAAATTGGAAAAGACCTAAAAATGAAATAAGTTATTTATTTGAATTACTTGAAAATTTTTTGACAAAAAAAGTAAATGATTTAAACAAAAAAAATATTAAATTGAAAATTTTAGGGGTAAAAAGTTTTTCAAAAAATTTAAACCGTCTTTTAACAGATGCTGAAAAAAAAACCAATAAAAATAAACGACTACAAATAAATCTTGCTTTAAATTATGGTTCAAAATTTGAATTAATGGAGGCAATAAAAAAATTAAAAAAAAGTAAAAAAAAAATTAATGAGAAAAATTTATCTCAATATTTACTTACTAAAAATATCCCAGATCCACAAATATTAATTAGAACAGGTGATACCAAAAGATTAAGTAATTTTTTACTCTGGCAAATGGCTTATACAGAAATTTTTTTTATTAAAAAATTATGGCCTGATTTCAATGAGAGTGATTTCAACAAAATTATCAAAAAATATAAATCAATTAAAAGGACCTTTGGGAATATTTAATGAAATCCGAATTAAAAAAGAGAATTTTGAGCACTTTTATTTTATTAACTGTAGTTTTAGTGGTTATTACTCAAGGATTAATTATTTTAAATTTATTTTTGTTAGCATGTTTTTTTATTGCTTTATTTGAGTGGCACAGAATGAGCAATAACAGAAAATATTTTTATCCTGGCATTATTTTTTTGATATTGTCTTTCTTTACAGTTTTTAAATTAAGCAACACTAATAATTATTATTTATACTTTTTAATTATTTTGTTAATTTGTATTTCTACTGATCTTGGAGGATATATATTCGGTAGATTACTTAAAGGGCCAAAATTAACACGTATCAGTCCAAAAAAAACATTTTCAGGACTTTTCGGAGGAATATTTTTATCATTACTATCTGTCAGTTATTTTTTAAAAATTGATTACTTAATTATAGAAACAGAAATATCTTTTAAATTATTAATATTAGTAACTTCAATTTCAATTGTTAGCCAAATAGGGGATATAATTATTTCTTATTTCAAAAGATTATCTAAAATTAAAGATACTGGTAGTATCATACCAGGTCATGGGGGTATACTAGATCGAATTGATGGAATGCTTTTTGCGTTTCCATTTTCATATGTCATATTGTTAATTAATTTTTCGAAAATTTTATAAATATGAAACAAAAAATAGCTATATTAGGATCAACAGGCTCAATTGGTAAAAATTTATTAGAAATTTTAAAAAAAAAAATAAACGATATGAGATTGTTTTACTCTCATCAAATAAAAATCATTTGGATTTATTCAAACAAGCAAAAAAATATAATGTTAAAAACTTAATAATAAAAGATAAACAAAGTTTTGAAATATTAAAAAAAAAACTTAGTAAAAAAAAAATCAATATTTATAATAATTATAATAATTTTAATAAAATATTTAAAAAAAAAATTGACTATGTAATGAATTCCATCTCTGGAATTGAAGGGCTTTTTCCAACTATAAAAATTATAAAATACACAAAAAAAATTGCTATTGCTAATAAGGAGTCGATTATTTGTGGCTGGAATTTAATTAACAAAGAGTTAATGAGAAACAAAACAAAATTTATACCAGTTGACTCAGAACATTTTTCACTATGGTATGCTTTGAAGAATATTCCTAATTCAAATGTTGAAAAAATTTATTTGACAGCTTCTGGAGGGCCACTTTTAAAAAAAATTAAATATAATTTAAAGGATATTAAACTCACACAGGTATTAAAACATCCAACATGGGCAATGGGTAAAAAAATAACAATTGACTCATCTACCATGATGAATAAAGTCTTTGAAGTCATAGAAGCAAAACACTTATTTGGATTAAGATATAATCAAATTTCGATTCTGACTCATCCAAATTCCTATATACATGCAATAGTAAAATTTAAAAATGGACTAATAAAAATTATTGCTCACGATACGACAATGAAAGTACCAATCTTCAATACTATAAATTCAGATTTTAATGCAATGATTAAAACAGACAAGTTAAATTTACAAAAACTAAATAATTTAGAATTAAAGGATGTGAATTATAAAATTTTCCCCTTAGTAAAAATTTTAACTAATTTACCTAACCAAATTAGTCTTTATGAAACTGTTTTAATTACAATCAACGATTATTTAGTAGATTTATTTCTGCGAAAAAAAATAAAATACTACCAGATACACAATTTTTTATTAAAATTTATTAAAAAACGAGTTTTTATAAAATATAAGAAGATAAAGCCAAAAAAAATTGAAGATATTATGTTTGTTAAAAATAATGTAAGTTCAATAATTATAAAAGAATTAACTTAAAAAATGCACAGATTTAAACATAAAATAGTAATAATTGTATTTTCTTATTTTTTCTTTGCTGCATGTATGTCTAATGCTGAAACGGTAAAAAAAATAACAATAAATGGGAATGATAGAATTTCTGATGAAACTATTTTAGTATTTTCCTCAATTAATTTAGGTGATGAAATAAACTCAGATAAACTTAATCAAATTATTACAAATCTTTATGATAGTAACTTTTTCGATAACATTTCAACTAATTTTGAAAATCAAGAGCTTATTATTAATGTGATAGAGAGTCCAATAATTAATCGGATAGAATTTAAGGGAGTAAAATCACAAACTTTAAAAAAAGACATTACCAAAAATTTATTATTAAAGGCTCGCTCATCCTATAATACTTTTCAGCTAGAAAAAGATAAGTTGTTAATTATAAGTAATTTAAAGGATAGAGGTTATTATTTCTCTAAAGTAGAAATTTTTACAAATAAAAGAGAAAATAATACACTAGATCTTACCTATAATATAAACATTGGTGATAAAGCTAAAATTAAAAAAATTACTTTCACCGGAAATAAAATCTTTAAAGATAATAAACTTAAATCAGTGATTATAAGTGAAGAATATAAATTTTGGAAATTTATTTCAGGTAAAAAATATTTAAACGAGAATATTATTTCTGTAGATAATAGACTTTTAAAAAATTTTTATTTAAATCAAGGTTATAAAAATGTTCAAATAAATTCTTCTTTCGCCAGAATGATTGATAAAACCAGTTTTGAATTAATTTATAATATTAATGCGAAAAACAGAGTTTTTTTTAATAAATTTAGTTTAAAATTACCAAGTGATTTTGAGGATGATAATTATTTAAAAATAAATAAACTTTTTAAAAGTCTAGAAGGTAAACCGTATTCAATAAATAGAATTGAAAAAATTCTAAAAAATATAAATGATATCTCAATTTATGAGCAGAACGTCTCATCTAAAGCTTCTGTTGAAGAAAGTATAGATGAAAACAAAATTGACTTGAAATTTATTATTAATGAAACTGACTCTTTTTATGTGGATAAAATTAATATATTTGGAAATAATGTTACTAAAGAGGAAGTAATAAGAAATCAGCTAGAATTAGATGAGGGTGATCCATATAATGATATTTTATTAACAAGGTCCATAAATAACATTAAAAGTTTGAATTTTTTTAAAAATGTTAAATCAAAAGTCTTTGATGACACACCTAAAAAAACAAAAATTATAAATATTACTTTAGAAGAAAAACCAACTGGTGAAATTATGGCAGGTGCAGGTTTTGGTACCTCAGGTACAACTACAACTATTGGTATCAAAGAAAATAATTATCTTGGCAATGGTGTATCTCTAGATGCAAGAATGGATTTAAGTGAGGAGTCAATTAAAGGAAATTTTACATTAAGAAATCCAAATTATAAGAACACTGACAAGGCTATTTTCACAAATTTTCAAAGTTCTGAGACTGATAGATTAAATGATTTTGGTTATAAAACCAATAAAACAGGTTTCACACTTGGAACAGACTTTGAGTATTATGATGATTTATTTTTTGGTATTGGTATAAATTCTTATTACGAAAGTATAGACACTAATTCTACTGCATCTGCACAACAAAAAAAATTAAAAGGAAATTACTTTGATAATTTTTTATCTTTAAGTTTTAATTATGACAAACGTAATCAAAGATTTCAAACAACTCAAGGTTTTAGAAATTATTTCTCTACAGACTTACCTATTATAAGTGAAACCAACACCTTAGCAAATACATTTATTTCAAACAACTATTTTGAGTATTCGGACAACAACGTACTAAAATCCTCATTTTATTTTAAAAACTCAAATTCTGTAACTGGTGAAAATATAAAGCTATCAGAAAGATTATACCTACCATCAAACAGATTAAGAGGTTTTGAGAGCGGTAAAGTGGGACCGAAAGATGGAAATGATTTTATAGGCGGGAATTATGTTGCATCCTTAAATTTTTCATCTGACATACCAAAATTACTAGAAAATTCACAAACTACAGACATTAAAATTTTTTTAGATATTGCTAATGTTTGGGGAGTAGATTATGACGCCAGTCTTGAAACGTCGGATGATCTTAAAAGCTCAATCGGCTTAGGCCTTGATTATTTTAGCCCAATAGGACCTATGAATTTCTCAATATCTCAATATTTATTAAAAGGTTCAAATGATGTCACTGAAACATTTAGATTTAATTTAGGAACAACTTTTTAATGCTAAAAATTTGTAAATTTATAATTATATACTTATTTTTATTTTTTAATTTAAGTGCTCATAGCGCTGATTTAAAAGTAGTTTATCTCAACCTAGATCGTATAGTCAAAAGTACTAATTCAGGAAACTTAATATTACAAAAATTTGATAAGCAAAAAAAAGAAAATGTAGAAAAATTTAAATTAAAAGAAAATGAATTAAGAGATAAAGAGCAGGATATTATCAAAAAGAAAAATATATTATCTGAAGAAGAATTTGAGTCAAAAGTTTTAGCTTTAAAAAAAGAAATGAAAAAATACAATGAAGAGAGACAAAATTTTTTTTTAGAATATGAACAAAATAAAAAAAAAAAATTAAATGAGTTTTTAGTAAACATAACACCAATAATTGAAACTTACGTAAAAGAAAACTCAATAAATATAGTGCTTAATGAAAAAAATTTATTTATTGCTAGTAGGAAATTTGACATCACAGAGCAAATTATTAAAATTATTGATAAATCAATCAAATAATATGATATCGCTTAATAAATCAGATATTGTTAATTTGCTTCCACATAGAGAGCCAATGCTATTAATTGATGAATTGTATGATATTGTTAATCTTAAATCTGCAACTGCTATCGTTAATGTTAAAAAAGATAGTTTTTTTGTTCAGGGTCATTTTCCAGAGAATCCAGTCATGCCTGGTGTTTTAATAGTCGAGTCATTTGGTCAAGCAGCAGCTGCTTTGACTGCTTATGGATTAGACAAATCAACTTATGAAAATAAATTAGTTTTTTTAATGGGTGTTGAAAAGGCTAGATTTAGAAATCCAGTAATTCCTGACTGTAAACTTATACTTAAAATCGAGGCTATACGATCCCATGGTAAAGTATGGAAATATAAAGGTGAGGCTTTTGTAAATGATACTAAAATGGCCGATGCAATATGGTCAGCTACAATTGTAGATAAGAAATAAATAGCAATAAATATTGATAACTCAGATAAAATTGCTTTGGTACAAGCAATCATGATCAATCCTTTTTTTAAAAATCATGGTCCTGTAAGTATTTTTGAAATTAAAAAATTACTTGGAATAAATTTACAAATTCACAACAAAGAAGAAGTTAAAAATATAAATGATTTAACAAGCGCAACGGTAAATGATATCACTTTTTATCATTCAAAAAAATATAGAGATTTAGCTAATAAAACAAAAGCGTCATATTGTATTACTACAAGTTATTTAAAAAATGATTTACCGAAAAGTTGTATAACATTAATTGTAGATAATGTGTTGCTTTCTACATCTAAAGTAACATCAAAATTTTATCCTCATGCAATAAATGATGATTTTGATAATTCTGCTCAAGATATTAATAAAACAAAATTTAGTGAAAAAGTTAAATATGGAAAAAATGTTCTTATAGGCAAAAATGTCTCTATAGGTTCTAATTGTTTAATCGGGCATAATACAATTGTTGAACAAAATGTAATTATCGGTGACAACTGCTCTATTGGATCAAATTCTATAATAAAAAACACTTTAATTGGCAATAATGTAAAAATCTTGGATAATTGCGTAATTGGCAAACACGGTTTTGGATTTTTTCCAAATAATATTAAAAATTTAAGATACCCTCATATAGGCATTGTACAAATTAAAGATAATTGTGAAATAGGTTGTGGCGCTACGATTGATAGAGGTTCAATGTCAAATACAATAATTGATAAAAATACTTTTTTAGATAATCAAATTCATATAGCACACAATGTTAAAATTGGTGAAAATACAATTATAGCAGGTCAGGTTGGAATTGCAGGAAGCACAATTATGGGAAAAAATGTAAAAATTGGAGGTCAAGCTGGAATTTCAGGTCATTTAAAAATAGGTGATAATGTAGAAATTGCTGGTGGCAGTGGAGTAATAAAAGATATTCCTAAAAATTCAAAAGTAATGGGTTATCCAGCTAAAAATATAAGACAGTTTTTAAAGGAAAATAAATGATACACCATAGTGCGATTATTGCCTCGAATGCAAAGTTGCATAGTAATGTAAAAATTGGACCTTATTCAGTAATAGGGGAAAATGTTGAAATAGATGAAAATACTGAGGTTCAATCACATGTAAGTATTTTAGGACACACAAAAATTGGTAAAAATAATAAAATTTATCCATTTGCATCTATTGGAAATGACCCTCAAGATTTAAAATTTCAAGGTGAGGAAACAAAACTTGAAATAGGGAGTCACAATAAAATCAGAGAGTATGTAACTATTAACCCAGGTACAAGGGGAGGGGGGGGAATAACAAAGATAGGCAACAATTGCTTATTCATGGTATCAGCTCATATTGCACATGACTGTGTTGTGGGTGACAATGTTATTTTAGTAAACAATGTTGCACTAGGTGGTCATGCTTTTCTAGAGGACAATGTTATTATTGGAGGCAATTCAGCAGTTCAGCAGTTTACAAGAGTAGGAAGGTCAGCAATGATTGGTGGCATGTGCGGTGTTGTTAGAGACATAATTCCTTATGGAATTGCTCATGGGAATAGAAGTAAGCTCCAAGGACTTAATTTAATTGGATTAAGAAGAAAAAGTATTCCAAATCAAGACATAAAGATCTTAAGTAATGCATACAAAGAAATATTCAAAAATGAAAATTTAACTGATAATTTAAATAATTTAAGTAATGAACTCAGAAAACATGAATTGGTAAGTGAAGTCGTTAGTTTTATAGAGAAAGATAAAAAAAGACCAATATGTACTCCATTTTCAAAATAATATGATTGGATTATTTTTGGGAGATACAGCTTTTTCTGAGATAGTATTAAATAAAATTAAAAAATTAAAAAAAAAATATTTCATCATTGATTTTTCAAGAAATTCTAAATTTAAAAAAAATAACTATACACATAGAATAACCATCGGAAAATTTGGCAAAATTATTAAATTAATAAAAGAAAAAAAATCAAAAAGAGTTCTATTTGCAGGCAAAATAGCAAAACCTAAATTTTCATCACTAAGATTAGATCTCAAAGGCATTTATTACATGCCAAGTATAATCAAGGCTTCAAAAAAAGGAGATGCAGCTATAATTAAAACAATTATAAAAATTTTAAATAATGAAGGTATAAAAGTTATAAGTTCGATTACCTTTAATCCAGAACTAGCTTTAAAATCAGGAAATTATACAAAACTCAAGCCAAATAAAAAAGATTTAGCATCAATTAAAAGAGGAATTAACTACTTTAACAAATCAAATGATTTAGATCATGTGCAAGCTTTGATTGTAAAAGATAGCAAAATTATTGCAAAAGAAGGAAGAGCAGGCACACGTAAAATGCTTTCTAAATTAAAGAAAAAAACACAGAGTATATTGATTAAATTTCCCAAAAAAAAACAAGATTTAAGAATGGATTTACCCACAATTGGTCTTCAAACTATCAAAGATTGTAAAAAATATGGCCTAAAAGGAATAGTATTAAAATCAAAAAAAAATATAATTTTGGATAAAGTTAAATGTATCCAA
>MDTG01155424.1_pt1 | contig 11316 bp, 13 predicted proteins | sample 811421 | NCBI WGS metagenome assembly MDTG01 (sample SAMN05326645, study PRJNA326480) | marine metagenome | isolation source: seawater | place: Pacific Ocean: South East | collected 2011
ATTTCTTTAATCATGTTTTAACACTGATATTACTAATATAATTATATTTTGCCATTTTTAAAGAATGAAAAACTATTCAAAATTAGGATTATTTAAAAGTAAGGGTAGACTTAATTATGAGCCTAATAATCATTATAGGACACCCTTTCAAAGAGATAGAGATCGAATAATTCACTCTGCTTCCTTTAGGAGACTAAAACATAAAACACAAGTATTTGTTAATACAGTGGGCGATCATTATAGAACTAGAATTACGCACTCCATTGAAGTAGCTCAAATTGCAAGAACAATAGCCAAATACCTAAATTTAAACGATGATTTAGCTGAAACTTTAAGTCTAGCACATGATCTTGGCCATACTCCATTCGGTCATGCTGGAGAAGATGCGTTAAATGAATGTATGTTAAACTATGGAGGATTCGATCATAACCTACAGACTCTTAGAATAGTTATGTTTCTAGAAAATAAATATTTAAAATTTCAAGGTTTAAATCTCACACTTGAGACATTAGATGGTTTATTAAAGCACAGTGGACCTTACTATGATTTTGATAAACTTGATTCTATTATTGGGGTTAAAAAATTTAAAAATAAGATTAAGTTCGAAAATAATACATCATTAGAGGCTCAAATATCAAGTATCTCCGATGATATTGCTTATAATAATCATGATATACAAGATGGAATAAAAGCTAAATTATTTACAATTAACGAATTAATTGAAATTAATTTTTTTAAAGAAATATACAAATCATATAAAAGAAATATAAAAAGTAATAATAAAGATATTATAGTTTATCAAGTTATAAGAGATTCTATAAATTTAATGGTTAAGGATATAATTAAAAATTCAATAAAAAATATAAATAAATATAAAGTAAAAAAATTATCAGATATAGAAAGAAATTCAAAGCAGACTGTAATATTTTCGGATAAATTTCTTTCTATTGAAGCGGAAATTAAGCAATTTTTAAAAATTAAAATGTATAATAATAAAATTGTTATGAAAAAAAATAATAATGGAAAAAGTATAATAAAAAAATTATTCAAAACTATTGTAATAAAGCCTAGTAAATATATTAAATCACCATATTTAAAAAATGATAAATACAGAGCAATATCAGATTATATTTCAGGTATGACAGATAGATTTGCTATACAGCTTTATAAATCATCAAAATGAATATTTTTGAAATATATCTTGATAAAATTTTAGAATTAATAAAAAAAGCAAAAGAAAATAATATATTAGAACTTCCTGAAAATTTATCAGGGATAAATGTAGAAATACCACCTGAAAAATTTAATTGCGATATATCAACTAACGTTGCAATGGTTCTTTCTAAACCTAATAATAAATCACCATTAGATTTAGCTAATATAATTGTTGATATCATTAAAAAAAACGATGAAAATTTAGATGATATTAAAGTAGAAAAACCAGGATTTATAAATTTAAGGTTTAAAAAAAACTTTTGGAATAATTTTCTTAAAACAATTATTAATCAAAAAAATTATGGATCTAACACATCAAATGTTTCAAAAAAATATCTTGTAGAATTTGTTTCTGCCAATCCTACCGGACCTCTTCATGTTGGTCATTGCAGAGGTGCTATCTTGGGTGATGTTATATCTAACTTATTAATTTTTAATAATCAAAAAGTTACAAAAGAGTATTATGTTAATGATTATGGAAACCAAATTATACATTTTACAAAATCAGTTTATTTTAGAATTCGTGAAATTTTATTTAAAGAAAAATTTCCAATTGATAATAAAGATCTTTACCCAGGAGAATATATAATTGATATTGCAAAAAACATAATTGATCAAAATACAGTTATTAAATTTGATAATTTTGAAAGTATATCTAAGAATTTAACAAAATTATCAGTACAAGAGTCTCTCAAATTAATTAAGTTTAACTTAAATAATCTAGGTATTTCTCATGATAATTTTGCCAGCGAAACAGATGTTGTCTTAAACAATGAAGTTGATCAAGTTGTAGATAAGTTACAAAAAGATAATTTTGTATATTTGGGAAAGATTAAAGCACCAGAAGGAGAAGATTTAAAAAATTGGATTGAAAGAGAACAGTTACTTTTCAAATCTTCAGATTTTGGAGATGATAAAGATAGAGCGTTGCAAAAAGCTGACAAATCATGGACGTACTTTGCTAGTGATGTTGCTTATCACAATACTAAATTGAAAAGAAATTTTGATGTACTAATAAATATCTTAGGGGCTGATCACGCTGGCTATATTAAGAGAATTACATCAGTTGTAGAGGCACTTTCAGGCGAAAAAAATAAATTAGTTTGTAAAGTAAGCCAACTAGTTAAACTAATCAAAGATGGGCAACCATTTAAAATGTCTAAACGAAAAGGTGACTATATAACTGTAGAAGATTTAATTAGTGAAGTGGGTAAAGATGCTACTAGATTTATAATGTTAAACAGGAGCAACGATGTTGAATTAGATTTTGATTTTACAAAAGTAAAGGAAAAATCAAAAGATAACCCTTTATATTATGTTCAGTATTGTTACGCTAGAATTTCTTCAGTATTTAGGAATTTAAATAAAAATATTAACGATGAAATCAATATTAGAAATTTTGATTTAAATTTTACGGAAGAAGAAATTAAAATATTCAAAAAAATATCTCAATGGCCAAAATGTATTGAAATTTCAACATCAAAACTGGAACCACATAGAATACCCGTTTATCTGTATGAATTATCATCAGATTTTCATTCATATTGGAATATGGGCAAAGCTGATGAAACAAAAAGATTTATCGGAAAAGACAATTCTATAAATGATGAAAAAATAATTTTTTTAAAAATTGTTTCCAATATAATTAAAAGTGGAATGAGTATTATAGGCGTAGATACACCTGAAAAAATGTAATGATTAAGGAATTAAAATATTTATTATTTCTGTTAGTTATATTTTTTTTCATTTTTTTTACGGTTAGATTTTATTTCTCTGACGAAAATTTAAAAAACTCATATAGATCAATATCAAAGTTAGAGGAAAACCTTAAAGAAACCGAAGACGATCTGGTGTTATTGACGAATGATACTGATGATGTCATTGAATTTGTTGATTACAAAAATAATAAGAAGACTAAGAAATATTCTTTTTGGAAACTTTTATATAATGATGAATAATAATCATAGATCATTTGTTTGTGGCTTAAAGGGAAAGTATTTATCCACTAAAGAAAAAAGATTTTTGTTAAAATATAAACCTTGGGGTATAATTTTATTTTCAAGAAATATTCAATCAATTAAACAAACAAAACATCTAACAAACTCCTTAAAAAAAATTTTTAAGAATAAAAATTATCCTATTCTAATTGACGAAGAAGGAGGAAGAGTTACGAGATTAAAAAATTTTATTGATAGCTCAATATTTTCTGCAAAATATTTTGGAGATTTATACAAAAAAAATTTTAAAAAATTTGAAATATATTTTAGTGTTTATGTTAAGCAAATTTCTTACTTATTATCAACGTTGGGTATAAATATTAACACTGTGCCAGTGTTGGATATTAGAAGAATTAATTCACACAAAATAATTGGCGATAGGTCTTATTCTTCAGATAAAAAAATTGTATCTAAGGTTGGCAATATTTGTATAAAAAAGTTTCACAGCAATAGAATAGCAACAATAATGAAGCACATACCAGGACATGGCTTAGCAAAGTCAGATAGTCATAAAAAACTGCCAATTATCAATAATAAATTTGAATATTTACTAATAAATGATTTTCAAACTTTTAAAAATAAAAGTTCATTACTAGCAATGACAGGACATTTATTATTTAAAAATATAGACAAAAACAATGTAGCCACTCATTCATCAAAAATAATCAAATTAATTAGAAACAAGATAGGTTTTAAAAATTTAATTATTACCGACGACCTGTCAATGAAAGCATTAAAATATCCATTAAAAGAAAATGTTAAAAATTCATTTCTTGCCGGTTGTAATTTAGTTTTACACTGTAATGGTGATTTAAAGGAAATGCTAATTGTTGCAAAAAACTCACCAAAAATTGATAAATTTATTATAAAAAAAACATCACAATTGACCGATATAATAAGTTAGAATTAATTATGGAACAGACTGATTCTCTTGAATTTAATGTAGAACTATCTTCTTATACAGGATCTTTAGAAATACTTTTAGATTTAGCTAAAACACAAAAAGTAGATTTAGAAAAAATTTCCGTCACCACATTAGCTGATCAATTTCATGAATTTATAACAAATTCAAAAAATTTAAATTTAGAATTGGCATCAGAATATCTACTAATGGCTACTTGGCTAACTTATTTAAAATCAAAATTATTATTACCTGAATCTGAAGAAGAAGAATTTAAGGCCTTAGAAGTTGCTGAAAAATTAAAATTACAATTAAAAAAATTAGAGCTAATTAGATTGTTATCTTCACAAATGTTAAGCAAAAAAAGATTAGGAAAAGATGTATTTATGAGAGGATCTAAAAGTGGAATGAGATCAATTTATGATTCAAAATATAATTTAACATTATTTGAATTACTAAAAACATATGCAAATATTGTTATGACTAAAGATTTTCAAAGAATTAATATTCCAAAGTTACCTGTATTTACAACAGAAGATGGGATTAGTAGAATTAAAGATTATTTTGGAAACTTGAATGATTGGAAAAATATTTCTGAATTAATACCTGTTAATTTTAAATCATCTAATGATCTAAGAAGAACTGGTCAAGCTGGAATTTTAGCCGGATCATTAGAACTTGTTAAAGAAGGCAATGTTTCAATTAAACAAAATAATTTATTTGAAACTATATATATAAAGGAAAATCAATGAATAAATTAAAAAAAAATAATATTGTTACATTTCCTATAAAAATTACTGATGCTGAAAGAGAAATTGAGGCAATTGTATTTGCTGCGGCTGAGCCCCTTTCTGTTGAGACAATAGAGTCTAAAATTTCAAAAAAAATTGATGTATTAAAAACTTTAGAAAAGTTAAAAAATTTTTATTCTAATCGAGGAATTAATTTGGTCTGTATTTCTAAGAAGTGGTCCTTTAGAACAGCTGAAAGTCTTTCTTCTTTAATGTCCCAACAAAAAACTGTTGAAAAAAAATTGTCTAAAGCTGCAATAGAAACACTTGCTATAATAGTATATCACCAGCCTGTAACTAGATCGGAAATTGAGGAGATCAGAGGAGTTGCTTTTGGTACCAATACTCTTGAAATATTGATGGAGTTAAATTGGGTGAGGCCATTAGGAAGAAAGGATGTTCCGGGTAAACCTATTCAATATGGAACTTCAGATGATTTTTTAAGTCATTTTAACTTACAAAAATTATCTGATCTGCCTACTGTTGATGAGCTAGGTTCAGCCGGATTGATTGATACATCTAACGTTGATGCTTCAATTTTTGGAACTGGTAAATTTTTTAAGGAAAAACAAGAAGACAAAAAGGAAAATATTTACTCAGAGATAGATGAAATGTTGAGTGGAACTCTTAAAAATGAAGACGGTGAGTAAAAAGAGACTTTTAATATCTTAATTATAGAGGTATAAGTTAATAATGAGTATAGGTTTTTGGCAAATTGCAATAGTTGTCATACTAGTAGTCTTACTATTTGGTAGAGGCAAGATTTCAAGTTTGATGGGTGACGTTGCAAAAGGTATTAAAAGTTTTAAAAAAGGCATGTCTACAGATTCTACTGAGGATAGCGAACCTAAAAATATTTCAGATAATCAAGACTCAAACAATAAAGAATAATCAATGCCACAAATTGGCTGGTTTGAAATTTTAATAATTGTTTCAATTGCAATCATAATTGTTGGTCCTAAAGACTTTCCAATTATGTTAAAAAAAATTGGATCATGGATAGGATCTGCAAAGAGATATGTTGCCGATATACAAAGCCAAGTATCTGATATAGCTGAAGAAAAATTTGATAAAATTGACGAAAAATCAAATAATAAAAAAAAAAATGAAGAAGTAAAAAATGACAAATAACAAAGAAAAAGAAGTTGGATTTATAAGTCATTTAACTGAGTTAAGACAAAGATTAATTAATTCATTAATTTTTTTAGCTTTGTTGTTTGTTTGTTGCTACTATTTTTCTGAATATATTTATGGTTTTCTAGTAGATCCTTATGCTGATGCGGTTAAAAATGATGATATTGATAGACGACTAATATTTACAGCTCTACAAGAAACTTTTCTGACTTATTTAAAAGTTTCTTTTTTTGCTGCTTTTTTTATTACTAGTCCATTCATTTTAATACAAATATGGAAATTTATAGCTCCCGGATTATACAATCATGAAAAAAAAGCTATTATGCCTTACCTTATTTTAACACCGGTACTTTTTTTACTAGGCGGAATGCTTGTTTATTATCTGATAATGCCACTAGCAATAAAGTTTTTTTTGTCTTTTGAAAGTGTTGGTGTAAGTACAAATTTACCTATTCAATTAGAGGCCAAAGTTAATGAATATTTATCTTTAATTATGAAATTAATTTTTGCTTTTGGATTAAGTTTTCAGCTACCAGTAGTATTAAGTTTATTAGCTAGAATAGGAGTAGTAAATTCAACATTTTTAAAAGAAAGAAGAAAATATGTTGTTGTTATGATTTTTGCTGCAGCAGCAGTATTAACACCTCCAGATCCAGTAACTCAAATTGGATTAGCTATACCATTATTAATTTTATATGAATTATCAATTTTTTCAGTAAATATAATTGAAAAAAAGGCTGAACAAAAAAATGCATAGCATAAAAGATATTAGGAATAATTTTGAAGATTTTAAAAATAAAATTAAAGATAGAAATATTGAGTCAAATTTAGATGATATAGTTGATCTTGATAAAGAAAATAGAAATCTTATTCAAGATAAAGAAAAATACGAAATGGAAAAAAAAGTAATTTCTAAATCAAAAGATGAGAGTTTGTTTGAAAAATCTAAAGAATTTTCAATTAAAATTGATGAAATAAGTAAAAAACAAAAAATCGTAAAAGACAAACTCGACAATATCTTAAATTCTATTCCTAATATTCCTTTAAATGATGTACCAGTTGGCAAAGATGAAAACAGCAATAAAGAAGTAGTTAAAGTTGGCCATATACAAAAATTCAATTTTAAACCTAAATCTCATTATGAAATTGGCGAAAAACTTGGCATGTTAGATTTTGATCTTGCCACTAAAACAACTGGATCAAGATTTGTATTTGTTAAGGATAAACTAGCTACATTAGAAAGAGCTATTTCAAATTTCATGATTGATACTCATACAAAAAATAATGGTTATACAGAAATTTCTCCTCCCTTAATAGCCACAGATGAAACTATGTTTGGTACTGGGCAATTACCAAAATTTGAAAATGATCAGTTTGAAATAAAATTTGATGATAAAAATGATAGAAAGTTCTTAATTCCTACTGCTGAAGTTATTTTGACAAATATGGTTAAAAATCAAATTTTAAATATTAAAACTTTGCCTATGCGATTGGTTGCATCAACTCCATGTTTTAGAAAAGAAGCAGGCAGTTATGGGAAAGACACCAAGGGCATGATAAGACAACATCAATTTTATAAAGTTGAATTAGTTAGTATAGTGGAAAAAGATAATTGCTTAAATGAACTTGAAAGAATGACAAATTGTGCTACTAAAATTTTAGACGATCTAAAACTTCCATATAGAAAAATTATTTTAAGTACTGGAGATATGGGTTTTAGTGCTGAAAAAACTTATGATATAGAAGTTTGGCTTCCTTCCGAAGAAAAATATAGAGAAATATCAAGTTGTTCATCGTGTGGCACTTTTCAAGCTAAAAGAATGAAAGCTCGTTATAAAGATAAAGATAATAAAATTGAATTCTGTGGCACCTTAAACGGTAGTGGACTGGCTGTAGGAAGAACTCTGATTGCAATTTTAGAAAATTATCAAACTGAGGATGGATCAATTATAATTCCTGATGTCTTAAAACCATATATAGGAAATATTGATAAAATTTCTATCAATTAAGAGTTGTCTTTAAATATTAGATAGTATAAATAATCGTAAACTTAAGAGGTTATCATGGATGCTGGAATTGGACAATTTATACCATTAATATTAATTTTTGTTATATTTTATTTCTTTTTAATAAGACCCCAACAAAAGAAAGTTAAAGAACACAAATTGATGGTTGAAGGTCTTAAAAGAGGAGATAAAGTCATAACTACAGGTGGAATTGTTGGAACTGTTGAAAGAATAATTGATAACGAAAAAGTTGAAGTTAACATTTCCGAAAATGTTAATGTTGAAATTGTTAGATCTAGCGGGATTCAAGGATTAGTAACTACTACAGTAGAACCAAAAAAATAATATACATTTATAGAAGTGTTATACTTTTCAAAAATAAGAGTATTTTCGGTATTAATTTTTACCTTAATAATTTCATATTTTGCTGCTTCAAATTTTTTAAAATTTGATGATGAATACTTTTCAAAAAATATAAAACTTGGCCTTGATTTGCAGGGAGGGTCATATTTACTTTTAGAAATAGATAATAAACCCGTTATAACGCAAAAATTACAAAGTAAATTATTAGAATTAAAAAGATTTTTTAAAGATAAAAAAATAATTTTAAAAAATTTTTCTGTAGATCAAAATTCAATAATATTTGATACAAACAACGAATTCGTTAAAGATGTTAAAAGTATTTTGGATGACGATAAAAGTGAAATAAATCCTTATTTTCAACAATACAAAACTCATCAATTTGATTTTGTTGAAAAAAATAATGTTTTCAAACTTACTTTATCAAATTATGGCTTGGTATTATTAAAAAACTCTTCATTAGATCAAGCTATAGAGATTGTAAGAAGAAGAGTTGATGAAATTGGTACAAATGAACCCAATATTTTAAAAAGAGGTAACGACAGAATATTAGTGGAATTACCTGGTCTAGATGACCCAGGCAGAATAAAATCTTTACTTGGAAAAACTGCAAATCTTACATTTCAATTTATAACACTAAACTCTGAAGAGTCTTTTGGAACAGAAAAATTACAATTCGAAGACGAATCCGATCAAGCAATTGTAAGCAAACGTATCATTTTAAGTGGAGATAATTTAGTGGATGCAAAACCTTCAATGGATACTCAAACAAACGAAACAGTTGTAAGCTTTTCACTTGACAGAGCAGGTGCTAAAAAATTTGCTAAGGCAACCAGTACTGGTGTTGGAAAAAGATTAGCTATAGTATTAGATGGTAAAATAATAAGTGCCCCAACTGTAAGAGAACCAATAGTAGGCGGTACTGGACAAATTTCAGGTAATTTTACTTTTCAGTCTGCAACTGATTTAGCATTATTATTACGTTCAGGAGCACTTCCAGCTCCATTAAGTATTATTGAAGAAAGAACAGTTGGACCTGATCTTGGTCAAGATTCTATTGATGCAGGAATTTTTTCATTAATAATTGGTTTTATATTAGTTGTTCTATTCATGGTTTATAAGTATAGAATATTTGGTATCATTGCTAATATTGCATTAATTTCAAATTTATTTCTACTAGTTGGAATTTTGAGTTTATTTGAAGCTACTTTAACTTTACCAGGTATAGCGGGTATAATTCTTACTGTCGGTATGGCAGTTGATGCAAATGTTCTTATTTTTGAAAGAATTAAGGAAGAAGTTAAAAATGAAAAAAATTATATAATTGCATTTGATAGTGGTTACACAAAGTCAAGAACAACTATTTTAGATGCCAACATAACAACATTAATAGCTGCATTTATTCTCTTCTTCATGGGATCAGGTCCAATCAAAGGATTTTCAATTACTTTAGGTGTAGGAATATTAACCACTTTGTTTTCTGTTTATTTTATAGCAAGGCTTTTTACTGCATTTTTTGTAATTAAAAATAAAAATAAGGAAAAATTGATTTAAATGAAAAATATCCAATTCAATAAATTTTACAAAAAATTTAATATAATTTCTTTAATATTAATTGTTTTTTCCTTAATTTTATTGTTATTCAAAGGACTTAATTATGGGGTTGATTTTAAAGGTGGTACTTTAATAGAGATTAGGGTTGAGCAGGGATCTTCAAAAATATCATTGATAAGAGATAGTTTTAATCAAATGAATTTAGGGGATGTTTCTGTAAAAAACTTTGGTAATGAAACTGATTATATTGTTAAATTTGAAAAACAAAATTCAAAAGACCCTAAATTTATAAATAATATCAAGTCAAAATTATCTAACTCAATTGGAAGTGTAGAATTTAGAAGAGTTGAAAATGTAGGTCCTAAAGTAAGTTCAGAGCTACTTAAATCTGGAATTATAGCTATAGGTTTATCTTTAGCGGCAATGCTTTTATACATATGGATAAGATTTGAATGGCAATTTAGTTTAGGTGCAATTATCGCATTATTTCATGATGTAATTATAACTTTAGGTATATTCTCTTTTTTTTCTTTAGAAATAAATTTATCTATAGTTGCTGCTGTATTAACTATAGTTGGATATTCTATGAATGATACTGTTGTAATATTTGATCGTGTAAGAGAAAATTTAAAAAAATATTCAGATATTAAAATATTTGAATTAACTAATATTTCTATTAATGAAACTTTGTCTAGAACAATAATTACTTCTATTACTACCCTTTTGGCCTTGTTATCAATTTATCTTTTTGGTGGAGAAATTCTAAAAGGTTTTTCATTAGCAATGATATTAGGAGTAATATTCGGAACGTATTCTTCTATATATATAGCTAACCCAATATTAGTAATGTTAAAAGTTAGTCAAAGAACTATTGTAAAAGAAGATAAAGATTAATATAAATTTTGAGCAGCTACCATCGATAAAAGCATTGGTAGCGAAAGCAAAGTATTTGTTCTTGAGAATAACATGGCAGTTTTAGCTGACTTAGCTTTTAAATCTGGGTCACAATCTACGATTCCTAGAGCCCTTTTTTGATTAGGCCATATAACAAACCAAACGTTAAAAGCCATTATTAAACCTAACCACATTCCAATTCCTATGGCTGTATTTTTTCCTCCTCCTGATCCTATGCCAAGTATCATTGCCTCATGAACATATCCATTTAAATAAGCTAATATTAATCCTGATATTATTGTTAACAATGCTGCCCATCTAAACCAAAACAATGCGGCAGGTGCTATAACTTTTCCAATTGCAGGTTTTTGTTCATCTGGAATTTTAGACATATTTGGAATTTGTACAAAATTAAAATACCATAATAATCCTATCCACATTATTGCTACAACAACATGGATATA
>MDTG01159461.1_pt1 | contig 11316 bp, 7 predicted proteins | sample 811421 | NCBI WGS metagenome assembly MDTG01 (sample SAMN05326645, study PRJNA326480) | marine metagenome | isolation source: seawater | place: Pacific Ocean: South East | collected 2011
TGGATGTGTATACATCATCATTGTAAGTAGGGGAAATAAATCATAATCATCCTCAACTTAAACACCTATATAAATTACGTGGGTATGTGTGTAATCACATAATGCACGTACTGTATATAGGTACCTATTTGTTGAGTAGGAGTATATTTTTAGAAATAATTTTAACTAGGGTAAAATTTAAGCCAGTTTGCCCTTCTGTTGTATTTCCAAATAAGAGGAGTTGCAGGATTTGCTAGTTCCTTTTTGAAGAAAGATTCATCATTCATAAATGCTCTAATTAAATTAATTCTTGTTATGTAATCGGGGTGTCTTTTTGATTGACCTTTTGTATGGATTATTCCTGATTGTTTATGGAAGTATTCCATTGCTTTTAGAAATGTTTCCTTAGGAAAGTTAGCTTGAAAAAGCATTAATGCTGCTCCCAAATCCGCTTCTGCTTCTCCCATTTGATTTTCATTGAGAAAAATTTCATCTAGTTCTCTATCAGTTTTGTTTGGATTTTCTTTACTAACTTTTAAAGCCTTAAGTGAAGCCTCAAATGGTGTGAATTGAATTATATGAAACATTTCATGGGCAATAGCTGCAGCAAGAAAATTTTCCTGACCCTCTAGGACTTTAAAAGTCGATCTATTAATAAAGATTGTTCCTGTTGGAGATGCGCTTGCATTAGCATGACCATGCAAATAAGATTGCTTAATCGCATGATTAAGATCTCTTGATCTATAACCTCTATATTTTTTAAATGGATCAAGATTTACAAAGTAACTACAATAATTTTTTTTGTCCTTACATATTCCTGTATCTTTCATAAGATAATCCATATCTTCACCAGCTCTTATAATTATTGAAATTGGTCTGTTTCCTAAATCATTATTTAAAGAAATTTTATTAAATATTTTTTGTACCAATTTATATTCCTTTGGCATTAGTGATAGTGAATTATTTATATACCTATTTGAGATATAAAAAAAAACTGAAGCTGATAATAAAATGGAAATATATTTGAAGATTTTTTTCATTTATTTATTCCTCTACTTGGAGTGCTTTAAGCCATTCCTCTGTTGTTCCATCTTTAATCATTTTGTAAATTTTTGGTGCTGCCATGTTTAACCTTTTTTGTAAAACTTTTAAAGGTTCAAGTTTTTTATTTTCAACTCTCTCCCCTTCATAAATTTGCTCAGTATTAATTCCTGATGCAGATATTGTTTCCAACTTTGTTTCAGTATCACTGCCAGTTCCATCAATTATTCTTCTAGTTCTTCTCTCCGATTCTCTAGCTTCTAATGCAGTCCATTTTTCTTCTGTAAGATCTTCAGCATATTTCCGTATATTTACGCTTGTCTGTTCCGGCTCACCTTCCTCGCTTATTACTGTTGAAATTCCGTCGTCATATTGAAACATATATGCAGTTTGAAGTTCCCAATCTAACTCTTTTTCAACACGTATAATTCTTCCAATTATTTGCGTCCATCTTAATTGTGCTTGTATTGATGATAAGTAAACACATACTCTTAAATGCGGAATGTCTACACCTTCACTAATCATGCCAACAGCAATAATCCATTTTGTTCTTGAGGGCGTTTTATCTTCTGTAAACTTTTCTATTGCTCTAGCATCTTTACCATTCTCAGAGTGAACAACTACAGATTCTTCACCAGTTAAATGCTTAAGAGCATTTGCAATTGCATTTGCATGATTAATACCATCACAAACAATTAGCCCGCCAGCATGCGGATGCATTCTTCTACATTCATTTAGTTGATCATTAGCAGCTATTAATTGTTTCCTTACATATTCAGTCCCGTGAGGATGATTTGTAGTCCCACATGCGATAACTGCTTTTCTTCTTTTTGATTTTAATTTTGATCTTAAGTCTGATCTATTAGTAATAATCTCTCCATTTTGTCCAATTTCATCTTTGTACTCTTCATCTACATTTGTCGACATTCTGAGACTGTACTCCTCTTCATTTACTAATTGTCCTTCTCTATATTCTTTAATGGCGAAATTTACTTCACCATCCCAGGGAACAATTACAACATCTCTAACAACTTTATCTGCTAAAGCACAATAGCTTTTATTCCATTTAGAAAATCCGTAACCATATGAAAATCCATGAGGTGGTGATAGATCTAAAACTCTATTTCTATAATTGACCCAAGGTAATCTTGTTCCATCACTTCTAAAAGGAGTCCCTGTTGTCATTAGCCTTGCTACTGATCTAGAGAAGGCATTTTGAAAACTTTCTCCCCAATTTTTTTGATCACTTAAATGATGACACTCATCAGCTATAACCATAGTTCTTTTCTCATCACAAATATCTCTAAGAATTTCTGCGTTTAGCATATGACCTGTATCTCTATTTACATTCCCAACCTGACTGTAAGTACAAACTATCCCGTGAAAAGATCTTGTTTCAAGAGTTTTTTTATTCAACCAAAGTCCAACTTCACGCCCATCTCTTTCCATTTGTCTTCTAAGTTGTTTGCTTGGGACACAAATTATTACTTGATCAATAAATTTTTCTTCTATTAAATACTTTGCAACCAGAGTAGATAATAATGTTTTTCCTGTTCCAGGAAATGCATGGAGCATGAAAGCATTAATTGAGTCCGGATTTAAATTTATTTGACTAATAATGGAATTTAATATCCTAGGAATGCAATCCTCTTGCCATCTTCTTAATTCGATGCCTGTTGGAAGGTAGTTAAAATAATTCTTGTTTTCGATTTGCATTTTATTAGATTTAGATGAATTACATTTTTGACATAGAGCTTGCCCGTTTTTTATTTCAGTCTTTCCTCCCTTTGAGTGAGGAATAATGTGATCAGCTTGAAAGCCCTTATAAGTGATCTTTATTCCACATTTCTGGCATTTACCCTTTGAGTTATGAAAAATTTGATCTCTTTGAGATTTACTGAAATATCTTTTGTTACTCATTATTTGGTCCCCTCAAGTATTGCCAAAGCGATTCTTCTTGCTGGTCCTACCCCAATTCTTCTTATTATTCTTCCAGCTACATTTTTAGGTTTACCAGTTATTGAATATCCACAATTTGTTTTCTTTGACTTTTCTAATCCAGCTTCTCTCTTAGCCTTTTCTACAGAGGTAGTAATGCCTCTTAATAATCTATCAAGAGCATATTGAACCTTAAACAAGTTGGTCCCTTTTGATTCACATTCATCAGGATCATCACTTAGGAGACTTAATGTTCTAATTAGTCTAGAAACACTATCTGAAGCTTTATTATTGACTTTGCTATAGCTTTTATTGGTTTGTTCTGTTTCCTCAAATATATTATTAATTTTTTCACTTAGGATTAGTGATACTTTTAGCCAAGATCTATCAAATTTTTGTAAATTCTTGAAAATCTCATGCCAACCAAGCATATAATCATCGCTATATCCATAGTAATTATCTGCGAGGTTTACTAATGAATCAGGTTCTTCTTTCGCTAATAAATCTATAAGGGCTATTGACGCATTACTTGTTAAAATTGGATCTGGTACTACACCAGCAATATTTCTCATTAGCGTATCTGGTTCGACACATATTTCTTGTCTTAACCATTCAATTGGAGTGTAAGAAATAAGTTTTCTTTTACTTGGTATAGAAGCCATATAAGCCATTCCCTCCCATACCTTTTGCTCAATACAATTTATAAATGCATTTGAGATTGCGTTAGGGTTTTTTGCAATAATTGCTTGATGTAATAATTGAGATAAAATTGTATTTGCTTTAATATTTACTGGCTGTGATTTAAACCATTCAATTTCTGATATTTCACTTATCTCATTATTGAAGAGTAATGAATTTTTGATTTCGTTTGAAGTAATTGTCATTTTGAAAAATATTCGTATGCCATAAAGTTTGATATATTTGAAGTGAATATATTTTTTTTTAAAGCGAAAACCCAAATATTCGCTAATTTCTATATTAATAATGAGTGTCTTACGTTTTCATTTAATGATTGGACCACCTGGGAGTGGTAAATCTCATATTTCAAAAATTCTTGAGCCACTAATAAAAGCAGAAATTATATCTACTGATCAAATTAGGAAAAAATTATATGGTGATGAATCAATTCAAGGGGATTGGAATGAAATCAAAAATGTTATTGATAATAAAATTGATAAAGCAATTACAAAAAAACAATCATTAATATTTGATTCAACTCATTCTTTTAGGCCCTGGAGATTAGCTTATACTCAAGATCTCAATAGAAGTGAGCAAATAGAGTGGATTGGTTGGATGATAACTACGGAAAAATCTATATGTCTTTCCTGGAATAAAAAAAGAAATAAAATTGTTCCTGAACCTATTATTGATGAATATCATGCCGCTATAAATAATAAATATTTTGGACCAATAAGAGGAGAGGGATTTGCAACAATAATAAAAATTAATCCAGCAAAAGAAAAAAATCTAGAACAAAAACTTCTTAATGAAATAAGCTCAACTAATTTCAAAATTTCACAAGGTAAGAGAAACGATTCATCAAAAAAATTACATGGATATTCCCACCTAATCGATTTTGAAAGACTATTATTTTTAATAAAATTACTTTTAGATTTTCCTGGTTTTGACTTAGAAAATGAATATTCAAAAAATAAATTAAAGGGGATTTGTAATCCAATTCCTAAAGGAAATATTTTTGAAAAAGCTTCCGTACTTATAAGCAATATTTATGGGGTTTGTTATGCAGATATAAATAAATTAGAGATGGATCTAAATTGGCTTAAAAGTCAAGGATTTTTAAACTTAGATTCTAATTATCAAGAAATTAAACCACCTAAAGCTAATAAATTTAGAAATTTGGAACCTGTTGGAATGCATACAATTGCAGATGAATTAAGTTTTATAAAAATTATGAACCTTATAAGATTTATTGTAAAAAATCCATATGGTTTTGAAAAATCAAAATTTGATTCTCTATACGAATATTACATAAGTAATTTAGGCATGAGTTATATGCCAAATGAGATTCATAGTCTTAGAAAAGATATTCAAAATTTTATTAATCCTTATGGTTTTACAGATTTTGGAAGCAAGGCAAAAAATGGATATTGTTTTGGGAATGCAATTTTGGATAAATCTCATATTAAGGAAATTTATCAATTCTTAGCTGAATCTTCAAGAAGGTTAGATAATCCTTCAATGATTGAGTTGAAAAATAATCTTGAAAAAAGATTAAAATTGAGTGGAATTCAATTAAACGAAACTCCTACAAAAATTATTACTAATCAATCAATCATCAAAAAGGATTTTGTTTCTAATATTTCTTTATTAAATAAAGAAAATTCTAAAGAACTTGATTTAGCAATTAATGAAAGAAAAAAAATTTATATAGAGAGATTAAAATTTACAGCTTCACATGAAAATAAAAAGAATTCTAGTGGTCAATATATTTGGCCATTACAAATTTTATTCCATAATATTGGATGGTATTTGGCGTATGAAACAATTCCAGTAGCTAATGAAAAAAGTTTAATTAAAGTTTTACGATTAGATCGTTTTTCAATGAGGGCAATTGATAATAATTCTTCTAGAGCAGTCAAAATTCATGCAGCTAAGGTAAAGCAACTTAATAAACTGATTGAAATTTCATCAGGAATTTTTTTTGGAGATGATTGTGAACTACAAAAGAAGTTTGTGGATAATGAATTTGAAAAATATAGAGAATACTTTGTAACAGTCCGTTTTTTAGTAACAAAGAATATTTATATGTTTCTGAGGGAAGGTTTGCAGAGATATCCATTAAGACAAATAAGAATGTCAAAACCACATAGCGATGATATGTGGAGACCGCCAGATAAAACATCTTCAGTTTTTGTTTTAGAGCCATTAAGTGAAGGTGAACATCTATTTCCGATAGAATATGATTTGCCTCCTTGGGTAGTTGAAAAAACTGGAGATAGAGATTTTAAAAGATGGCTATTTGGATTTGGCTCTGAAATTTTAATTGAGAGCCCTGGGTACCTAAAGCAAGAATATATTGAGAGAATAATTAAGATTTCGAGAATATATAAAAATTAGGTTTTGGGCTTTCGCATTAAATAATATTATTTATTAATTTTGTCGATCACAATATTTTTAGTCGAAATATTATCAATGGTTAAAGATCAAAATCAATTTGAAAATGAAGATGAAAATGAAGATGAAAATAAAGATAAAAATATCAAAGACTCTGCTGAAAATATTCACCCTGAGGCATATGAAGAAGATATAAATTTTGATAGCCAAACGCCTGATAATTTTTTTGATCTTTTAGAAAAGCAACAAAATTTATCACCACATTATAAGAAAATGGTAAAGATAGTTGCCAAAACAAATATCCTTAAAAACAAAAATGATCTTTTAATAAAAAATCAACTTAAAAGAAATAATATTTTAGGCAAAATAGAAAATTCTATTTTTGATCAAGAAAGTAAGCAAACTTTTAAAATAGAAATTAATGCAAAAAAGAATTTAAGTAAAGAAGAGCTTGAAGATACAATGAAAATTTTAAATTTAATGTCAGATAGTGAAACTACTCAAGATACAGATTTGGAAATAGTTTTGGCATTATTAAAAAAACTTCTTAATTATATTAATTTTAACCTTTCACAGATTGAGAATTCTGAAATAGAAAATCCAACAGATGTATACAAAAAACTATGGAATAATAAACTCACACTTGAAGACACAATTTCATCATTAGAACTTTTAGATTTCAGCTAAATAATTATCAACATTAATCCAAGCATAACCACTGTTATAATTTTTAAGCCAATGATTTTTTGTATTTTTTGGTAATTTATGAATAGTTAGATCTCCAAGACTTTCGAAGAAATCTATCATATCTTCCTTATATAGATATTTAAATTGATAGCTTTTTTGGTGGTTTTTCTCTCTGAAATAGTTGCAGCCATTATCTAATTGTATTGGAATAAATGATGCTCTATTTTTTTTTGTTATATCATAAATTTGAAATTTCTTATCCATTCCTAAATTTCCAAATAATATTTTTCTAAAGTGTTTATCACTGCATAATTTTTCAGGTAATAATATAATTTCACAATCAATATTTTTTCCTAATTCTTTTAAATTACTTTTAATATCATTTAAATATTTGCTGAGACAATATTTTTTATCTGTAATAAGTTTTTTTCCTGATTCTCTTTTTTTTGGGTCCTTGGTTGATTCCCAATATTCAGCTGTAATTAAAATAAGTTTTTTTAAATTTGATGCTGCAAGAAATTTAGAAATTTTAAAAATTGCTTCTCCATCTAATTCATTATTAACTTCGTAAGGCTTAATTATAAATTTGTCAAAAATAATACAAGTATTGAATAGCAAACTATAACCTCCTAACTTTTCAATAAATAAATCTTTACTAATATTATTTTTGGGAAAATTTCTAACTCTACAATTATTTTTAACTAGTTGCTTAATTTTATATTGTTGTAATTGATTACTTTCGCCAAGTAATTCCACACCATAAAGACTTTCATTTTTATCATGCTCTATCGTTGATGAAGAATATATTTTTTTTTCTAGTGCCTTAAATTTAAAGAATTCTTCTGGATTATCAAAATAAGAAACCGTATCTTTTGATTTCGCAATCTCCAAATATTCTGGTTCAATTTCTTTAAATCTTTTTTCACTAATAATTTTTTCAAAAGCTTTATTCCATAATTGAAATTTCATACCGCTAGCTTTTTTTGCTTGTTTAAGAAGATTAGTTTTATTTATATGAGGATTCTTAAAAACAAAAATATAAGGATCTTCATATAGAATAATTTTTAGAAAAGCTTCAAGATCTTTATATTCCTTTTTACAAGTTTTTTCAATAAAATCTGGAGTTATAATTAATGATATAAGCATTCTAATCCATCATTTCATCAATCTCTGTTGAGAAAAATCCCTCTGGCCATTGGCTTATTAATTCTCCTTCTTCAGAAATTTCCATTTCAAGTATCTCTGAACCATTTTTATTTTTATCCACATAATAAACTTTTATGTCATTTTTACTTATTATTTTTTTTCTTATTTCTTTGAGTAATCTAAGTAATATTGTTTCACTATGAGTTTCAATAATAAAATTTTTGTCTTCTCTTCTTCCTGATATTGTTTGACCTCCAAACTTATTCTTATTTGAAGGACAGCTTCTAGAAATTATTGAAGCTATTTCCGCTTGTAATCTAGGATGAATATGTGTTTCTGGTTGTTGAATAATTACTGTATTTCTTTTTGATGTATTTGAATGAATAATGATTGGTAAAACTTGAGATATGCCATATCCAGTGTCAACTAAATTCACAGACTTTTTATTATTATCTTGCATTAATAAAATACTTTTAAAATCATAATTATCATCTACTGAAAATTTTATGTTTATTGATTCTGCAATTTTTAGCTCTTTTAAATCTCTATTAATTCTATTTTGAAATTCTTTATTTTCATCTTCTATTATGGGAATTAAAAATGCAACATCATTTTCGTCTTCAGCATTTATATCATTTACCCCATAAGCCCTTTTTGCACCCTTCCTAAATGCTCTTAAATGAACAATTTCTGATGCTAGTTTATAAGGTACAAAAGTAGTCGAAAATAATGGATTAGTAGATAAAAAGTTTTTCTTATAAAAATAATTTCTTTTAATTTTGTACTCATTTTTTTTCACACATATATTATCCTTCTCTCTTACTATCCCAAATAAAAAATACATTAATTCGTAAAATATTTTTTCATTAGGAACTATTAATTTTGTTTTATCCATTCCCTCTATAGATATTCTTAATAATGCTGCTAATTTAATTTGAGTAAAATATTCTGAACTTAGAGATAGTGAATTTTCTAGTTGATCAAAAATTTTTAAGAATTCCTCAATTATATTGATATCCAATATTGATATATTTTCTATTTCAGTTTCTACTAACTTTTCTCCTATTTCAATAAATAAATTTTCAAGTTCTCTTGTATCACTTTCTATAGATTCGAAAAGTTCAAGATTATCAGATATATCAAAAGCATTGAGCTCATTATTTCGGTCTAAATTATTAATTGTAAATTCCTTCATATCAAAGACAACATTATTTATAGCAAGTTGAACATCTTTTATTTTTGCTTTTATTTTTTCTGGATCAACTTGAAAATTATCTCTAAATTTTTCTAATTGAGAAATATCTCCATCTATGAAAGCGAAAAAATTCTGGTATTGTCCCAGCTCATTTTTAAAGTTACTAAAATTCTCAAGACAATTTTTTAAATCTTCATTAATTGTTTTTACCTTAGCCTCTATTTTTTGTTTTTCTTTGCTGTCACCATAATCATATATTAATGAAATAGATTGATCGTAAAACTTATCCTGAATTTTTTTTAAATTTTTTATTTGGAGATTTGTTAGTTCCTTATCAAAATTTTCAACATATCTAATTTGAATATGATTAATTAAATCAAATTCAAATCTACTTCTTGATCTCTCTAATGATGAATCAATATAAAAACTTGGAATATAGTTTCTAGAATTAAATAAATCAATGTTTTTATCAGATATATCTTTTACATATTCTTTAATTAAATTAATAAATGGTCTTGTATTCTCTGAAATTAGATTACTTTCTTTATCTTTAAATTTATGAAATCGATATCTTCCTAATATGTTTGATATCCACCCGCCCGCTAATATGCCAGCTATTTTTATTAATCCCGTAGAAGCAAAAGGACTATCAACTCTATAAAAACTATTACCATAACTACCAATAATTGGGATTTCAATAAATGCTCCTTCTTTAAATAAGGAATCATCATCTAAATTTTGCTTTTTAATTGTTTGTGTTATTTCTTTTGCAATTGAATTTACAGCTTTACTAGAAATTGAATTTAATTCTTTAAAAGAGCTTTCTTCCAGTTCATAAATTGCAGATTCTCTCAATTTATTTTCAGGGGTAGAAGATCTCCTAAAATAATATTTTCTATCAATTTTTCTAACAAGTGATTTTTTGTTTACTTTAGAAAAAACTAATTTATGTCCAGATAAATAACCCTCATAATTTATCTCAATTTTAGAGATTATAAGCTTTGATCTATTTTCTTCATTATCACTAATTAGAAGTTTAAATTTCGGAAATAATAGTTTTTCAACTGAATTTAAATAAATTGCTTGTTCAGGTCTAAATCTTCTTTTAGGTACTTTTGATTTAAATTCTATTGTTATATATTTTTCATTTTTATCACTATTATTATTTTTAATTGTGGTGAAAGTACCTGCATCATATAGAAAACTATTTGTTTTAAAAAAACCTTTGTGTATCTCATTAATACTTTGTCCTAAGCACATTAAAGAGCTTAGTAAAGATGTTTTTCCACCAGAATTTTGACCATAAATAAGGGTTATTGGGGCAATATCAAGTTCTTGCAAATCCTTGAAAGATTTGAAATTTGCCAACCCAAATGAATCAAGATTTTCATTTTCCATACTTTTCATATTACTAGCTATCAAGAAAAAAAATTTTTTTGCAAAATTAAATTCATAAATTGGGTTTTCGCATTAGTAAATTAATTTAAGATAATAGCTTTTATATGTTTAAGAGAGTTCTTTTTATTTTTTTATTATGACAATTTCAGACTCTAATTCTAGCTTGAATGCATTAGGACAAATTTATATCCTTGATGAGATCGATCCAAGAGGAGTAACAAGTAATTATATAAAAATAGGAAAAATAAGTCCTAATAATAATGGGAGATCAAGTTTAGATAGGATGAAGGAGCATCAAACTGGTAATCCAAGGCACTTAAATGAAAGGTATGTTTTAGAAACACTTGCTGATATTTCTAAACTGGAAAGTACTTTGCATAATTCTTTTTCCACTAAAAGAGTTAGAGATGAATGGTTTATTACTGAAAATGGAAATATAGACCCTTTTGTAGAGAAGGCTAAAGAAATCAATACTTCTTTAGAGGAACAAATACCTTTGCTGTTATCTAATAAAGAACTTGAGTCTAGAGAAGATATAGGAGAAGAAAAGAAATCCTGTAGTGAGTCGGAAGATTTGCATAACCTTTTGGAGCAGGAAGAGCTAGTTTTGAATGATTTAAAGCAGAAGAAGAATCTTATAGATTATAAATTAAGGCATCTTGGGGGAACCAATTTGACTGGTATTGATGGAATAAGTTCTTTCACATTAACTGCTTCATCATCTAGATTCGATGAAAGGAAATTTATAGAAGAAAATAAGGATTTAGCTATCCAAATAGGAGCTAATAAAGTATCTGGAAAGCTTACCTTAAGAAAAATGCCAAAGAAAGTTAAAAATAGTGAACTTGAGATACTAA
>MDTG01187475.1_pt1 | contig 11316 bp, 13 predicted proteins | sample 811421 | NCBI WGS metagenome assembly MDTG01 (sample SAMN05326645, study PRJNA326480) | marine metagenome | isolation source: seawater | place: Pacific Ocean: South East | collected 2011
AAACTCAACGCGTTGTGCGCCATTCCAAATCGCCAGGCCGCGGGACGGCCCGGCGATCGCGCGGCACCTTCGGTGCGTTTCGCGCGGGATGCGGCAACGTCCCCTCAAGGCCCTTCGCGCCCCCTACTCCACCCCACCCTTCGGCCGCGCCTCGATCACCACGAAGGCCTGCGCCCAGGGGTGATCGTCGGTCAATGTCACGTGAATGATCGCCTCATACCCCTCGGGCGTCATCTCGGCCAATCGCTCTGCCGCCCATCCGGTGACATGCATCACCGGCTGCCCGGTGCCGAGGTTGCTGACGGCCATGTCCTTCCACGCAATCCCCATGCGCAGCCCGGTGCCAAGCGCCTTGGAGCACGCCTCTTTCGCGGCCCACCTCTTGGCATAGGTGCCGACCACATCGGCGCGACGCTCGGCCTTGGCCTGTTCAATCTCGGTGAAGACGCGGTTGCGGAACCGGTCGCCGAACCGCTCCAGCGTGCCTGCAATGCGCTCGATATTCGCAAGATCGGTGCCGATGCCAAGGATCATCCCTGCCCCCCCGGTGCAAAAAGTGGAAAGCTCACGCCAAGCGCCCAGGCGAGGATCAGACCGAGTGCCACGCCCGCCGATGCCGCCCCTGCCCGCGCCGCCACCCACCGGCCCATCAACCCGAAGATCAGGAAGAAGAGCAGGATCACCGGCGCGATCATGACGAGAAAGAACAGCCGCTCGGTATCGAGCAGCACGGCGAGCGCGAGCGACAGCAGAAAGCCCAGCCGCGCCGTGATGCGTTGCCAGAGCACCGCCCCGCGCGTCAGCACCGCATCCCCCAGCATGAAGGGCAGTGCCCCAAGGCTCAGGGCCGCGATGATCATCAGACGCTCCGGCGTCGGCCAGAAATTCGCGCCATAGCGGTCGAGCGCGAAGCCGAAGACACCCAAGCCCCAGACCAGCAGCGCCAGCACCGCGAGGGGCCGCAGGCCCTCGGGCCGCCGCCCAAGCCACCACAGCAGCGCCAGTTGGCAGAGGCCATAAATCGCCAGATGCAGCGCAAGGTAATCCGCCACCAGCACCGGCAGGAGCCGCGCCTCAACCTGCACAGCAAGCAGCGGCGCAAGAGCCGCAGGCACGCCCACGACCAGCGCAAAACGCCCCAATGACAGCGCGCCCGGCACCGGTGGCGCACGCTGCGGCAGAAGGCGCGAGAGCGGTGCGGCAAGCGCCACGATGGCGGCCATCAGCGCCAGAAACCACGGCCCGGTCGCGCGCACCGCGATATCGCTCGCGCGCCCATAGGCGGCATCGAGCCACGCCACCGCCTCGGCGCGCCCGGCACGGCTATGCAGCACCGCCACATGCTCGGCCAACGGGGCCACGACCGCGCGGCGGATCACGTCCGCGTTGCGTGCGGTGTCGCCCTCACCCTTGGCCACGTCCACCATCGCCACCGCCTCTCGGGCAAAGCCGCGCAGCCCCGGCTCCCACGCGCCGGTGATGAGCAAAAGGGTGTCAGGTGCGGTCGCCGTCACCGCCTTGGAAAAGGCTGAAATCGCCACCACCGGGCCGATGCGGGGATCGTCAATCGCGGTGCGGATGATGATATCGGTAGCCATGGAATGGCCCAAAAGCGCGACCTCGCCCTGCCAGCCTTCCGCCGTCACCGCCGCATCCACCACGGCGCGGGTCTGCTCGATCAACAGGCGCGTGGTGCCGTCGATGCTCTCCACGTCGCCCGACATCGGCCTAGGGTGCCGCCCATGTCCCTCAAAGTCGAACGCCCAGACCCGATAGCCCGCCCGCGCCAGATCGTGGCCATAGGCCTGCATCATCTGCCGCGACCCGGCAAAGCCGTGCGCGACCACGACCACCGGGCCATCAGAGCCCGGCTGCACGATGCGCGTCACCGGCGTCTCACCGACGCTAAGTTGCGATCTCTCCAGCCCCGCGCGCTGCGCCTCAAGCTGCCAGAGCGAAAATGCGGCCAGCACAAGCCCAAGCAGCAGGAGGACACTCCGCCTCATGCCTCGCCCGTCCGGTACATGGCCAAAACGCGCGCCTCGTGCAGCCCGCCCAGATACTCGAACGCCTCACCCGAGGCCGAATGCAGGTCCGCGATGGTCAGCCTGCCAAACTTGAAAAACCCGTCGCCCAATGCCTCTTGCCGCGCCGCGAAAATCAACCGCGTGATCCCGGCCCAGCGCATCGCGGCAAGGCACATCTCACAGGGCTGACAGGAGGACAGAAGGGTGTGGCCCGACAGATCGACGCGCCCCATCGCCCGCCCGGCCTGCGCCATGGCGGCGATCTCGGCATGGCGGCTTGCGTCGCAGGTTTCGGCCACGTCGTTGCGGGCGCGCGCCACCTCTTGATCGCCACGCATCACGGCGGCGGTGAATTGCCGCCCGCCTTGCGCGCGCGCCAGATCAAGCGCCCAGTCGCACAGGTCGGACAGCAGGCCTTCTTCGGCCCCGGTCGGGATGACGGTGCCTGCGGTCATTGCCCGGCCTGCCTCACCCGCGCGCCTCGTCCATCAGGCGGCGCATCTCGGCAATGGCCGGTCCAAGCCCGCGAAAGATCGACTCGCCAATGAGGAAATGCCCGATATTGAGTTCCATCACCTCGGGAAAGGCGGCGACGGGCTGCACCGTGTCATAGGTCAACCCGTGGCCCGCATGCACCTCGAGCCCCAATGAATGGGCATAGGCGGACATCTCGCGCAGCCCCTCCAACTCGCGGTCGCGGGTGGCGATATCGCCCTCGGCATGGGCGTCGCAATAGGCGCCGGTGTGCAACTCGATCACTTCGGCCCCGATCCGGTGGGCGGCCTCGATCTGTCGGCGGTCGGCGGCGATGAAGATCGACACGCGGCACCCCGCCTCGCGCAGCGGCGCGATGTAATGCGCCAGCCGGTTTTCCTCGCGCGCCACTTCGAGCCCCCCCTCGGTGGTCCGTTCCTCGCGCTTTTCGGGGACCAGACAAACGGCGTGGGGCTTGTGGCGCAGGGCAATCGCCTGCATCTCGGCCGTCGCCGCCATCTCGAAGTTGAGCGGCACGCTCAGCACCTCCATCAGCCCGTCGATATCGGCATCCGAGATGTGGCGGCGGTCCTCGCGCAGATGCGCGGTAATACCATCCGCCCCTGCCTCCTCCGCCAGCTTGGCGGCGCGCAGCGGATCAGGGTACGCCCCGCCGCGCGCATTGCGGACGGTGGCGACATGGTCGATATTCACGCCAAGGCGCAGGTTTCCATCGGACGGCATCGGGCTCTTCCTCAGATCATGATCGGCTCGGGGTGCAACCTAGTCCCCTTTGCCGCCCCCGTCAGCCTCGAAAGACGCATTTTCCTTCTGCGCCTTCTTTTCCTTGATCGCCGCCCATTTCGCCCTGAGCGCCCCCTTGCGGCGGTTCTGATAGGCGGTGATCACCGGCAGACTGATGTAATAGGCGGCAAGCGCCGTCACGATGCCCGGTACGATGCCACCCACCATATAGGGCAGGAACACCTCGTCATAGAACACATGCAGGCTGTGCCAGTCGGCCTCGTGATCCGAGAAGATCGCCAGAACATTGTTCTTGAGGTCCTCGCCCGCATCGAGAAACTTGCCCCCCAGCGAGCGGCTGATCTCGTCCTCGGCCAGCGTGTGCCGTCCCAGAATGGCGTGCCCGGTCTGCAGCGAGATCACCCCGATCGGCACATAGGTCAGCGGATTGCCGAAGAACGTGCCCAACAGGGCGGCGGGGATATTGCCGCGCAGGATCAGGGCCAGCGTGCCCGCCACGATGAAATGCAGCCCGTAAAACGGCGTGAAGGTGGTGAACACCCCCGCAAAGATGCCGCGTGCGATCCGGTCGGGCGGGTCGGGCAGCCGGTGCAGCCGGTGCTTGACATAGGTGAACGCCCGCGCCCAGCCGCCCTTGGGCCAGAAAAAGTCAGCGATCACCTTCCACAAGGGTCGTCTGTCTCGGCGTTTGAAAACCACCAGCGCGGCTCCTAGGGTTCATGGGTCAGACCGCCCCCGGTGCGGGACGGATCGCGATAGCGTTCGACGGCGGTCACATCGCTTTCTGCATCGAGCGCCGACAGCACCCCGTGCAGATGCTCGGCATCGCGCAATTCGACATCAACAAGCAGGCGATAGAAATCAGGTTTCCGGTCAACGAATGTCAGGTCCGAGATATTGGCCTTCTGTTCCCCGATCAAGGTGCAAATCCGTCCCAGCACGCCCGCATCATTGCCGATGGTGAGGTCTAATGTCACATCATAGGCCGCCGGGTGCGTGCCGGTATGCCAGTGCAGATCCATCCATCGCCCGGGCTGATCGTCATATTGCGAGAGGGTTTCGCAATCTATCGCATGGATCACCACGCCGCGCCCGCGATAGGTGATGCCGACGATACGCTCGCCCGGCAGCGGCTGACAGCAGCGCGCCCGCTCAAAGCTCTGATCGGCCTTGAGGCCAAGCACCGCGCGGTCACGCGTCACCTCGTCCGACGGATCGGGCGCAAGATCGGGGTAGACCGCGTTCAGCACCTGCTGCGCGGTCAGTTCCGCACTGCCCAGCCGCGCGCGCACCTCGTCGGCATTCTTCAGGCGCAGTGTGCGGGCGGCGGCCTCCAATGCCTTGTCGGTGGCCTTCTTGCCGACATGCTCAAAGGCCGAGCGTGCCAGCTCGCGCCCCAGCTTGATATAGCGCCCCCGGTCCAGTTCGCGCAGGGCCCGCCGGATGGCGGCGCGCGCCTTGCCGGTGGTCGCGATATCGAGCCATGTGGCCTGCGGCGTCTGCCCGTCGGCGGTGATCACCTCGACCGATTGGCCGTTCTTGACCCGCGTCCAGAGCGGCACGCGCATCCCGTCCACCTTGGCACCGACGCAGGCATGGCCGATGCGGGTATGGATCGCATAGGCGAAATCAATCGGCGTCGCCCCGCGCGGCAGCTTGATCACATCGCCCTTGGGGGTAAAGCAGAACACCTGGTCGGCATACATTTCCAGCTTGACCGCTTCGAGGAAATCCTCGTGATCCTCCTCGGCATCGAACTGCTCGCTCATGCTCGAGATCCACTTGGCGGGATCGACGGCAAAGGGGTTCTCGGCGCGCACCCCGTCGCGGTAGGACCAATGCGCCGCCACGCCGGTTTCGGCCACATCATGCATCGCCTGCGTGCGAATCTGCACCTCGACCCGCTTGCCATCGCGGCCCGACACGGTGGTGTGAATGCTGCGATAGCCGTTCGATTTGGGCTGGCTGATGTAATCCTTGAATCGCCCCGGCACCGCGCGCCAGCGTTGGTGAATCGCCCCCAACGCCCCGTAGCAGTCATTCTCGGACCGGGTGATCACGCGAAAGCCGTAGATATCCGACAGGCGCGAAAAGCCCATCTCCTTTTCCTGCATCTTGCGCCAGATCGAATAGGGTTTCTTGGCGCGGCCGAATACATCCGCCTCGATGCCCGCCTTGCCCAATTCGTGCCGCATGTCGCCGGTGATCCGCTCGACCACGTCGCCGGTCTCGCGTTGCAGGGTGATGAAGCGCCGGATGATCGAGGCCCGCGCCTCGGGGTTCAACACGCGGAACGCCAGATCCTCCAGCTCCTCGCGCATCCACTGCATGCCCATGCGCCCCGCAAGCGGCCCATAGATATCCATCGTCTCACGCGCCTTCTGCGCCTGCTTGTCGGGGCGCATCGCCTTGATGGTGCGCATGTTGTGCAAGCGGTCGGCGAGTTTCACGAGGATCACCCGCAGATCCTTGGACATCGCCATGAACAGCTTGCGGAAATTCTCGGCCTGCTTGGTCTCGGAACTCGAAAGCTGCAGATTGGTCAGCTTGGTGACGCCATCCACCAGATCGGCCACCTCGCGGCCGAATTTCTCTTCGACGATGCGGTAGGACGCCTTGGTGTCCTCGATCGTGTCATGCAATAGTGCTGTGATGATCGTCGCATCATCGAGCCGCTGTTCGGTGAGAATGGCGGCGACCGCGACGGGGTGGGTGAAATAGGGCTCGCCCGAGTGGCGAAACTGCCCCTCATGCATCGCGCGACCAAAATCATAGGCCGCGCGAATGAGTGCCTCATCGGTGCGAGGGTTGTAGTGGCGGACCAGCGTGATCAGGTCATCAACGGCGATCATCAGTGTCGCGCCTTGCGGTGGTCAGGGGCGGCTCAGCCCTGACCCTGGGCTTCCATCAGGGCGCGGAGCAGCTTTTCTTCCGACATGTCGTCGGCTTCGGGCTTGTCCGCCTCACCGCCCATCAGCAGGGCCATGGAATCTTCTTCCGGCTCGTCCACCTCGATCTGGGTCTGGTTCGACTCGATCAGGCGCTCGCGCAGGTCATCGGCCGACTGCGTCTCTTCGGCGATCTCGCGCAGGGCAACAACCGGGTTCTTGTCGTTGTCGCGATCCACGGTCAGCGGCGACCCGGATGAAATCTCGCGGGCGCGGTGTGCTGCGAGCATCACCAGATCGAAACGGTTCGGAACCTTGTCAACGCAATCTTCTGTCGTAACGCGGGCCATAAGACCTCCGGGCAGGGTTTGGGCTTGAATCAGAAGCCACGTACTTAGGGGTTTGAAACAGGATTTACAAGCGTAGAATCAGAGCGGCACGACCTCGTCGCGCGCGTCCTGCGATAGCGCCTCCTGCATTGCGCGCACCGTTTGCCCAAACACCGGATGCACCCAGTCCGGGGCCACATCCGCCAGCGGCACCAGCACGAAAGCCCGTTCATGCGCGCGCGGATGCGGCAGGATCAGGCGGTCGGGCGCGCGCACCTGCTGTGCCTGCGCATCGAGCGCGCGCCACGCCTCGAACCCCGTGAGGTCGGGCAGAACCATGTCGTCAATGCCGATCAGATCGAGATCGAGCGTGCGCTGCCCCCAGCGCGCGACACGCTCGCGCCCGAACGCCGCCTCGACCGCGTGCAACACCCCAAGCACCGCCTCCGGCGCGCCCGGCATGCGCAGGGCCGCGGCGGCATTGACGAAATCCGGCCCGCTGCCCGCCGGGAAGGCGGGGGTGCGATAAAGCCGGCTCACGGCCACGATCTGCGCCCCGGCCCGCTCAAGATGCTGCAATGCAGCATCAACCGTCCGCTCCGGCGGGCCCGCCGATGACGGCATATTTCCACCGATCGCGATCAAGCACAGTTGATCCGACGTCATGACCCACCTATTCTTTTGTGATGTATCATTCTCTTGCGCAGCCTTCGGGAAGTCCCTAATTCTGCGTCCTACTTTGCTCTGCCCCCACCACTCACACCACTCACACTCACAGGCAAGGCAAAACGATTTGGAAGGACATTAATCATGTTTTACAAGGACGACCGGTTAGCGTTGTTCATTGATGGTTCGAACCTTTACGCAGCCGGCAAGGCCCTGGGTTTCGACATCGACTACAAACTCCTCCGTTCCGAGTTCATGCGCCGCGGCAAGTTGCTGCGTGCCTTTTACTACACCGCGTTGCTGGAAAATGACGAGTATTCACCGATCCGGCCGCTGGTCGATTGGCTGCATTACAACGGCTATTCCATGGTCACGAAACCGGCCAAGGAATACACCGACAGCCAGGGCCGTCGCAAGGTCAAGGGCAACATGGATATCGAACTTTGCGTCGATGCCATGGAACTCGCGCCGCGCGTCGATCATATCGTGCTGTTCTCTGGTGATGGCGATTTCCGGCCTCTGGTCGAAAGCCTTCAGCGTCAGGGCGTGCGCGTCTCGGTCGTCTCGACGATTCGCAGCCAGCCACCGATGATCTCGGACGACCTGCGCCGTCAGGCCGACAACTTCATCGAACTGGCCGATCTCAAGGACGTGATCGGGCGCCCGCCGCGCGAACATCAGAACGACCGGCAGGAGGCCTATGCCGAACAGGAATGACGTTTTCCTGACACGGCTTTGCACTGACGCCCGGGTCCCCCACGCATGAGCATGGCGGACCCGGGCGTTTTCTTGCAACTGGGCGGGCTTTTCCTTGCGGCGTTCGGCGCTGCGACCATCCTGCCGTTTCAGTCCGAGGTGGTCTTTGTCGGCCTGCAACTGGCGGGCACCGCTTCGGTCCTCTGGCTGGTCGTGGTGGCGAGCGTGGGCAACACGCTCGGGGCCGTGGTCAACTATGTCATGGGCCGCGGGATCGAGCGGTTCCGCACCCGACGCTGGTTTCCGGTCAATGCCGCACAGCTGGCACGGGCGCAGCGCTGGTATGCCCGCTGGGGCGTCTGGACCCTGCTGATGAGCTGGGCCCCGCTGGGCGACGCCTTCACGGTGATCGCGGGCGTCATGCGCACCCCCGCCTGGCTGTTTCTCGTGCTGGTGACCATCGCCAAGACCGCGCGCTATATCGTACTCGCCTGGCTGACGGTGCAGGCGGGCGGGTAAAAGGCCTGTCCGGGGGGCGGCCCGGCGATGGCGCGGCGGGCTTCGCCCTTGTTCCGCGCATTGCCTGCCAACCGAAGGTCCGCTCCAGCCCAACACCGTTCACCCCGGCGGCCAATTTGCCCCATATCCCTTTACGCCGCGCATCCCCTGCCTTACCTCTGGACCAAGCAGGAGACGCGCCATGACCAAGCCCCCCCTCACCCTCTACCTTGCCGCCCCTCGCGGCTTCTGCGCCGGTGTGGACCGCGCGATCAAGATCGTGGAAATGGCGCTCGCGAAATACGGCGCGCCGGTCTATGTGCGCCACGAGATCGTGCACAACAAATACGTGGTCGATGATCTGCGCGCCAAGGGTGCGGTGTTCGTCGAAGAGTTGGACGATTGCCCCGACGACCGTCCGGTGATCTTTTCCGCCCATGGCGTGCCGAAATCCGTCCCCGCCGAGGCATCCGCCCGGCAGATGCTCTTTGTCGATGCCACCTGCCCGCTGGTCTCCAAGGTGCATATCGAGGCCGAACGCCACCATGAGAACGGGCTGCAGATCGTGATGATCGGCCATGCGGGCCACCCCGAGACGGTGGGCACCATGGGGCAGCTGCCGCCGGGCGAGGTGCTGCTGGTCGAGACACCCGGTGATGTGGCAACGCTCACCGTGCGCGACGCGGCGAAACTGGCCTTCGTCACCCAAACCACCCTCTCGGTCGATGACACCGCCGAGATCGTCGCCGCCCTCACCGCGCGTTTTCCCGCCATTGTCGGCCCGCATAAGGAAGACATCTGCTACGCCACCACCAACCGGCAGGAGGCCGTCAAAGCGATGGCCGAAAAGGCCGAGGCAATGCTCGTGGTGGGCGCGCCCAACTCGTCGAATTCCAAACGTCTTGTTGAGGTCGGCGCGCGTGCCGGATGCGTTTATGCGCAACTGGTCCAGCGCGCTTCGGATATCGACTGGCGCGCGCTTCAGGGCATCGCCTCCATCGGCATCACCGCTGGGGCGTCCGCCCCCGAAGTGCTGGTCAATGAGGTCATCGACGCCTTCCGCGCCCGCTATGACGTAACCGTCGAGCAGATCGAAACCGCACAGGAAAACGTCGAATTCAAGGTGCCAAGGGTGCTGCGCGAGACAGCGTGAGCCGAAAGGCTGGCGCGACCGCGCGCCGCGTGTCATCCTCTCCAGAGGGGGGGCGCAAATGACAGTGGCAGGAGAGGTATTCGGCACCGAGGCGCAACGCGCCCTACTGACGCGCGGTGCATACGCCTATGCCCTGCTGCGCGACGATCCGCGCTTTAGCTATTACGGACGCACCGTCGGCATCGCCACGCCCGAAAGCGGCGATATCTCCCTGCTGTCCGCGCTCACCCGGCTGCAAGGCGGCAGCGCCTACGGTCGCGTGCCCAATGCCGACCTGGCCCGCCACGTCGAGACAGCGCGCGAGCGGGGCCTCGCGACTACCGTCTACACCCGCTGGGAAGGCGGGGTGACGGCCCGCGACACTGCCCGCGCCATCCTGCGCGACCACCCCCTTCCCAATGACCTGACAGCCGAATACACCGACGCCGACGCCCCGGTCGAGAGGCTCGCCGCGCTGGCCGAGGTGGCGCTCGCCTGCGGCGTCCTGCCGCCTGCGGGCGCGGTGCTGCGCGGGCAGGCGCGGCCCGGTCTGGGCCTCGTCGCGCGCGATCGCGAGGGGCGCGCGGTCGCCTGCGCCGGAGCGGCGGCCTATGTCCATCCTGATCAGACGCTGGGCAGGGCGCAGTGCTGGTGGGGGATGCTGGCCACGCATCCTGACCGGCGCGGTGAGCGGCTCGCGGTCATTCTCGGAGCAATGGCCCTGATCCGGATGCAGGACCGCTACGGCTTCACGCAGGTCTTCACCGGGGTCGAGCCGGGCAATGCCGCATCCGAGGCGGTCTGCCGCCGCATGGGCCTCGCTCCCGCCGACACCAGCGTCCTGAGCGTGGCGGATGCGGCCCTTCTGCCCGGCGGGCGGATGACAAAGTAGCACGGCACCCCATCCGCCCTTGCCAACCCCGCGCCACCGCGCCAGTTTGCGGCCCATGTTCCAGATCATCCCACGCGCCCCGCTGATCCTTGGCCTTGCCGGTCTCCTGCCCTTCCTCTGGGGGGCGCTGACCGTGCTTGTCCCCAATCTTGGCCTGTGGACGGCGCAAACCCTCGGCCCGCGTTTCACCGGGCCCTATGTCATGCTCTTTTACGGCGCGGTGATCCTGTCGTTCATGTCCGGTGTGCTCTGGGGCTTTGCCGCACGGGCCACCGGCACGCTGGCCACCATTGGTTACGCGCTCTCGGTGATCCCCGCACTCTGGGCGTTCTTCATGACAGGCGGCGGGCCGACTTCGGCAGGGATGAACCTGATCTTCGGCTTTGCCGGGCTCTTGCTGCTGGATCTGCAATTCGCCCGCTGGGGTCTTGCGCCCGCATGGTGGATGCCGCTACGGCTCCTGCTCAGCGCCGTGGTGATCGCCTGTCTTGCGGTCGGCGTCTTTCTCTGAGGGCCAAACATGACCGATCTGACGCTTTATTCGATGCCTTCCTCGGGCAACAGCTACAAGGTGCGGCTCATGCTGGCGCTGGAGGGGCGGGCCTATACCCATGTGCCGATCGAGACCAACACGCAGGAGTTGGCCGAGGCCAAGGCGGCGGGGAACCTGCCCTTGGGCAAGCTGCCCGCGCTGCATCTGAAGGGTGGCACGATCCTGACGGAATCGAACGCGATCCTTTGGTATCTGGGCGCGGGCACCGGCTGGGTACCCGAGGACGCGCTGGAACAGGCGCAGATGCTCGCCTGGATGTTCTTCGAGCAGAACCGGCACGAGCCGGTCGTCGCTGTGCGCGCCTCGCTCGCCACCTATCCGCATCTCGCGCATGAGGCCACGCCCGCGCGCATGGCTGAACTGCTCGATCAGGGCCACGCGCTGCTTGGCCTGATG
>MDTG01002652.1_pt1 | contig 11315 bp, 9 predicted proteins | sample 811421 | NCBI WGS metagenome assembly MDTG01 (sample SAMN05326645, study PRJNA326480) | marine metagenome | isolation source: seawater | place: Pacific Ocean: South East | collected 2011
AACACTTCTGTTTAAGAATTTATCAAGTAAAATAGTGTCAACTCCATTTAACGCCTCAATAACATAATGTTCCTTTTTGTTGTAATATATAATACCAATATGTGATATGTTTTTTTTATCAAAACTTGTTGTCACAGATTCTATTGCATCACACAAAGGGCTTGAATCTAAGTCTTGAAAAACTAAATCCCCTGTTTTAAACAAAAATTCTTTTTGTTGGGATTTTAGGTTACTTGTAATCAAGAAAAAAAAAAAAAAACTAAAATTTTATTCTGTATCTGCAAGAATAATTATTTTATTGTTAGACATCTCAACACTTCCACCTAATATGCTTATGTTTTCAACTTGATTGTTTGTGTCAGTAATTTTAACATTACCTTTAGTTAATAGAGAAACTATAGGTGCATGATTATTTAACATTTCAAATCGGCCGCTTTTTCCTGGAACTATTACTGACTTTATTTCTTTCGAAATTAAAGTTGTTTCTAATGTAACTAAATCTAGTGTCATGCAATTATTATACTTTAGAAATCATTTTTTCACCTTTTTTGATAGCTTCTTCAATAGTACCAACTAAATTAAATGCTGCTTCCGGAAGGTGGTCTAATTCACCATTAAGAATCATGTTAAATCCTTTGATAGTATCTTCAATACTAACATAAACACCTGGAATACCTGTAAACTGTTCTGCAACATGAAATGGTTGAGAAAGAAATCTAGCAACTCTTCTAGCTCTGTGGACTACTGTTTTATCTTCTTCAGAAAGTTCATCCATACCAAGGATAGCAATTATATCTTGTAACTCTTTATATCGTTGCAGTATTTCTTTAACTCTTTGCGCACATCCGTAGTGATCATCCCCTAAAATCTCAGGGTTTAAGATTCTAGATGTAGAATCTAATGGATCAACAGCTGGATAAATTCCTAATTCTGCAATTTTTCTAGATAAAACTGTGGTCGCGTCAAGGTGTGCAAATGTTGTGGCAGGCGCAGGGTCTGTTAAGTCGTCAGCAGGCACATAGACCGCCTGAACAGATGTAATAGAGCCTTGTTTAGTTGAAGTAATTCGTTCTTGCATTGCTCCCATTTCTGATGCAAGTGTAGGTTGGTATCCAACAGCAGAAGGCATTCTTCCAAGAAGTGCAGACACTTCTGACCCAGCTTGAGTAAACCTAAATATATTGTCAATAAAGAATAAAATATCTTTTCCCTCTTTTTGGCCATCATTATCACCATCACTACCTCCGTCACGAAAATACTCTGCCATAGTTAATCCAGATAATGCGACTCTTGCTCTTGACCCTGGGGGCTCGTTCATTTGACCAAAAACTAAAGTTGCTTGCGATTTTTTAAGTTCTTGTTTGTCTACTAAATTTAAATCCCATTTTCCTTCTTCTAGTGCTTTTTCAAAAGCTTCTCCATATTTAATTACTCCAGATTCAATCATTTCTCTGAGTAGGTCATTTCCTTCTCTTGTTCGTTCTCCTACTCCTGCAAATACAGATAAGCCATCATGACCTTTAGCAATATTATTTATTAATTCCATAATGAGAACTGTTTTCCCAACACCTGCACCTCCAAATAATCCAATTTTACCACCTTTTGCATAGGGTTCAATCAAGTCAATAACTTTAATACCAGTAAATAAAACCTCAGTACTAGTAGATAGGTCTTCAAATTTTGGAGCGGGCCTATGAATTGGATATCCATTGGATTTGTCAATTTCACCAATTCCATCAATGGCATCTCCCACAACATTAAATAACCTACCTTTTATAGCGTCTCCTGTTGGCATAAGAATAGGCTTTCCTGTCATTTTTACATCCATTCCTCGCTGTAAACCGTCCGTTGAATCCATAGCAATTGCACGGATAGTATTTTCACCTATGTGTTGTTGACATTCAACAATCATAATTGATCCATCATTTTTAGTGATTTCTAAGGCGTCATATATTTTTGGTAAGTTTTGATCATTATTTTCAAAAATTACATCAATAACCGGTCCGATTATTTGAGATATTTTTCCTGTATTATTAATCATTTTAAAGTAAATTTTATTTTAAGTAAGTATTTTGTCAAAAATAATTTCCTAAAAATACTATTTATATTTAAATAGATAATTATAAAATTCATAATTTATTTTCATTAATTTTGATGGGATTATTTATACTTAAATAATTAATAGATCATAATGCAAATTCACAAAGGTTTTGAGTCATTTCAGAGTAATAAAAAAACTACTGTAACCACAGGCACCTTTGATGGTGTACATTTGGGTCACAGCAAAATTCTAAATCAACTTATAAAGGTTGGTAAAGAAACAGACACTGAAACTGTTCTCTTTACATTCTTGTCACACCCAAGAACTGTTTTGTTTCCAGATAGTAATTTAAAAGTAATTAATTCCTTAGAGGAAAATATTTCATTATTTCAATCTTTTAAAATTGATCATTTAATTATTCATGATTTTGATAAGAAATTTTCTCGTATTACCTCATTGGAATATATTAGAGATATTTTGGTTAAAAAAATAAATATGAATAATTTGATTATAGGGTTTAATCATAATTTTGGAAGAAATAGAGAGGGTTCATTTAATGAATTAGTTGAATATGAGGAGTTATTTAATTTTAAAATTCATAAAGTTGAAGCACGTTTTATTAATCAAAAGTCAATTAGTTCAACAAAAATTAGGGATGCTATTAATAAGGGTTTAGTTGATTTAGCTAATAATTATTTAGGTTATAATTTTACTATACATGGTAAAGTTATTAAAGGACGTGGAAGAGGTAGAGACTTAGGTTTCCCTACTGCCAATTTATTATTAAAAAAAACTAATAAAATTATACCCCTAAAAGGAGTCTATATAGTTAATGTTATATTTAAAGGTGACATATATCAGGGCATGATAAATATTGGCAATAATCCAACTTTTGATAGTGCAAAACCCTCAATTGAAGTGCATATTTTTAAATTTAATCAAAATATTTATAATGAGTATCTTGAAGTACAATTTATTAAACGAATAAGGAGTGAGAAAAAGTTCTCAAATGTTGAAGAACTAAAAAGACAATTGTCAATTGATAAAATATATGCATTAAGTCACTTTAACTAGTCGACAAGAAAGCTAATTTTTTCTAAAAATACATTATTCATATTAACAATAGCAATATATCTTCCTTTTGCAAACTTTTCAACATTTATTGATGTCTCTGTTGTAACCATTTTTTGTATAAACACAATCTTGCCATTGGTATCAATAATGTAAACTTCATCAAATAATCTAGATGATTTTAAATTTATTAACTCCTTAGTTGGATTTGGGTAGATATTTAACTCTATATTATTATCATTAATTTTTGATAAATCGCAGGCATCTCCAATTCCATTTCCATTAGAGTCTAATTGATCAGGATTATAGACAGTAGCACAATTATCACAAGCATTTCCAACCCCGTCATCATCGCTATCTGATTGACTAACATTTCCATTTTCAGGGCAATTGTCTATTCCATCACAGAAACTATCACCATCTGAGTCTCCAATAATACAATCGTTGTCACAATCAACAAAAACATCATCAGGATATATACATGATCCATTATCTGCATTTGCTTCGGAATTGAAATTTAATGCAAGATCACATGTGCATCCAAAAAGAAAATAACTTATGTCAAAACAATTATCAAATAAATCTTGAGCAAGTAAATCGGCATCTTTTAATGCTTCAACGGAAGCTAAAGGCCCGCCTTCATCGGCCCTTGCCCATACAACACCAACAGTAATGTAATTAACAGCTCCAGGTGCAAGTGTAAAGGGCCCAGCAGACTGTAAAAATCTTCTATCTGAGGGTAGATTACCTGCAGTTGTTTCATCCCAGCTATAGTCAAAGTTTGGGTCAGTGTCACCAGGAAACATGAAGTCACATTCAGGGTTGTTAATGTCACCGCCATTTCCCCCATATGTCATGGGTTGTCCATTGGTCCAAATACCTCTTAAATAATTATAATAATCATTTGCAAATACAGGATCGTTGTTCCAATCGTATAAATCTGTATCCCATGCCGTATTATTGTAGTAAACAAATTTTGACATAATAATTTGTTCACCCTCTTCATCTATTTCTCCGTCTCTATCGTTATCAATTCCATCATTTTCATCAGCTAATGGACCTCTAAAAAAATCAACTCCTAAAGCAGGGGGGGTTAGTCCATACCCATTGACTCCATTTAAAATATCACTTTCATCTTCCGCATCACCATTATAACAATATCCTAGTCCAAGGTTTACATCACATCCGATATAGTCATCTTGATAATTTCCAAGATCTGGATCAATCCATTGACCAAAATAAGTTTCGTTTAATGTTTCTCCAGATCTATTAATAATTTTATAGCTGTAAAACGTCATGTCAGATAGGACATCATTTGTTTTATAAGCAAAAGCTTGGGCTTGAATTTCTAGTCCTATAGGCGTACCGCCTGTTTCAGCATGTGCATTACCATTGTCATTAAACACCCACCATATACTTTGATCACCAAATAGGTAGTCATTATTGTTGCATTCACCATCACCATCCAGGTCATATCCAGGATAATCTTGATTATTATATATTCCGTCACCATCAACATCTACAAATGGGGCCAAATACTCATTTGTGCCATCAAAATTATAGTGACTTGCGGGCCAATTAATAATCGATTCAGGTACAGTATAATCTGAAAATGTGTTATTTTCATCACATTCCGGGTCCGCCACACAATTCGAATATGTAACATATGCTTGGACATCATTTTTTGATGTGACCCAATGTTGATTAAAGTTATTGCATTCTTCAGCGGAAATGGTTCCAAAATCAGTACTATTAACATCAGCATTTAATGGTCCAGAAAAGAAGTCACTACCATTTTGACGATATGTCATTGCAGCAACTTTAAGATTTCCATTATCATCGGTTCCTCCAATCCATAATGAACCAGCAAATACAGAATGTGATCCCTCATCTTTTGGAACTTCATACTGAGCTGAATTTAAGTCCCACCACATATCTCCACCTCCAAGAATTCTGGTTCTTACATTGCCGATATCTAGTATAGCCTCAGAACTTGGGTCGGCACAACCTCCACCAATTAATAGAGCATCATAATTTAGTTTATTATTTTTTTTCAAAATATTATTGTCTTTTGCAGATAAAAATGTGAAAAGAATTAATAAAGTATAGAGGGTAGTGTTTTTCATATTAAAAATTTTATTAATGTGGGTAATTTAATCTAAATATATAAAGAAATTATATTTTTTTCAAAATGCCGTTATTTTGCAATGTGCTAATAACCATATTAATTCTTTGTTTAATGGATCCCCTTAAAACTGTAAAATTAGCTTTTGTTTTAACCAGGTCAGATTGGTATATGTCAAAAATACGTGCTCGATTTTTTTTATCTTCTCTCAAGGGATCTTCTTCCCATTTAATTCCAGCAGGATGACATAAAAAGTAATAGGCGTTTCTGTCTTCATTTGCAATTATCCACTTGTCACATTTGTTAAATTTTATTAAGCTCCAAATTTTAATTACTTGGATATTAGTGTCACAGATAATTAGTTTTTTATTTTCTTGTTTAGTGATTTCATTTGAGATTTGTTTTTTTGCAATGATTAAAAGATCGTCATATTTGTATTTTCGATTTATCTGACTTAAGTATTCTCTTGCATATTCTTTGACAAGTGGAGCTTTTAACTTGTTTGACAATAATGAGCTTAGAGTTGTTTTGCCACAACATTCCGGGCCAGTAAATACAATTTTTTTCATTTCGCTAGTCTTTGTTTCCATGTAATAAATCCAGTAATAGCAAAAGGAATATAGCCAAAAAAAAGTAGGCAATAGAAGAACTCTTCAGTAGAAAAATAAAACACACCACTAATTATATCAATACAAATGAAATAGATCCAACACTCAAGTATTTTTTTTCCAGTCATATACATGGGAATAATATTAAACACAAACATTAAGGAGTCTAAAAATGGATAATTACTGTACATTAGGCTTTTGTACGGAATCAATTTAAGTAAAATAGTAAATATTGCTGTTATTAATAATCCAATTGAAATCCATTTAATATTTTTATTTAATCCCCATTTTTTGACTTTAATCGTTTCAATTTTGTTTACTTTTTTTTGGATTTTCCAATTTCTCCATCCATAAATAGCTGTGACGATGAAAAAAAATTGCATAGTCATCTGCAATGACAAACCTATTGAATGATACACTATAATGTTCATAATTGCAGCTATTATTAATGCGGGCCAGCAAAAAATATTTTGTCTTATAGATAATATCACGTATATAAAACTAAACGTCACTCCAAAAAACTCTAAGATGTTTTCTAATATATAGTTAAATAGAATTTCCATTATTTATTTTTTTAGCAATTGTAATGAAATAATCTTTAATTAATATACGTTCAAGTTTAAATTTTTCAACTTCATTTTTAGTACAAAAAACCCCAATTTTGTCTTTTAAATTTATTTCTATATTTGTTTTCAGAGAACATTTCCTTCCATTAAGAGCTTTGTAAACAGATTCTTTATAACACCAAATTAAATTAAGATTTGTATTTAGATTAGTATTTCTTAAAAGAACATCATTGCTATTAATAAATTTGCTTTGAACTTTGTTAACGAGTTTATTTTTATACTGAACATCAACTCCTATTGGGTCTTTGCTTGTTGTTACAATAGTTATGTTATGTGAATGGCTTATTGAAATAAATTGAAATTCATCACAGTATGGTACACCGTTTTCTAGGTATTTCAAATAAACTTTTTTATTAGCAAATAAATTAAGAAGAATTCTGGCTGAAATATTTTGTGTTTTTCTTTTTTCATGCTTGATTCGGTTTAAATATTTTAATTCAAATGAAACAGGCTTTAATTTTCTTACTAAATCTATACTATCTTCAGTAATTTGCCACATAGCTAGTGTGAAATCATTATTTTGAATAACTTTTTTAAGTGGCATACTAACAAAATATCTTTAAAGTTCAATATTAATATATTAAATTTACAATTCTTCTATGTTTAAAAATGTAGTTTATGTTAAATATTAAAACAGAAAAAATGAATTTTAAAGTTAAAGACTTATCTCTTGCAAATTGGGGAAGGAAAGAAATTAAACTTGCAGAGGCAGAAATGCCAGGTCTTATGATGTTACGTGAAAAATATTCAAAAGAAAAGCCTTTAAAAGGTGCCAGAATTGCTGGGTGTCTTCATATGACAATTCAAACAGCGGTTCTTATAGAAACTCTTGTTTCACTTGGTGCACAAGTTTCCTGGTCTTCTTGTAATATTTTTTCGACACAAGATCATGCTGCTGCTGCTATAGCTCAGGCTGGTATACCTGTATTTGCTTGGAAGGGTATGAGTGAGAAAGAATTTGATTGGTGTATTGAAAAAACTTTATATGCCTTTGAAGATAATAAACCTCTAAATATGATTCTTGATGATGGAGGAGATTTAACTAATATGGTATTGGATAATTACCCCGAATTAGTTGGTGACATTAATGGTTTAACTGAGGAAACAACAACAGGTGTTCATAGATTATATGAAAGAGAAAAAAATGGCACATTATCTTTGCCAGCAATTAATGTTAATGACTCTGTTACTAAGTCTAAGTTTGATAACAAATATGGTTGTAGAGAATCTGCTGTAGACGCTATAAGAAGGGCAACTGATGTTATGTTGGCTGGTAAGGTTGCTGTTGTTGCAGGTTATGGCGATGTTGGTAAAGGTACAGCTGCATCTTTGGTTGGCGCAGGAGCTAGAGTGATTGTTACTGAAATAGATCCAATATGTGCTTTACAAGCCGCTATGGAGGGGTTTCCAGTTAAAAAAATGATAAATGCAGTAAAGGAGTGTGATATAATAGTAACTGCGACTGGAAATAAGAATGTTGTTTCGGAAAAACATTTTCTTAATATGAAAGACAAAGCAATAGTTTGTAACATCGGTCATTTTGATAATGAAATTGATGTTCAATGGTTAAATAACAATGCGAAAAAGGAAGAAATAAAACCACAAGTAGATATTTATAATTTGGAAAATGGTCGTCAAATTATTTTGTTAGCTGAGGGTAGATTGGTTAATTTGGGTTGTGCAACAGGCCATCCATCATTTGTGATGTCTAATTCATTTACTAATCAAGTTTTGGCTCAGATTGAATTGTGGCAAAACTTAGAAAAATATGATAAAAAAGTATATGTTTTGCCCAAACACTTAGATGAATTAGTTGCATCATTACATTTAGATAAATTGGGCGTAGAACTTGAGCAGTTGAGCGATGAACAATCCAAATATATAGATGTTCCCATTAATGGGCCATTTAAGCCAGATTATTATAGGTATTAATTTGTAATATGTAAAATATTTCCATCAAAGTAAGTGTTGTATCTTTTGAGTGCCTGGTTAGCTGGCCCTTCTGTTACTGAACCATCAATAATGATAAACTTGGATTGACAGCAATTTTTACACTCTATAATTGCATCATATGTTGTAGATTCACCTAACAAAAAACAGTCTTTGTTTTGTTCATGAGTACATGCCCTGTCATAGGCAATAAAATTATCACTTAAGTCTCTTACAACAATTATTCCCCCCAGTCCTCCGTTTATATATTCATAGCCATATGGTATTGTCAAATTATTAAACTCTGGCATAGTCACAGGAATTGTGACATTTACGTATACACTTGGGAATTGGTTTTGTTTTTCGCAGGAAAAAAATATTAGAAATACTAAAAATAGCATGTTTTTCATTTTTTGATTAAAAGTTTCGATAAATAGTTTCATATTCATTTTAGATAACTTTTGGAAGATCTGCGATTTTCTTCTATATTTGACGGATTAAAAATAATAAGAATTTTTACATTATTTAAATAATATCTTATGCGTAAATATTTTATAACCTTTGTTTTTGTGGCTTTTAGTTCTCTAATATCTTTTGCTCAAACAGGAACGTTAAAAGGTAAAGTTACTGATGCAATGACGGGGGAAACAATTCCTATGGCTAACATTGTTGTTAAGTCAGATGGTGTTGTAGTAATAGGGGGAGCGTCAGATTTTGATGGTAATTTTACTATTAAACCAATTAATCCCGGAAGTTACAATGTAGAGGTCTCATTTATTGGCTATCAAACAATTATTCAAACTGGTGTGTTGATTTCTCCCGATAAAATCACATTTTCTAATTATGATTTGTCAGTACAGTCAGATCTTTTAAGTGAAGTTGAAATTATTGAATACGACGTTCCACTTATTGATGCAGATAAATCTGGCTCTACAAAAACGAAAGAACAAATTACGGCTTTACCTACTCGAAATGTCCAAAATGTTGCTGCTACTACAGCAGGTGTATATCAGCAGGATACCGGGGGGTCTCTTAATGTAAGGGGGTCAAGAAGTAATGCTACATCTTATTATATCGATGGAATTAAAATTGTGGGTAGCTCAAACGTTTTACCTCAATCTGCTATAGATCAAATGACAGTTGTTACTGGTGGTTTGCCAGCTCAATATGGTGATGCAACTGGTGGTATAGTCAGTATTACTACTAGGGGTCCATCCAGCGTAACTAGGGGCGGCGTTGAGGTTTCATCTTCTAATTTAACTGACCCATATAATTATAACTTGATTGGATTCAATATGTCGGGCCCTATATGGAGGAAAAAAGATGAGAATAGAACCCCTATTTTAGGTTATTTAATTACTGGTGAGTACACTCATATTGATGACCCTGATCCTTCAGCCATTGGTGTTCCAGTTTTAAAGGACCATGTGTTGTCTGATTTACAAAAAAATCCATCGATTTTTATTGGTACCCCCTCATATGGTGATTACACAAGTAGTTATGCTCAAAATTCTGCCGAAAATTTAACTGCGGATGATTGGATGAATTCTAATGTAAAAAAGAACTTAAGTGATGAAAATCTTAGGTTACAAGGAAAATTTGATTTAGCTATTACTAAAGACATTAACATTACACTTGGTGGGTCTATGAGACATCAAATTGATATGGGGAGTAGTTTGTGGTGGCGAAAACAATTATTGAACTTTGATAACAATAGACAATATATAAGAGATAATTATAATGTGTATGCTAGATTACAACACAAGTTGAGCGGAGATGCTGAGAATGCCACTGTAAAAAATGTATTTTACACTCTTCAAGCTGATTATTCTTTATACTCTTCTAAATTAGAAAACCCAAACCATGGAACAAATTATTTTGATTATGGTTATGTGGGAAAATTCACTCCCTCTATAGATGATACAACTTTTACTAACACAGCTTTTTGGAATTGGGAAGTGTATGATATTTATGTTTTAGATGAGAACGGAAATAGAATACCAATTCTAGATATAGAAGGTAATCAAGATGTAGATGAAAATGGTAATTTGTTATGGGCACAAGAATCCCAAACAGGAGTACTATTACAAGAATATGTAACATATGATTTTGAAGCCTCTGATGCTAATCCATTATTAGCAAATTATACTGAGCAGTACTATGATTTCTTTCATGAAAATTTACCAGGTCAAAACCCTAGTTTAAACCATATCCAATTTGGAGGTGGACTTTTGAATGGAGATGAACCCCCATCTGTTTATGGTCTTTGGTGGAATTCAGGTTATCCTAATTATTTTTCATATGACTTTTCACAGGAGAGTCAAAGGTTCACTGGTTCAGCTTCTGCTGATGTTGGTAACCATGCTATTTTGTTTGGGTTTGAATATGAAAAAAATACAGAACGGTACTACAGAGTTTATACACCTAATTTATGGCCAACTGCTAGACAATTGGCAAATCAACATTTGACAAATCCAAAGTACTATGTAGATGATCAAGTACAATGGGATTTTGATGCTGATGCTTTAATTTTCTCTACTTTTTTTGATGTTGATTTTGATAATGAAAATTATTCCACTTTTGCTAAAAATCTTAGGGAAGATTTAGGCTTAAGTGTTAATGATTGGGTTTATGTTGACCAATATGATCCTGATATGTTTTCTATTGATATGTTTGCAGCAGATGAGTTGTTACAGGGTGATGATTTGAATTTATTTTATTACGGTTTTGACCACACGGGTAAGGAAATTAATGAGAGAGTAACGTTTGATATGTTTTTAAACGAAAAAGATGAAAATGGTGATTATACTAGAAGAATATCACCTTTTGAGCCGCTTTATACTGCTGGGTATATTCAAGACAAATTTGCTTTTGAAGATATTGTATTTAATGTGGGAGTCCGAATAGATAGATAT
>MDTG01138418.1_pt1 | contig 11314 bp, 12 predicted proteins | sample 811421 | NCBI WGS metagenome assembly MDTG01 (sample SAMN05326645, study PRJNA326480) | marine metagenome | isolation source: seawater | place: Pacific Ocean: South East | collected 2011
AGTATCATTGATTGTTAATGGTTTCTGCAAACAAGTATTACAAGAGCTACCAATGGAATTTGCTGTTGAAGCACAAAAACTAGTTTCAATTTCATTAGAAGGAAGTGTCGGTTAATGTTTTTAAGTATAAAAAATTTATCAGTAAAGATAGAAAATAAGAATATATTAAATAATCTTAATTTAAATATAAAAAAAGGTGAAGTACATGCAATTATGGGGCCAAATGGTTGTGGTAAAAGCACATTAGCTAATGTTTTGGCAGGTAAAGAAGACTACGATATTTTATCTGGTGAAGTTACATTCAAAAATAAAAACTTATTAGATTTAAATATTGAAGAAAGAGCGCAAGAAGGAATGTTTTTAGCATTCCAATACCCTATTGAAATACCAGGAGTTAATATTACACCTTTTTTACATGCTGCAATTAATTCAAAAAATAAAAAATTAAATCTTGAAGAAATTGACAATTTGGCTTTTGCTAAACTTTTAAAATCAAAAGCAAATAATCTTGGTATTAATGTAGATATGCTAAAGAGATCAGTTAATACTGGCTTCTCAGGAGGGGAGAAAAAACGATATGAAATTTTACAGATGAGCATTCTTAATCCTGATTTAGCAATTTTAGATGAAACTGACTCAGGCCTTGATATTGATGCTTTAAAAATTGTTACTGAAGGAGTAAATAATCTTAAATCTGAAAATAATTCTTTTTTAATAATTACACATTATCAAAAACTTTTGGATTATATTAAGCCAGACTATGTTCATGTAATGAGAAAAGGTGAAATAATTAAATCAGGTGGTCCAGAAATAGCATTAGAAATTGAAAAAGATGGTTTCACAAAATTTGAATAATGAAAATTCAAGAAATTTATAATCAAAATAAAAAATCATTACTATTTTTTGAAAATGATAAAATTGAAAATTATAAAAAAGAAGTTTTATTAAGATTTAATGATAATAATTTTGATAAAAAGAATAATGAAAGTTTAAAAAATATCAGTTTAAATAAATTTTTTGAATTTGATTATAAATATAACCTTCCTGAAGATCCCTCGCTCACCAAAATAAATAAAGATGGTAGTTATTCAATTGTTTTGATCAATGGAAGATGTGAAAAATACAATGATGAAAACATTAGTATACATAACCTAACATCAGTTCACTTTGAAGATTACTTTAACAATAAATTAACTAGTAAAAATGATTTCTTTATTGATCTAAATTCAATTTTTCTTAATAGTGGGTATAAGCTCGAAATTAAGAAAAATAAAAATGTTAAAATTAAATTAACAAATATTATTTCTGAGGAAAATCTCACTGTATTTCAAAGAAATTTTATAATTTGTGATGATAGAGCAAAGGTAGATTTAATTGAAGAATATGAAAATAAAAATGCAGCAATTAATAACGTTTACAATATTCTTAAAATTAATAAACTATCAAATATTAATCACACAATAATTCAAGATAACACTCAAAATCATAGTCTAATATTGTCAACATTTGCTAAATGTGATGAGCAATCTCTATACAAACAACGATCGTATAATTTTTCTGATGGATATGTAAGAAACTTTCATTTTTCTGATTTATCTCAAATTAATTCTGAAGTAGATTTACAAGGATATTTCTTTCTCAAAGGTACAAATTTTTCAAACAACAAAACATTTGTAAGTCATTTAGCTGAAAATTGTAAAAGTAATCAAGTTTATAAAGGGATACTTAATGATAGTTCTAAGGCAACGTATTTTAGTAATACACATGTTGATAGTATAGCTCAGAAAACTGAAGGTTATCAATTAAGTAAAGGTATACTATTATCTGAGGATGCATCTTATTTTTCAAAACCTGAGCTTAAGATTTATGCAGATGATGTAAAATGTAGTCATGGTTCTACAATAGGTCCAATTGATGAAAATGCTATATTTTACCTTAGATCAAGGGGGATGAGTAAAAATGCAGCAACAAAAATGATTGTTTCATCATTTATTAATGAAGATTTAAGTAGTATTGAAGATGAACATGTATCAGAAATTATTGAAAAAAAATTGATACGATATTTGAGTCAAGTGAAATGAATATTAAAGAAATAAAATCCAAGTTTCCAGTATTTAAAAAAAATCCTAATTTAGTTTTTTTAGATACTGCTGCCTCCTCTTTAAAAGTAGACCAAATGATTGATGCAACTAAAGAATGTTATACAAACGAATATGCTAATATTCATAGGGGAAATTATGAATTGAGTTCAAAATTAACAACTAAATTTGAGAACACAAGAGAAAAAATCGCCAAATATCTTAATGTATCAAGTAAGAATATAATCTTTGTTAAAAGCGCAACTGAAGGTATTAATTTAGTTGCCGCATCTATGTCGTCTTCATTCTTAAATGACGGAGATGAAATAATTATAAGCTATTTAGAGCATCACGCTAATATTATCCCTTGGCATTTAATAGACAAAAAAATAAAAATAATACCATTGAGTATAAACAACGACACAGAGATCATTTACGATGAATTAAAAGACAAGATAAATAGTAAAACTAAACTAATTTCACTTACGCATATGTCAAATGTTACGGGTTCCATAACAGATTTTCATAGAATCAAAGAAATATCAAATAATTATAATGTCCCGATATTGCTTGATGGATGTCAGTATGCACCTCACAAAAAAGTAGATTTGAAAGAATTAGATCCTGATTTTTATGTTTTCTCTGCACATAAAATTTATGGTCCATCTGGCCTTGGAATTTTATATATGAAGGATAAGTGGATTGATCAATTTCCTCCATATCAAGGAGGAGGTCAAATGATCGATGATGTTTTTATTGATAAAAGCACATATGCAGAAGGATACGAGAAATTTGAAGCTGGTACACCACCAATTGCACCTGTAATTGGTTTTTCCTCTTCAATTGATTTTATGAATGAAACTGATCCTAATAAAATTTATAAACATGAAATGGAACTTCATGATTATGCACTTGAAAAACTATCTAAATTTAATAACATAAAAATTTATGGAACTAGCAAATATAAGGGTGGTATAATTTCATTTAACATTAAAGGTATTCATAATTCTGACTTAGGATCAATTTTAGATAAAAAAAATATTGCTATTAGGACAGGTCATCATTGTTGCCAACCTTTAATGAAATTCTATAATATTGCAGGAACCTCAAGAGTATCTTTTGGAGTATATAATACTTTCTCAGATATTGATCATTTAATAGATAGCATTGATGAAATAACAAAAATATTTCAATAGATTATGAGTGAAAAAAAATTAGAGGATTTTTTACCAAATAAAAATAATAGTTATTTTAAAAAAAATAATAATTTTGACAATAATACTAGTGTCTCCAAAAAAGAAATTATAGAATGTATTAGAACAGTTATGGACCCTGAAATTCCAGTTAATCTTTACGATCTTGGTCTAATCTATAATATAATTATCTCAAATAATAATAATGTTAAAATAGAGATGACTTTAACAAATCCTAATTGTCCTGTTGCAGGCTCAATGCCGGAAAATGTAGGCAAATCTATAGAGAAACTAAATAATATTAATACTATTGAGGTAATTCTTGTTTGGGAGCCCAAATGGAATAAAGATTTAATGTCTGAAGAAGCAAAACTTGCTTTAGATATTTTTTAATTGATTTATAATAGAAAAAAATGAGTGAATTATTATCAGTAACTGGAAATGCGATAAGTCAAATTAAAAAATTATTACTAAATGCTCCTGCTGGCACAGATTCTTTAGTTGTTGGTATTGATAAATCAGGCTGTAGTGGTTATTCTTATAAATTAGATTTTGGTAAATCTTCAGATTTTAATAACTATGAAAGCATTAATAAAGATGGAATTAAAATATTAATAGATCCCAAAGCTACAATGTTTCTTTTGGGCTCAGAAATGGATTATAAAACTGACAAACTTTCTTCTAGATTTGTTTTTAATAACCCGAATGAAAAATCAACATGTGGATGTGGCGAATCTTTTAGTATTTGAAAACTAAATGTCCAAAAACTCTGATTATAAAACTGTAAAAAGTTTTGGAAAGGAATGGAATAGATTCAATCATTCCAATGTAAGTGAAAAAGAATTTAACAATATCTTTACAAATTATTTTAAATTATATCCAATTGAAAATTTAAAAAAAAATTATGAAATTTTTGATATGGGTTGTGGAACTGGAAGGTGGGCAATTAAACTTGCACCCCTTGTTAAAAAATTAAATTGTATAGATCCGTCGGAGTCAATAGAAGTTGCTAAAAAAAATCTTGAAAGATTTGATAATGTTGAATTTTATAAAAATACAGCAGATGTAAAATGTTTAAAAGAAATGAGTCAAGATTTTGGATATTCACTAGGTGTTTTACATCATATACCGGATACAGAGCGTGCATTAAAGTCATGCGTTTACTATTTAAAAAAAGGTTCTCCATTTTTATTGTATATTTATTACAATTTCGATAACAAGCCTATTTGGTATAGACTGATATGGAAATTATCATCATTATTTAGATATATAATTTGTAGAATGCCAAGTTATTTAAAAAACATAATCTGTGATTTAATTGCTCTATTTATATATCTTCCAATTTCTAAATTATCACTTATTCTAGAAAAAATTAATATTAATGTTTCCAATATACCTTTATCATTTTATCGAAATCACTCACTTTATGTTATGAGAACTGATGCCTTAGATCGATTTGGAACCCCATTAGAAAAAAGATTTTCTCAAAAAGAAATTTATAAAATGATGCAGAGAAGTGGATTAGGCCAAATAAAATTTTTAGATGAAGTGCCATATTGGTGCGCAGTAGGTTACAAAGTTTAAATATAATTTTAATATTTTAATTTTACTTTCTTCTGTTTAATTTTATTATTAATATATAAAATATCTTTGTTTTTATCTAAGAATTCAAGAATATCATTTATATTAAAATATTTATTTTTTGAGTATAATCTTTTATATATAATACTTATAAGTTCAAAGTCTTCTTTTGTATCTACTGTCAATCTAGGTCTTAAATTTAAGTACTTTGATTTAAGATTTATATTTTTAATTTTAAATAGATTAAATTTATTTGAGTAAAAATATAAAGATGGATGTTCTCTAAAACTTTTATTTAAAGATAAGTTATTTATAAGTATTAAATTTGATAAATCAAAAATTTTAATATCTGTACCTATTGGATAAGTTCTTGTTATATTATCACCAAAATTACTATTTGTTAGAAAATCAATTTTTTTATTTCTTTTAAATTCTAATACCATTTTATCAATGAGCTCATAATCAATTAGCGGATTATCACCAGTTAGCTGAACTATGACTTTAGCATTTGAAATAATTGCAGCTTTTGTTACTCTATCCAAAACATCATTTTCTCTTCCTCTATAACAAAAAATTTTGAGTTTTTTTGAGAGATTAACTAATTTTAAATCATTCTTTTTTGTAGTAGTTGCCAGAACTATTTTGTTTACTTGAGATGATTTTTTTAATCTTTCAACTAAAATTTGTATTAGTGTTTTGCCATTAATTTTCATTAGAACTTTTTCATGGAATCTTTTTGAGCCTGTTCTTGCTTCTATTATTGCGACTACATTTTTATTCATAAAATTAAGGTATATATTAGATATTATCAAATATTTTGAATTAAAATTAAGTCAACATATATTATAAAAGTATAAATCTAAAGATATCTTAGAAAAAATTATACTTATCAATATATATTCAAAAGTTCATTAAAACTTAATTAAGAGAAAGTACAAATTCACAATAATATAAAAAAAAATTACTAAATTATAAATTTTAATTTATAATGAATTTAATGGCGGAGTAGCTCAGTTGGTCAGAGCGCACGGCTCATATTCGTGATGTCGGGGGTTCAAATCCCTCCTCCGCTACCAATCACATATATTTTTATTATAATTACTTTCTAGATACTTCGTTATATCTTTTAAGTAATTATTCTTAGAACAATCTTTATTGAGAACTTTATAATTAAAATACTTTAATGAATTACTAAGTGCATTTGAATTTAATAAATTTTTTTTACGTAAAATTTTTGTCTCATCATATACATATAATTTTTTTGTCGTCACATACTGTATATTAAATATTTTCTTTCTAAATCCGTATCCATAATTACAAATAAATTTTATATTTTTAAATTTAAACTGAAATAATATTTTTTTATCTTTAAAATTTATTTTATTTATATTATTTATTTTTATATCAGGATCTACCATTTTCATTATTGAAAATATATGAGGTGTCCAATCCCAATAATTATCATAAAAAGATTTATTGTTTAAATTTTTACCAAGAGTTATTTTAATTATAGAATGCTTATTTTTATTAAATTTATTTTTCAATGACTTGAAAAAAAATAATAAATTTTTATTATAAGTGTGGATATAATTCACATGTAAAACCAGTCTTTTTTTATTTGCTGTCCTTAATAATTCAATATATTCTGAATTCTTAAAACAAGCAGGTTTTTCTAAAAAGACATTTTTATTATTTTTAAGTGCAAATTTTGCAAATCTAAAATGTGTTTTGTTAGGAGTACAAATTATAACTGAATTGGTTTTTTTATCTTTTCTAATTGAAAATATGTCGTTTGTTTTAATACTTGTTTTTACTTTTACTGTTTTTTTCTTGATAATTTTAACAACTTTTATGTTTCTAGTCTCATTTAATACTTTAAATAATTTTTTTCCCCACTTCCCATAACCTATTAAAGCTACGTTGTTCAATTTTCTAAATTTTTAAACCACTTAAACAAGGAATCTATCCCTCTTTCCATAGTAAATTTTGGTACATATCCAATGCTAGTAACGGCATTTGTGATGTCAGGCTTTCTTCTTTGAGGCTGATCGCTCGGATAAGAATCAGGGTAGCTAACTAGTTCGTATTTAATATCTGTATTAATAACTTTTTCAAAAAGTTTTACCAAATCTACGACATTGATTTCTTCATTTTCACTTCCAATGTTATAAACAGAAAACTTTCTTTCATCTAAAAAAACTCTAATAAATCCATTTATAGCATCTGCTATATAACAATAAGTTCTGGTTTGCATACCTGTATCATAAATCTGTAAAGCCTCATTATTTTTAATTGCTTTAAGAATATTTGGGATAATTCTGTAATCATTATAATTCATTCCAGGTCCATAAACATTAAATGGCCTTATTATTGAAACATTTTTATTTCTTGTAGTAGACATAACATAACAAACAGTTTCTCCTAGTCTTTTTGACTCATCATAACAAGCTCTTGGGCCTATTGATGCAACATTACCTCTGTAGTCTTCTTTTGTAGGTATATTTTTTTCATCTGGGTCACCATATATTTCACTACTGCTAAAAAAAACAAACTTGGCATCTTTTGAGTGAGGTATATTAAATGCATTTTCTAAACCTTGTACCGATAATCTTAATGTTTCTAGAGGATATTTATTATAGTAATAGGGACTCGCTATTCCAGCAAGAAATATAATCATATCAAATACATTGTCAGTATCATATTTATTTAGAATATCATGTTCTTCTAATTTAAAATTATTTTTTTCATAAAAACTTAAGTCATTTTTATCCGAAGTTTTAAAATTATCGATAACGGTAACGTTGAAAATTATGTCAGTATTTTCTTTAATATAAGCAAGTGTTTGTAAAAGATATTTCCCAATAAATCCTGTACCACCAATTATGAGTATATTTTTTTTATTAAACTTTGAATAATTTCCATCTAACAATTTAAAAATTATTTCAAAGTCATTATTAGTGTAAGTCATGATTAAATACTCTTAAATGGTATTGGCTTATAATACATTAATTTTTTATTTATTTGTTTATTTATTTTTAATTTAATTTCTTTTATATATTCATATGCAAAAACAATTACAATATTATAATTTTTTAAATTTATATCTTTTCTATCAACTATTGGTATGTGCATACCAGGACTAAATTTATTCTGTTTTAAAAAACTGTCTTCTATAATAAATTCAATTAGATCATTTCCAATTTTAGCATAATTTGTAATTGTTGCTAGTCTTGCAGGGCAGCCGTAGCCAATAACTTTGTGACCATTTTTTTTAAATTTCTTTAATTGTAACTTAAATTTATGACTCTCTAAATTAATTAAATTGCTAAATTTTAATAATTTCTTTAAGTTCAATGTTTTAGCTTCATCTTTTAATATTTTGGATATTTTTGATTTATATTTTACCTTTTTTTTATTTTCAAAATATAATCTTACAGATGATCCATGAATATCAATCATATCTATGTTATTTAAGTGCATTTCATATTTTTTAAATAAATGCATCATTGATTTAATAGAGTAATAGAATGGTCGGTCAAAATAAAATCTTTCGAATTCAAGGTTCTTTATAAAATTTGCCACATATTCAATTTCAATAATTACTGTCCCGTTAATATTAATTAATTTTTTTACATTCTTTACAAAATCAAGAGGATTTTTAAGATGAGTAAATATGCTTGATGCTACAACTATATCAGCTTTACCATGTGTTTTAATTATTTTATCTACAACTTTTTTGTTAAAAAAGCTGATATAAGTTTTAAGACCTTTTTTATTTGCTATTTCACCAACATTTTTTGAAGGATCAATACCAACAAATTTTATTCCTCTTTTTTTTAAAGGTTCTAAAAAAATTCCGTCATTTGAGCCAACATCTACTACAAATTTATTTTTATTTATAGATTTTGATAATTTTTTAAAATGATTTACTAATTTTTGGTTTACTGAAGATAGATAATAATAGTCTTCAAACATTTCTTCCCTTTGTGCAATTTTACTTAATTGAACTGCTAGACAATTTGTACATATGTCAATGTTCATATTAAATTTCTTTTCATTACGTATTTCTTTCGAATTTTTAGGATACTTATTTGCAAAAGGTTGTTTTTTTAGATTTAAAAATTTAATTTTTTGTTTTTTATTACAAATTTTACAAATTTTTTTATTCACAATTACTTCCTAACATTTATAAAGATTATTAACATCATGGATTTAATTTCTATAATTGTACCAGTTTATAATGAAGAAAGAACATTAGTTCAAATTCTTAATAAAATAAAAGATTTAAAAGAGACAATTAAAATTAATATTGAAATTGTGTTGATTAATGATGGCTCTACTGATGGCACTTCAAAAATAATAGAGGATAATAAGCACCATATAGGCACAATAATTAATAATAAAAAAAATTTTGGAAAAGGAGAGGCCGTTATCAAAGGATTAGAAAAAGCAAATGGTGATTATATTTTTTTTCAAGATGCTGATTTGGAATATAATCCAAATGATTTAAAAATATTTATTGAATGTGCTGAAAAATTTAGTGCTGACATGATAATGGGTAGTAGATTTATATCAAGAAATCGAAGTGTATTACATTTTTGGCATATGCTTGGTAATAAGTTAATAACTTTTATTTTTAATATTCTTAATAATACAACATTCTCTGATATTTACTGTTGCCACTGTTTTTTTAAAAAAAAATTAGTTAATTATAAATTGCTAAAATCAAAAGGTTGGGGACAACAAGCTGAAATTTTATCCCAAATAGTAAAAAAATCTGAAAAAAATTATGAAGTTGGAGTTGAGTACAATGCAAGAAAATACTCTGATGGTAAAAAAATTAGATATTATCATGTATTCGAAGTTATTTATTGGATATTGATCAGTCGTTTTTTTAAATAATTTTTAAATATATTATAAAATCCAAAAGAAGCGTACATCAGATAATATGGCTCTAATGTGATTATTAAAAATCTGTATTGCTCAAAAAATAATATGTTAAAAAAAAGCATTGTTGTCATTAAGCTTAAAAACCAGATATTTTTGCCAAAGTCTAACTTTAAACTTTTATATATTCCATAAAAAGCAAAAATATATATGAACAAACTTTGTATAAAAATAATAAACCATTGATTGAAAGAATACCAAGTGTATTTAACACCTGGATAAAAAAAATCAAAAAAATTGTAAGCTTTTAGTTTTAACGTTTTTAAGGAATTATTTTTTATCCATTTTATTCCTTCACTAAAATAAAATTTTTCTCTTTCCAAAACACTCAGTGAAGAAATATTTATTTTATCTATATTTTTCCATAAATTTGTCTGTCCTTTCTTAATTTTATACCATTCATCAGAGTATTTTATAGGTGTGTTAATGGTTGAATTATAAACATCATCACTATGTGCTATAAAAAACATACTTGCAAACCCACTACTTCCAAATACATATTTATCATTTAATTTGTAATTATAATATCCGTATGGAAGGGTAGACAAAAGAGAAATTAAAGTTATTAAAAATATAAATTTCAATTTTTCAATAAAATCAAAATTTTTTTGAAATATTATTATAAACGGAATTAATACAGAAAAAATCAAGATGTGTGTCTTTATATGAAAAGTCAAAGAAAATAAAAATGATGATAAAATAAAAAATTTTAAATTTTTTATTTTTAATGATTTAAGAAAATAATAAATAAAAATAATTAATAAACTTTGGAAATTATTTTCCTGAAGTATAAAACCTAAATACCATGTTGTCGGTATATATAAAAAAAATAAAATCATTGTTAAAAATGAAATTATTAAATTATTATTAAAAATTAATAATGAAATTTTAAATAAATAAACTCCAGATATAGAAAATAAAATTGTTTGAAAAACCAAAAAATATATAATCCAATTTACGCCAAATACATTAATGAAAAAAGCTATAAGATAGTAATGTAAGGGTGCAGGAATAAACAAATCATTAATTAAATTGAAATCTTTTTTTAATATATTATTGGCTCCATCAATATATCTATAGGTATCAGGATATCCTGAAACTCCATCTGTATTAATAATAAGTAAAAAGATTATTCTGCTAATCAGTAGTGATAAAAAAATTAATAAATAATAAACTTTAAGATCTCTGTTTGTATTAAATATATAATTAGTTATTTTTTCTATGCTATATCTCATTAAATATCTTATAATTTATTTTATAACTCTTTTTAAAAACACAAATAACATTCTTACTTTTTTAAAAATATTAAATTTTAATAAATAAAATTATTATTTAGTTGAATTTTGTATTACAAGATAATATCAGAGATTATCTTATCGCGGGGTGGAGCAGCCCGGTAGCTCGTCAGGCTCATAACCTGAAGGTCGTAGGTTCAAATCCTACCCCCGCAACCAAATTTTTAAGGTGATTCTTCAAAAAATGAAAAATATCTCTAGAATATGAAAAAATATCCCC
>MDTG01269207.1_pt1 | contig 11314 bp, 5 predicted proteins | sample 811421 | NCBI WGS metagenome assembly MDTG01 (sample SAMN05326645, study PRJNA326480) | marine metagenome | isolation source: seawater | place: Pacific Ocean: South East | collected 2011
ATCTATTTTAGTATCTATTCTTCCGTCTATAGCTCCTGTGGTAGCGACTTTTGTATTGTCGCTTTGCCACGTTTCAGAGCTATTTATTGTCTCGTCACCAGATTGCCAAGCTGCTTGTGCATCACGTTTAGCTTCCTGTGTGACGTATAAGTTTTAATTAAAGTTATCGTTCAAATCTTGTGACTTAATGGCTGACCCTGCATAGAAGGTCGCCTCTAAAACATCAACATTAGTATCACGATAAATTCTAATCGCTGCTCCGCTAGCTGGTACATGTCCTGTATTAAATTGTACGGTTGTAGGGAATCCACTAGGAACAATGAACTCCGTCTCAGCCGTGCCATTGACGCTAACTTTAACATCAGTGGTCTTTAAATATTCAAATGGGAAAGTGTACGAGGTGGAGCCGTCACTTGTTAAATTTCTTTCTGTAACTGCCATTGCGGTTATTGTTTAAGGATTTTTCCAGTGGTTAACTAATTTCTTTTTCTCATTCATCTCTTTCTCATACTTCTTAGAGTATACTCCAGCTTTTCCAACTTGACGGTTTTTAGTTAAACTATCAACGTGTGTCTGACCTTTAATACCTACTAATAGATGTGGTTGTTCTCTTAATAGTCTTTGCTCAGCACGTCTCTTAGCTTCGTTAAACTTACTAGTTAAATAACGATGAGTATAAGTCATCTGTTTCTTAACTTCAATCTCACGAGAGTTATAACCTTGTCGTCTTAGAGCAGCGAGTTCTTGCATATCTTTTATAAAGATTGGATTGTTTCTCATGTCTTCAACAACTTTCCATAGCTGTTCTTCACCTATGAATTTACTCATCATCTCTCGTTCTTTAGCTGAATACTTACGCCTACCGTTTGAGGTTCTAGTAAGTAAACCTACACTATCAAAATTAATATCAAACAACCACTTTCTCCAAGGTTCATCACCTTGAGAAACTTTGACTGGACTTAAGGCATTTAGTGTTCTAAGAAGAGGATTATCTATTTCATTAATAGGCTTACCTGTCCACATATCAATTCTTTCAGGCAGCATAGATGAAGCTATTGGTACTCTATTAGTAATATAGCCCATCAAATCATTATAGATATCCTTTTGAGAGTTGGTTATAGCATTACTTACAACCCCAAGAGCACCAGACATAGGTATAGCACCTCTAGCTACATTTGCAAATATCCTATTAAGAGCAGATTCATCACCAGACATAGCTGCTTGCATAGGTTCTAAACCATATAGAGGTGTGTTATTTATAAAGGTAGCACTTAAAGTCCATGTAATCTTATCCATAAAATCTTGTGTTAGTTCTGATCCTAAATCATTTTGATAATAAGCAAGATCACCTATTAAAGTGAATATAGTATCAATCATAGGTAGACCATCATAACTAACCCATTTACCACCAATATTAATAGTCTTTTGTCTCCATCCCATAGCTCTTAGTTTAACTCGTTCAGAGTTATTAGAGGGTCCATTACCTCTTAAGTTACCAGCAGCAGCCCATCCATAGAATGAAATTGCTGTCATACCACCTAAAGCTATTCTACCTCTATATTCATTAACTAAGTTTCTATACATAGCCATAGCATTGGGTACTTTGTCCCATTCTTTGATACCATGCATACCCATTGCTTCTTTAATTTTTACAATATCATCGCCAGCAGCAAGAACTTTTGAGTATTTATTTAAACCAGGGATTAAAGTTAATGGTGTATAAGAAGAAGCCATCTTAACCATGTTCATACCAGTTCTAGGAAACATGAAGAAAGTCTTCATAGCTGGTACAGCTGTAGTTGCTTGGTTAACAAACTTAGCAACGCCATCATCAAGGTTTAAAGCTATCTCACCTGATGCATGTTTAGCGTATTCATCTGTTAACATACCATTCTTATCAAATACAGCATCATAATGACGACGTTCAGCACGTCCTAATTCTTCAGCTAGTGTATCACCAACAGTAGAAAAACCACCTTTACTTTCAATTACTTCTTGATAAGCTTTGAATCTTGAAAGATTAGTTGCCATGAAAGTATCAGTAGCTGCGTCAACTCCAGACATAAAGGTTGTACCTATTCTCATCCATCTCATTTTAGAAATGTCTCTATTAGCTTTAGCCCAACCATACTGGAATTGCATACCTGTATCACCATTCTTCTTCCATACTTCATTCAGATCATCTAGGATTCTCCAAGCATCATCATCTGCTACTTTGAAATCTTCACGAATAGCTTTCATCATAAAGTCTGGATCATTATGAACCATCTTCATACGTTTAACAGCATCGCCTAAAGCCCTTCTAGTCGTCTCTAGAGTTGCAGCATGGTAATACATAGCCTTTCGTACAGGTTCCATACTACCAGTCCTTATAGCTTCAATACCGTGGCCTAAGACACTCTCTATAGGTTTGAGTATAATCTTTGTACCGTTACCTACAGCTGCTCTAAAACCAGATAGTCCAGATAATGTGTTATTATAGACAACTCCCCAAGCACCTTTAGCAAATAAATTAAGTCTATTTGGATCAGCACTTTTTAGTAGTCCAGTAGGTGATACAGCATCTTTCGCAAACTCAGTTAGTCTATCAAGTGCTATAACATCACCATCTGTATAGACAAAAGCTTCTAATAATGGACGCATTACTAAAGGTTCTTCTTTTGCTATTTCGTCTAGATTTTGTCTAAACTTAATAAAGTTTTCATTTCTAGTTTTACGAACATTATCAAGTTCATCTATAGTAGCTTTAAATGGCTCTGCATCTTTCCAAACTTGCCACCATTTTTTATTTCTTAATGACCAACCAGCAATGTATTTAGATAAGCCATACTCAGTTGTTAAAAACTGAAGTTTATCTAAAACCATCTCCTTAACACGGTCATCATCAATCAACTCTTTATATGCAATACTAGCAGCAGAGTTACTTGCAATTTCTCTACCAACTGTATCCATTAAACGTGCTGAAGTTTCTACTGTTTCTTTACCTAAATAAAGTCTAGTTAAATCTCTTATAGCTAAAGCAGCTGCTAAGGATTGTTCTTCATTTAAGTATTTAACTTCTTTCTTACCTGTAAATCTTTTAATATCAAATTCATCCCATTCAACAAATAGCTTTCTAAGATCTGCTCCAGTTCCAGGTCGGATAATATCTGCGTATACTTGCCAAGCAGCATCATCCATCATAGCTCTAGACTTCCTAATAGTATTAACTATAGCATCATAGTTACCAACTTTACGGAAATTATCAGTAAGCTCTCCTATTACTTCTCTAGCACTTGCATCAAGTCCAATTAACTTTTTCTGCATTGCAGCAGTTAATAAAGGAGGTGCATCACCAATAACACCATCTTGTTTAATCGCTGCTACCTCGTATGCATTCCTAGCTTCTGGAGCTATAGGCATAGTGTTAACTGCGTTCTCAGCTTTATTAGCTAGTTTAGGAGTTATCCAAGGATCATAATCTCTAGGCTGTCCAGGTACTTGTGGTGGTAACTGTTGTGACTGTAGTTTAGCCATAGCCACTTCATCAATCTGCTTAGTTCTATCAGCAGTTTGTTTTTGAACATAAGCTTCTGCTGGTACACCTGTTGCTTCTGAGTAACCAGTTTCACGCATCTGTTTAGTTAACTTCTCTATTCTAAGATCAATTAACTTTTTCTGTTGTTTCTTTAAACCTTTAGTTACAGCTTTAACATGTCTTAATCTAGCTATTTCTTTGATAGTAAGCTTGTCACTATGCCTCATTTCCATAGCTGCTTTATACGCCTTAGCTTCTGGACTCTTAGGTTTAAACCAATGCATTACAGGTTTAGCACCTGTTATAGCAAATCCTAGTATATCAGCGGCTCCACTAAGAACAGTTTCTTCAATCATGTTCTTTTGCCTACGGACAGCTGGTGAATCACCATCTAGAGTTTTCCAATCTTCTGGAATAGGCAGTGCTCCTTGTGGTCCGAAAGCTGTAGGAAATGTATCAGCTAATGTTCTTTGTAAGTTATGCTCTTCACCTTGGTCACTGAAACCAATAACTGAAGTAGAAATAGCAGCACCACCTCCTATATGAGCAAGTGCATTAGTTAATGCTGGTAGCTTAGCAGCAGTTACAAACCTACCCCACATGGTAGCTGGTATAAATGTTGGTATAGCAATCCCAGCAAAGTTCCTTAAACGCTGTGCCCAAGGGTTGTGGAATTTAGTTATACGATCCCATCTATCATCTAGTTTTTCTTGGCCTGTAATCTTTGTTGCTACATCAATACCAAAATCTATTACACCTAAACCTACAGCAGTAGGAATAGCTAATGGTGTGGTTGCTAAGACACTTCTTTGAAAAGCATTAGGCTCTGGCTTAGGAGGTTCTACTTCAGGATTGACAGTTTCTACAGGCTTTAATGGTTCTTGCTTTTCAGGATCTGCTTCAATACCTCTAGCTCTATTGATAACCTCTTGAGTATTTTCAGTCTTACCTTCTTTAGTTGTTTGTTCTAAAGTATGGCCAGCAGCAGCATCACTTTCCAGTTCAGCAACGTCTTCTTCAAGGCTGCGTCTTAAGTTATCAGTATTAAGTAAATCCTTTTGTTCTTCTCTATTCTCTTCCATTAATAATCACCTTTCATAAACGTACCTGTTTCTATGTTATAGTACCAACCGTAGTCATCACCATTGTCAATCATCCACTCTACTCCTTCATTGTATTCAGAAATAGAAATAGAAGCAACACCTTTCTTATCTTCACTATAAATGAAGTTTTCAGGAGTGACTAAACCATCAGATTCTGCACCTAATGATTGTATAATTGGGTTAATTTCTGTATTAATTTCTTCTGGTCTCTCTGGTATTATAGCTTTCTGTACACGTCTAGTCATATACTTTGGATTATCAGAACCGTTGTTAAAAAGAATTTCATTAGCTTGAGCTAAACCTTCAATGCTATTTATATTATTTAAAAGTTTCTTTCCAGATGGATCGGTACTATTTTGTAACCAAGGTGTACGCCAATCTTCTTTTAAGTTGACCTCTATACCAGCAGCTTTCCACTGCCTTTGCATAATCTCCCAAGCTGTGCCTAATCCAGGCATCTCTTTTGAAAGCTCACGATATATTTCTGGTATATCAATTGGCCTACCTTCGTTAAGATTTCCAGCTTGTGAATCTAGTAAATCTAAAGGTACTAAAGGTTTAGTATCTATAATCATAGGGTTAGTTATGACATCACCCTTTATAGATATTACTGTTGTATGGTTATTAGCTTCAAAATTGAAAGCACTATCGTGTGGTCCAGATACAAAGGCTCCATAAAATTTAGAATTTTCAAGTGCTTTTTTTCTATTTTCATGGGCTTTTTGTTCTTGAGGATCTGCACCTTCTTTTACTGTCCAACCTATAATCTTATCATTACTAACACCTTCAACTATAGTAAATATACCAGTACCTTCTTCTATTCTTTTATTTACTTCTGTCCATGCATTCTGAGACGCAGTTGCTGGGTCCATAGTTTTAGCATATTTAGTCCTCAATCTTCGATACATCTTCATAGCAGCAGCAGCAGCTGGTTTATAACTTTGATGTGTTTTAGGACTAATTACTGCATCAGTTGTGATCTGATTTTTTAGTTTAGTGTCAAATGTACCTAGTACATCCTTATCAGTCATAAAGGCTTCTTCTCTAGCCTTTGTCTGAGCTTGTGCTGTCTCGAAAAAATCTTCCCTTAATTTTTTAGTAACATAAGGATGATTAAAATCAGCAGTATCTAATGTACCATATCTTTCAGCTTCTTCAAACTCTCCTCTAAGATAATCTTCAGCTTGGTTTTGAATGCTTAAAGCTTCCCAACGATTTAAGAACTCAGTCTTATAACCTTTAAGTTCTAAATCTTTTCTCCTTTCATTAAGGACTTCTATATCCCTATTCCAATCAGTTTGTATCCAAGCTTCAACCTCTGTTTCCATAGACTTTTGTCTACCTTCTTCTTCATTCTGAATCCTAGTTCTAATAGCATCATCTCTAGAGGCTCTTTTCTGAAGTACATCTACTTCCCAACGCTGGCCATACCTATCTCCCCATGTTTGTGGACGCTTAACTCCATCAACAGTGATCATATTGAATGATCCATCAGGATTTAAAATAGGAGTGTTCCAAGCTTCTGTAGCATCAGGTGTGATCTCAGGATTACCAAAGACATCATTTAGTATATAAGTAACTGAAACTGAAGGACCGATATCACGACCTCCTTTTTTATGCATTGATTTTGCTCTAAATAAAGCATCTACATTCTCTGCATTGAAATCAGCTATAAGAGCCTTCTCTGCTTGGTTAACTCTTTTAGCACCAAACCCATCTATCTGTAAATCGTTTAAATTTCCTAGAAGAACATTCCGACTCTTAGACATACCTTCTAAGGTATCAGTAAGGAAGTCAGCGTTAACTCCATATAGGTTATGTGCTCTTAAATAATCATTCTGTATAGTTTGTAGAACTACTGCTGCTGTCTCAGGATCAGATATACCTAAACGATTAAGTTCTGACTCTGCATAGTCTTCAAAAGTTTCACCAGCTAATTTAGCATTACCTTTAGCTTCAGCTAATGCCCAAGCTTGGTCTTTGTTTCTTATATATTCTACACTCTTAGGCAATGCTCCACGAGCTTCTGCCATATCAGCAGTACCATTGATCTGACGACCATAGTTTCTTACGATCTGTTCTTGTAAAGCTTGTCTGTCTTTAACATTAAAAGGGACACCATTAGCAATACGTTCGTTGTATACTTGATCAAATGTCTTCTTTAAATCTTCTTGCCGAAGCTGGAATAGAGTAGTAGTTAAAGTTTTACTAAATCTACCTAAAGCTTCTATCTCTTTAAGCTTACCTTCATGCCGAACATTAGCAGCCCTCATATTGGCTTTAGTTGTTGCAATGTTCTGGTTTAATCCAGCTTCTCTATTTTGAAATGAATCTTTTTCAATTCTAAAATTGTCTGATCTGTTTTGTGCTTCTCGACGATGTACATCAAGAAGAGCACGTTCAGCGTCAGAATTCCTTTTTTCTAGTGATCTGAGGTTTCCCTCCATGCCACGTATGACACGATCACTATGCGTCTTCATAGATTGAAGAGCATCATAGCCAGGATCTCTACGCTGAAACTTTCCACCACGGGCGTACCCTTGAAATTGAGCTTTTGCCATTTGTTTAATTAATGTTATTTAGCCACCCCATTTGGCTCCTGCATATGAATTGAAACCCGATGCTGCTGCATTAGCAAAGACACTACCCCATGAAGGTGTGAATGTAGACTTCTGACCTCTTATTGGTTTCGGTCCAAAGTCAAAGTCTTGTAATTCCCTTGGGAACTCATAATCAGCTATCGGTGTTGCAAGTGGTTTTATAGGTGCTGGACCATATTAAGGTTTCAACATCCTACGAGATTTAGCTACTGCATTAGCTTCTTGTAATTCATGGTTAATACTTCTAATATTACCTTGTGTATTTTTAGTAGCACTAACCATTGATTCAGTCATCACTGCTTGGTTTCTACCAAGAGCAGCCATTTGAGATTGTGCTGCTTTCATACCACTTCTACCTGTAATACCAGAAGCAACTAATGAACCAGTTTCCATTAAATTCTCTAGTATTGCATTTTCATTTTGAAAAGCATATTTTTGCCTTTCTTCTTGAAGTGCTCGTACCTCATCTTCTCTAGCTAGTTGTGCTGATCTTGAATTTAAAGATAACGCATCCTTATATAATTCTTCTGATTTTTGATATTGCCGATCCCATTGTTTATTCTCATAATCATATATAGCTGTTGCATAGTTATGAGCTTGCATGTTATTAGCATCTCTAAACGCTGCAAACTTGCTCTCATTTCTTTGATCTAACTTTATCTTACGGATATCTTCATCTCGGTTGGCTATAGATAAGCTTCTACGCATATCCCAACCTTGATTCTCCATATTTAATAGATCATCAAGATATCTATCTTCTTCTCGTCCTGCTTTTTTTGCTTGGTTTCTACTAGATATACCACCTACTAAACTGCTAATTGCTGCTCCAGCAAATACTTGCCATAGCATATTTAAACACTCCTCTTATAGAATCTTGGTGAATAATTTCCTTCCCACATCATCGAGTTCAAGGACACGGGAAACGGTGAGTCGTTAAAGACTCGTAGACTAAAGTTCTTACTTCGTTGATGTACTGGTAAAGTAAATACTGTTGACTCATCTAACGGTACGTCATCAGCTAAATAAGTATTAGCTGTAGTTATAGGTGAAAGTTGATACCATTCATCTAAGTATATAACTAGTTTATCACCATTTGCAGGTTGTTTATTTGACTGAAAGTTAATTTCAGTATCACTTCCAAATGTATAATCAGTAGTTAAAGTTTTAAGTACATTATTGATTTTAACTTTAACTTGACTTCTATCTATATAAGGTAAATCAGAAGACATCCAGTTAAAGTTAGTACGTGTACCATCGCCTGTGTAAGTTTTACTTGCAGCTAATCGACCTATAGCTTTGAGTTTAAAACCTAACATTCCAGATAAACCCACGTCAAATTTTAGTCTTGAAATTGTAAGGTTAGCTGTGAAATCTTTTTGTTTACCATCATCATCTAATGCATAGTAAAGTTGAGGTAAAGTTACATCAAAGTCATAAGCCCATCCTACATAAACATTACTAGCTATACCAGAAAAATCATTACCTGGAACAAGAAAGTAAGTACCATTTGAATCACTAGCTACTTCAGGAGTAACAGTAAATCCAGAGTTATTAAATGCACCAGCAGCAGTTGTACCACCAACTACAACAACTGGTTTCTTATCAGTTAAATTAGCAAATGGTATGTAACACTTAGATTGATCATTTGCAGTATCATATACTACAGTTTTCAAGTTACTACCTGTTAAACCGTTACTAGCTTGTGTATATAAATCAAGACAAGGATTAACTTTTTGTCCTGAGTTACTGATAATAACAGAAGCTTCTGGACTCATAGTTAAGTTAGCACTAGATATGGTATATTGACTACCTTGTTTTGTAACAACAAACATATCATCTTCATCAACTGCCATTGTCTGTACTAAACCTGGTAGTTTCCATTTAAACCAAGCTTCCATTAACAAGTCTTCTCCATCAGAATAAGTTCTATAGAAAAAGACTTCATCACTAGACTGACTAGACATAGCAATAAACTCATTCTGAATACTAGCTACAAGAGTATCAACATCTATGGTTATCCATTCGTTAACTACTCTTCCTATATCTAAGATAGCAGGGTTTTCTTGTAAACCTCTAGTTTGAAATGAGAATACTCTAGTATAATTAGGAGTCTTACTGATGAAATGCATGTGAGTACCTATATCAATAGGATCTACATTAGCATCCATTTCCATACTAGATATAGGACGTATTTTAGTAGCTGAAGGAGTCATAGGACCACTTTCAGAATACATTAAAAACTGCTGACTCTTACTAAATAAAACTAAACCTTGAGTAGTAGGTTGAACAGCATGTAATATAGCTGGTTTAATAGAAGTTGCAGATATATCAATAGGATCATCAGGAGTTTGAACTCTAGCTGATCTATGATAAAAGTTAAATGGATCTCCTGCTCTACTCATGCTAATATTATCTTCGGTTAAAAAACCTAATCTATTTGCATGGAAGAACGCTTGCTGTATAGTCTTACCAACAACTGTAGGATGTGAATTAGTTATATTATCACCAACATTACGCTCAGTATAAGACTCAGGACCAAAAGTAAATGTATTAGTAGCAGTACATAGTAACACATGAGGCATAGTAGAGTTTACTAAACCTGGTGAAGCGGTTGGTCCTAGAGTTTCTTTCCAATATCCAAAATCATTAACCCCATTATTAGCTACAAACTTAGCATAATAGTTATCTTGATCATTTTCATGTGTGTTAATAATTTCAACTACATGATCATGGAATGAATGAGGTGGCAATAGTGAAGCATTTTCTGCCCAATCTTGAAAAACAACTATACCTTTATTATCTTTACCACCTTTAGCTGTAAGTGTAAATGCTGTACGAGTACCACTGACTACACGATCTAATTGAAGTGAAGTTCCATATTTAGTAACCGTTAATCCACTAATATTTTTACTGTCAATATCTGTTTTTAATCCATCTAATACTTCATCATATCCGTCAGAAGCTTGTGATGTATATGATGCTAATTGACCAGCCACAGTAGCTGTAAACGTCTCACTTCCCATTTGGGCATCTGTACCTAGAAGTAAAAGAGTACCTCTTGTCTGGGCTACAAACGTAGGATTAGGTTGTGTTGTAACTACGACTGTATTATTGGTGATAATTGTTTTATCATGTACAGTAAGAATATCGTAGTTTATTTTTGCTCCTGTTAAATAAGTATGTGCTCCCAGTGCTGAACTAGTAGCTGTATCTGTAATTGTACAAGCCACACCAGTAACAGCATTCCATATTTTAACAGTACCATTTGTGCTATCTTTAGGTGTTACACATCCTATATACCTATCACCATCTCCTCTGTTTATATAGAACCACTTGGCTCCATCTAATTGATTACTATAAGCAGTACCACTTGAGTTTTTTAAAACTGATATAAATTTAAAGCCTGGCCTTTTAGCTAAGCCAGTAGTTATATCAGGCAGCCCATTGATACACTCTTTTACTTGTCCTGGTTTCTTTTTACTATCTGGTTGTTTTGATACACCACCTAGATAGTTTCCTATCCTTTGTGTTACAGCTGTCATTATCTCATAAGTGCGTGGTATGGTTCATAGCTGACATATGGATCTGAGCCATCTGGTTTACCAAAGAATGAATGATCACCTTGATTACATTCATACTCCATAGCCACTGCTCTTGTGTATGCCTCTTTTTGTTGGGCCATCTCATATTGAGTCTTGTCTCCAACGATACGACTAGAGGTAATGGTGGCTGCTCTAGCTGTTATGTAGTCTTGTATAGGACGGGGTATATCTACCCAATCAAATAACCAAAGTATATCACATTGTACTGTTCCATCTTTCCATTCATATGTGTGATGTTCTTTGTCATATAATTTTCCGTTTCTTCTAATAACTTGTTTATTACCTACATTAGATCGACTAAGATCTATCTGTAATATATTATTAGGTATGACAATCTCATAGGTTGTAGTGTCAGGGACCATGTCATAATGAGGCTCTTTGTTAAAAGACCAGCCTTCACTTTGAATTTCTCTACTAACTTCTAAAAGTGTTTGATAAGCAATCGCAACGTCTGGGTTGGTTTCATCCAAAGTGGTGACTGGAGCCTGACCA
>MDTG01377490.1_pt1 | contig 11314 bp, 9 predicted proteins | sample 811421 | NCBI WGS metagenome assembly MDTG01 (sample SAMN05326645, study PRJNA326480) | marine metagenome | isolation source: seawater | place: Pacific Ocean: South East | collected 2011
AGAGTTTACCTACTGTTTACTCACATGTTTTTTTAGAAATCATTAGAATCAAATCTCGGCGTATAGCAGTGCTATAATTTTAGCGAAGTAAAATCACGAAAAATCAAATTTTTAAAAAATCAAAATAATCTAGATAACAATAATAAACGTTTTACTTTAACACTTTAGGCTCAATATCGATCTGAAGGGGAGGGATAAAATTAAAGCCTAACACTTCAATACGCTTACATGTTTTTAAATCAAATTTCTTGGTTGGATAAATTTTGGCTATGGCTGGGTTGTTATAGCACTCCTGAAAAACGTGACCTATGGTAATAGGGATTGATAAATCACGATCTAAACACTTTACTAACCCTATCGAACCAAAACTAGGAGTCAAAGCCTTATAGCATCCTGGGATTACCCCTTGTTCTGAACTATCTTGAAGAATATAATCCAAAGGGATAATAATTTTCGCCTTTAAGTTTAGTCGACCCTGCGTTTCAATTACCCCCCACTTTTTCATAGCGCCCACATCAGTAGAGACTTTTTTTCTTTCTGGCTGATCAACTACACTCCGATGATCTCCATTTATATCATTACACCCCCCCAAAAAAATATATAATATTGGTAAAAACATGTTTATTCGATATTTAGTCGATTTTTTTTCCATATTACAAAAAAACCTCTACAGATGAATGCTGCGATAATCGTCAGCCCTAGAGAAAATTGTAACCAAAATGGATAATCCATCTTAATGAGTGAATATAGAATTCCATAAGTAACCAATAGAGCTATCAAAACATCTAACTCTCTTCTTTTACCTTTTAGCATTGAATAAGATAAAGAAAACTTTTTCGAGTAGTCTTTGCTCACAGGCCAGGGAATTAAATTAGGAATAAATGATGACATCTGTTGCCTATACCGCTTAAACTCTACACCGGCCGTTTTCGAAAATATATCTTCTTCTTTATATATATACCTGTAAAGAAGAACTGTACCGACCATAACCCACACAATGGCCCAAACAGACCTACTAGCAATAGCACCACCCAGGAAAATCAAAAAGCTACCTAAATGATGAGGATGCCTAAGAAAACGATATGGCCCAAAAACAAAAAATTTCTGTGATGATGGGTACCCTGAGGCCCATGTGCGAAAGAACATGCCTACAAGACTTATAGTCAGTCCTAAAATTAAAGCATCTTTACTAGGCATAGCCAGAATATAGATTAATCCCAAGGAAAATGCTTGAAAAACCTGCAAAGAACTATAGGGGAATCGATCGACCTTGAAATACATGTTCGTCTACTTTCTCCTAGTTCCAACAGTTTATTCTGCAAAATGACAACGCTTATAACTCTATGTTCATTGTTCCGGATACATTGAAATCATTTTTTCTATATCAGTAGCCATAGTCTAAGTCATAGCTAAAAGATCTTGTTCTCCATGATCTACTTAATAAAGTAGTCCTATTATGTATTCTATAACGGCAGGGACCTTCAAGCATACAAAAAAAACATTCTAAAATGAGACTCTAAATTTAATAGCTGCCAGAGAAAGGATCTGCCACAAAGCTAGTTTGCTATTTCAAAAATCAACCATCAGGATTACCGATTTTTTTACCGGCTTTTGACCCTTTAAAAAGCCGGTCTGCCTCTAGATTCCAGAACATGAGTCAAGCTATATCTCAAAAAATTTACTATGCGCACAAGGAATAGAAGCTCTAGATCTTTTCCGTACTATATATAGATGTGACAAATGGAAGCTTCGATTCCTTTGTAACTACACCAGAACGAATTATTTGCACTTGAAGAATAACAGCGAGTCCAAAGCACCCAAACTCCTGCTTGGCCAGAAGTAATAATAGAAGTAACAACCCGTTTAGCCAATAACTTGGCAAAAGAGCTATGACCAAAAATCTTTTGATATTTAAACAAACTATTCTATTTTCATTACTAGAAAACAGCCAAATACAACTTAACCTGAAAAGTTATATCTAGCGAGACTAAGTGAGAATAATAGAGAAAATATATAAAGCTCCAGATCAGCTGGCTTTGCCAACATCATCAGACATTAACTTCACTATGAGGCAAAGGATTATCCTTCACCTAGAGAACTCTTCAACTTTATCGCCTCATCATAGTACACAGATGCTTTAAAAGAACTTCTAACTAAAGGACCGGATGCCACAGATAAAAAACCCAGTTCCATTGCTATTTCTTTAAGACGATCGAATTCCTCTGGAGGCACAAACTCCTTAATCGAGAGGTGTCTTTTACTGGGTCTCATATACTGTCCTATCGTAACAATATCAACTTCATGATCACGTAAATCTTTCAAAGTATTAATAACTTCTTCGATAGTTTCACCTAGACCAAGCATAAGTGCGCTCTTGGTCAACAATCGCCCCTTAGATAAGGCTTTAACTTTCTGAAGCACCTCCAGTGACTTCCTGTAACCAGCTCGCGCATCCCGAACTCTAGGGGTCAGCCTCTCAACCGTTTCAAGATTATGCGCAAAGACCTCAAGATCTTCACTCAACAAATTTTGTAGAGATTCAGTTCTCCGGTTAAAGTCGCCCCCCAAAAACTCTAGTTTGGTCTGAGGACTCTGAGTTTTAACAGCTCTAAATACGGCAGCTGAATGCGCCGAGCCACCATCCTCCAAATCATCGCGATCCACCATGGTGATCACCGCATATTGCAAGTTCATAACGCTTACGCTTTCTGCGACTCGCTCTGGCTCTTTGGGATCCAGCCACCCCCCAGGATTACCCGTCTTGACATTACAAAAGCGACAAGCACGAGTACAGGTATCACCCAAAATCATAAAAGTGGCAGTATTAGTGGCCCAACAAGCTCCAATATTCGGACATTTGGCTTCTTCACAGACTGTATATAAATTTTTACTTCTTAAATCTTTTTTTATGTTGAAAAAAGTAGATCCAGTCGGTATCTGCGTTTTCAGCCAAGAAGGCTTTTTAACAGATACACTTAACGGCGTTTTGGCACGCTTGGGCTTTGAATCCGGAACTACTATTTCCTCAATAGATTGAGGTGGTTCACTAGTTACCACATCAGAAAAAGGTTTTTGATCGAAAGACATCGAGCTCCTCCGTTTTGGCTCGCTCTTATGGCGGATTCATGTTAGGTCTTTTATCTTCGTTGGCAGTTCAAGCCCCGAAGCTTCTAAGGCTGAAAACAATATCATCGATTTTTTATCAACACCAGTCGAGGTTAACAGGTGAAACAAACACCCTATCAAACTCCTATAAACAAAACTTCTATACCAGGAGTCATCGTTAAGAAATGGAAACAAGAGCTCCTAACCCACAATAAAAAAATGCCTAGTGATATAAGATCCTTAGGGGACAACCAGAAGCTAAAGTGGCTCATCAACAGTGAGCATGGCAGCGTACATGACTTATGGGAGGCTTTTACTACCGATCGGGACCTTCTTCCTAGGTATTTAATGAACCCTAAAAAGCAAGCATTAAGCTACCTTTTAGGCTTTCACCTCCCGAATATTGCCCGGTTCCAAATGGTATTCGAGCGACTCTCAGAAAGATATATGTGGCGGGATTTCTGGAAATCAATCAAATCAGCACCTACTTTCATTGATTTTGGCTGTGGCTCAGGCGCAATGAGCATTTCCTGGTTAAGTGCTATTTACCGCGCCGGATATAAGGGGCCGACACATTTAAGCCTATTTGACCACCAAGCTGCTTTACTGGATATGGCCCGCAGAAATATTGATGCTTTACCGTTTCAAACAACAATCAGGTCAGGCAAAGTAGACCTAACTAAAGCAATCAGCTATGTAGATAAAAACTTAAATAAAATAGAAGGGGTAACCAATATTTCACTAGGTTACATCTGGAACGAAATTAGCAATAATCATCGCGCTCAACACAAACTAATAGAACTGCTAGGTAAATTAGAATCAAAAGAAACCATTTTATGGATTTTCGAACCAGCAAATCAAAATCAATCAAGAAAAGCAATGGAGCTCAGAGACCAACTCATTTCCATGGGATATGAGCTGTCATATCCATGCAGTCATAGTTCACAATGTCCGATGCTAGAGCGATCACGAGACTGGTGTTATTCTGAAGGCCACTGGCAAAGGCCAATAGAAATTGAGCTACTAGACAAAAGGTTAAAACTGGATCGATCTAAATTAAGAACTACCGCTATGATACTCATGTCACCGAAAGTAAAAGCTAAACTGGCTGATCTGAAACGAAACTCAGATCAAATCATCGTAGGAAAACCTTTAAAAGAATTAAAAAGCAACTTGCCAAAGAAATTGAGAGCCCGACTTAAAGAAAAAAAGAAATTTGATTATTTATTGTGCGGCCCAAAAGGTATTTCCAAGGTTACTCCAATTCATCCAGAGAAAAGTTGTATGAGTCGAGGGGAAGTACTCGACTTCGAATAGTTAGATTTAGACCAGAAACTTGCCAATAGCAGAATATTCAGGATTAAAGAAATGCCTGTCACTACTAAAAGTTTAACAATTAATGAGCAGCTTCACGGACTTCGCCTAGACCAAGCGATTATGGAGGCAGATATTGGCTTATCAAGAAGAAAAGGAAAAGCAATAGTTGATATTGGCGGCTGCTATCTTAATAAGAAGAGAGTCAGGAAGGCCTCCCGCTTAGTTTATAAAGGGGATAAAGTTCGCTTAGAGTTTGATCTGGAAAAACTAAAGCAAAAGCCGCCCTTAAAACCCAATCTGAGTGAATCCCAAATTCTTTATCAAGGCCATGGGATCATTGCTATTAACAAGCCCCCCGGCATGCCCTCTCAGGCGACCAAAACTCAAGCTATATTTCATGTTGCCAATGCTATCGAAACATTCCTTAAAGAAAAAAACGGGTACAATAAAAAAGTAACTCTCGTTCACCGACTAGATCAAGAAACCAGTGGCGTCATTCTAGTGGCTACTAATAAAGTATCAGCAAACTGGCTACTGGAGAGCTTCAGACAGAGAACAATCAAGAAGACCTACATTGCTCTATGTTGGGGAAAAGCGGAGGATAATTTCACTAATCATAGTAGGTTAACACCTATCGACCAAAATGGAATAGTATCAGTTTGTGATACTCATCACCCTTTCGGCAAAAGTGCAAAAACAAAGTTCAAGAAAATTGCTGATTTTGACACTGCTGAGCATGCCGTAAGCCTAGTTCAGGCTAATCCATTTACAGGAAGAAGCCATCAAATAAGAGTGCACCTGCAGCAGGCGAAACTCCCCATTATTGGAGATAAAAAATACGGAAGAATACCACCCAAGGATTTGTCTACCTCTCTGCAAAGCTTAGCTGCTGAACATCATTTCCTCCATGCACAATCCTTAACCTTTCGCCCTGGGGCTGGTTTAGATGAAATTACAGTCGATGCACCAGTTCCTAAAAATTTTGAATTATTTCATCAGAAATTAGGCCAATAGGTAGACGATATCAATATTCTAAATCAAACTCAGTTTTGCTCCCTTAACCCGAATATGGCATTAAGGTATATTATTGAGTTCGGAAGATTCCTCGAAAATAATTGGGAAAAATCAGACCGAAAAGATCTTATTAACCAATTCAAAAACTATCTTAAGAGCTTTATAGAAGAGAACAATGACCACGATATTAGCCTCAAGATAGCTGCCAAAAAAACAACTTTAGATATGGAACTAAAACACTTTCTAGGTATTCTAGTACCAATTGAACGTAAACTATCCAGAGGTATAGTGGACCATGAATATATCATTTTAGAGGGAGACTCTAACGCCCCTATCAAAACCAAACGACAGCCCGTCAGTATTATTCTGGACAATATCCGATCATCGTTTAATGCTGGAGCGATATTCAGGACTTCAGAATGTTTAAATCTTGAAAAAGTCTATCTATGTGGTTACACGGGTACACCTGATGATCCGAAAACAAAGAAAACATCTATGGGTACTTCTGATAAGATACCTTGGGAATGGCATCCCCATGCTGATTCTTTAATCGATCGGCTCCAACAAGCTGGTATAGCTGTTATCGGAGTGGAGACAGAGGAAAGAGCTAAATCTATTTATGATTTTAATTTCCCCAAACCCTGCGCCATACTCCTAGGTAACGAAAGACATGGGATCGACCCTATATTACTAAAAAAGTGTGATGCAGTGGTTAAGATACCGCTTTATGGACAAAAAAATAGCCTAAATGTGGGAATTGCTGCCTCCATAGTTGCCTATCAAGCCATCCATCAAAAATGAATCTTTTTAGGAATAATGGATAAGATGCAACAAATCATTTTTTAACCTGATCAAAACCAACATCAAAATCAACCGATACATGGTGCACCAATCTATCTGCAATACTTTTCCAGTCATAGCTTTTCAACAATTCCTCCCTCAGAGGAAACTGCCACCGATGACCTGACTTAAGAAGTTCTGTTAAATTTTCAATCATACTACCTACTGAACGATCCGGTTGAATTTGCATAAGTTTGCCAACTTCATCCGGAATCACTGCTGAGAAGGAATCAATACTTGCTTTTATACCACCAATATTCGTACCCAAAGGAAAACAACCGGAAGCAATAGATTCAAGAAACACTAACGGGCCAGACTCTTTAACAACACTTGGAAAAACCGCACAATCACAGCAAGGGAAAAGCCATCGCAGGTATTCATGAGTTAAATAACCAGTGAATACAACTTTCTCATGGACACGACTCCGCTGAGCTTTATCTATCCAGCTATCCCACTCATTTAAAGACTCTAGCCTGACAATCCATTCTGCCAATGTCTCCAAAGAGCCCTTTGATCCATCTTCTAAGCCTCTTCCGTGATTCACAAGTTGCTTGAACAAATCACCATTACCATTACCGGCTGCCCACAACAATAGCTCCAGTAACCCTCGAGCCGGACCATGACCAACAACTACTAAGATAGCATTAGAATGCATATCCATAACATCAGGCAAAGAGCCTACAATAGTATGGACCCCCTTCCCATAGATCAAGCGACCAACATATAATATCACCTGAGCTGAAGTCCATTCAACAGCCTGAAGCTTTGGTATAAGATCTTGATCCGGAACTTTTTGATTGTATTCTTGTGTCAGCTTCGCTTGAAAATTTATCGGCAAAGAAATACCGGTTAGAAAACCTTTACCTATGTGACCGCCATTGCACGGTTGCTGACTTAAACCGTCGCAAAGCGACTTTATTCGCTTTTCTTTAAGAATAGGGTCAAGAAAAGCCTTTCCCTTATTCTCATGATTAGCAGGTATAATGTCAAAGATTTCGGTATCAACACCCAAATTTAACGTTCTAAATTTATTAGATAGGCTCTTAACTTCAGAAAACGTTTTTTCTACCCTCTCCTGAATTTCCTCACCGTTTACAAAAACAAGTCTGGCTTTCGCCAACGCCCGCTGCGCATACATGAGAAAACGGCGATCTTTCTTAACTGCATACTCTAGTGCACTCCCATGAGGCATGATTGTATAAGGAATCTTATGTGACTCATAAACTGCTGCTGCAACAACAGACATCAAGACAAGATGATTAGCATGAACTACCCGTATATCATATTGTTCGACAATTTGACTTAGAACCTCTATATTGCGCTGTAAATATATATCTAGCTCAGCATCAGTCATTTCCACCATTGGTCGAACATCAGAATATTCTTCGTATTTGTCCCAGACATATACCGGTAAAATTCCCGAGAGCTTTGGCTGATGAAGAATACAACCTCCCTTATAGGGAATTTCTCGCTCAAAAAGAGTGCGCACTTTACCATCAAGATCATAGCTCAGAGCTTTTTTGATAAAAGGGTATAAATTAGGATGATTTTCCTGACACATTATATGAACTTCATAGCCTTGCCTACACATCGCTTCCAGTATCGAACGAGACCAGAGATTGCTACCAGAACCATCAAGTAAGTAGCCGTGTAAAATACATATCATGAAACCCCCTATCCTTAGGAGTTACATTGTATCAGATTATAACGATAAAAAATTGGAGTCAGCCCCTGGAGTTGACTGAGATCACAACAAAGTAACCAGAGTGATCAGGATCGACATATGGGGTAGGGTCAATAAAGAATGCTTGTTGGTACAAATATTCATCTTCGGCAACAAAACAATGGCGGGTATAGACAGGACGGTCCATATTCAGGCTCCCCCCCTCATACTGAATCGTCAAAGCATGGATTAGATGGCTGTACCCTTGAGCCGCCATGGAGAAATATTCATAAGGAGCAGTACCCACGATAGAAGCCACTGCTGAAGATTCTTCAGTAAATTTATCACAACCGGAAACCCGAAAGAAATCCTTAGACAAATAGTCCAAAATCACTTCGACTGACTTCTTTCCTTTAGACGAGCGAAAACCAAGCCAGAATGGCTTTCCACTTAAGGTATTAACATCAAATAACCGAACCACAAGTTTATGTGACTCAGATTTAGCATATGGCAATGAACGATAAAACTTATGCACTAATGCCTTAACATCGCTTCCTGACTTAGCGTCATAAGAGCGTACCAAAGCTAGTCTGGAGACCTCAGCTTCAACCTTACCTTCTACACCATTCAATTTAACAGACTTAGCAGCCACTAAAGATGGCATAGCCGTAAAGAGAGTAAGGATAAGAGTTAGTTTTAAGTGCATTAGTTTTCTCCTAATCCCAGCCTAAACTGAGGAAACCTCTCTTCCTAGCAACATAAACAGAGCTAAATCAACTTATTTTTTAAAATTTTCCTTAACATTCTTAAAAAAAAGAAGAATAATCAGACGAGGTTCTTTCTTTAAAAATTAGCATAACCGGAATTTGCAACGAACAAAGTCGGTTAAAACGGTGCGAAATTTCTATTTAGCAGTTTTTGATTGACGTTTTCCAAGGATAAACATATTTCCTTGAGTGACAAAAAAACTTTGATTGTCGGGCGGAACATGTCCATACACAAGACCTATCAGATGGTAGTTATTATTGTTTTGTATGCTCTATTTCCCCCCATAACGCAGGGTGAGGAACTAAAGGTAGCATCCTTCAATGTCAGAGCCTTTGGTCAAGCCAAGATGAATGACAGGGAAACTGTTTCTCATCTCGTTGAAATCGTAAAACGATACGACTTAATCTTAATTCAAGAGATCAAAGATCGAAATGGCACAGCCATTTACAACTTTTTAAAGAGACTGAACTCGAAGACAAGACAACAGTTTTCAATGCTCCTAAGTCCGCGTTTAGGACGCACTTCACAAAAAGAAAACTACGCCTATCTATACCGTAAAAACAGAATCACCGCTTTAGAATCATTTACCTGGCCAGATAAGAATGACATTTTCGAACGTGAGCCATTTATTGCTCGTTTCCGCTGGTTAGAATATGAATTTGCAGCAATTGGACTACATGTTAAACCCACCGATGCTAGCAACGAAATTAAAGCTCTTCGTGAAGTTCAACAAAGTGTCTACAAGGCATGGGACAATGACGGCATGGTCATCTTGGGAGACCTAAATGCCGACTGCAAGTACTACAACCCAGAAAGAGAGGGTTTCGAATTCTTCGTTGCACCTATGGTCACTATCATTGAGGATTCTATAGATACAACAACTTCCCATACTGATTGCACCTATGATCGCATCCTTATAGGTGGACCGTTGTACGGCCTTGTCTCAACTGCTGGAACTTATCGATATGACCGAGCCTTAGGGTTAAGCTATTCACAAGCACTCCGGGTATCTGACCACTACCCGGTTGAATTCACATTCAATAGCGATCTAGACCTTAAAGAGCCTCGTTATTCCGATCTTCCTCCACCTTTACCTGAAGACAATACAACTCGGTCTTACCCCAGAGAACCCGCACCACCTGTATGCGGTATCAAACCCTACATAACCCCTGGAGGCTATTGCTACGCAACTAGATATGGCAGCAGGACACGGGTTAAACAAAATTGCTGCAACTTTTAGCCAAATCCCTGAACTGGATACGAAGCCTACTAAGAGTGTCAAAGATGATGATGTATAATCACACAAGTTCACTGGTCAATCAGATCGATCAATAAGTTAAATTAGAAATAAATCACTATGTGTGGGCGAATTTTAAGTTCGTTTAAAAGGCAGTTGAAAGATTGGTGGAGATTACCGGGATCGAACCGGTTACCTCAACGCTGCCAGCGTTGCGCTCTACCAGGTGAGCTAAATCCCCAATCTGTTTACGAACAGAGCCAATTTCTGCTTCATTGAACTTGATTTGTCAATGGATTATTCTATAAACCACCAGAACACTTGAACGAACTTGCCATGTCCTTTAGGATATACTCCAGAATCTGCCCGCTTTTATTTTATAGGAATATAACTTTATGCAACAAAATCAAGCAGCCAACGCAAGCAGCCCTAAGCTGAAGGTCATTGGATTGATCCTTGCCATTATCGGTGCAGCGATTTCAGTATATTCAATTACTCATCACCTAGACGTCAGAGCCAGCGGCCAAACAGACGCTTTCTGCAACATCAATGCCACGTTCAATTGTGATGATGTGGCTCAAAGTGAATGGGCTGAAGTTGGTGGAGCTCCCCTAGGCGTATGGGGCGTCGGCTATTTCCTCGCTTTGATGGTTCTGATCGGAACTGCCTTTTTTAAAGAGGAACACGCAACAGATACCCTAAGGACATGGAGCTTCCTCACTATTTTAGGTGCTGCGATATCTCTTGGTCTGGGGATTGTATCTTGGGTATCGTTGGGCACACTGTGTATTACATGCATAGGAATTTATCTGGTCACATTTCTGCAGTGGGGCCTTTACTTTGCAAACCGAGAATCCCTACCGCCGATTTGGGACACAAAAAGTTTAATGAATGGCGCTACCTATGCTGCTCTGACAGTAGCTGTCGTCTTTGCTTTATTTAAATTCCTAAAACCACCGCCGGCAGACTTTAAAGAAGATATCCCTCTCACCAAAGAAGCCCTTGAAGCTGCCAGGCAGGCGGCAAAACAAAGGTATACCATTCTGGGAGCAGAAGTTTTCCAAGTAGAGATCAATAAATCACAGTACTCCGGCATGGGGGAAGATTATCGCACCGGATCAGATTCAGCAAAAGTAAACTTGGTTGAATTTGCTGACTTCCAATGCCCGGCTTGTGCCAATTTGGCTGATACATTAAAACAAGTTAAAGACTTCTATGGAAATCAAATTTCCGTCGTATTCAAAAACTACCCTCTAGATCAATCATGTAATGATGGTATCAATAGATCATTTCATGAATTTGCCTGCCAAGCTGCGATATACTCTAGATGTGCGGGTTTACAGGGAAAATTCTGGGAAATGCATGACAAA
>MDTG01446105.1_pt1 | contig 11314 bp, 14 predicted proteins | sample 811421 | NCBI WGS metagenome assembly MDTG01 (sample SAMN05326645, study PRJNA326480) | marine metagenome | isolation source: seawater | place: Pacific Ocean: South East | collected 2011
TCATGAAGAAAAATCTCTATCGCAAATTCAGACTCTGAAGAATATGCATAAATATAAATGAGGTAATTGATTTGCATGGCGTGCCGTGGAATAACAAACATCCTGATATTTATTAATCTGATGAAAGATTAATCCTTCTATAAAGTACATGCATAGTGATGCCCCTGCTGAGCATGAATAATGTGAAGGCCAGCCATAAACCATGATTGCCAAGAGGTTGGAGAAGATACCAACTTGGCATGAAAATCACTAATAATGAGACTAACATAGCATTTCGCATATCTTTAGAACGAGTGGCGCCAATGAAGACTCCATCGTACAAAAAAGACCAGACCGATACAATTGGTGAGATTATCATCCAAGGCAGATATTCAATTGCCATATCGCGAATATTTTGATGATGTGTCATTAGATAAATTAATTGCTCTCCCAGCAGTGCATAGAAAAATGTAAAAATTAGTGCGATATATATAGACCATTTTAAGCAAATTTTCACAGTAGATTTGAATAAAGTATTATCCTTCTCTCCAACCGCCTTACCTACCAGGGCTTCAGCTGCATGAGCGAAGCCATCTAGCAAATAAGCTAAGAGATTTTGAAAGTTCAAGAGTAAAGCATTTGCCCCTAAAATAATTCCACCATATCTTGCTCCTTGAGCAGTTAGAAAGGCAAAAGCAAATATTAATGTCAGGGTTCTAATGAATAAATTGATATTGATTTGCATGAACCGTTTATATTCTTTTAATTTTAGAATCTTATTGGAGATCCATTGACCTTTATATATTTTTAACTCCTCAAGGACATATATAAAACCTATGAGCATGCCGAGTATTTCTGCAATTACAGAAGCTAGAGCGATTCCTTTAATTTGCATTTGAAAAACCAAAACAAATGCTAGGCTTAAAATGATATTGGTGATGTTTGTGACAATTACCATCTTCAACGGTGCTGACGCGTTTTGGAGGCCAATAAACCAACCAATCAGTGAGAAGTTAATGAGTGTAGCGGGTATACCCCAAATACGGATATAAAAATACTGGCTAGCATAATAGGCAACGCTTTCATTTGAACCAATTAACAGGAGACCAAGTCGATTAATTTGAGTTTGCAATAAAAGGACAATAAAGGAGATTAGAATTGCGACAAGTAGCGTCTGACCCAATATAACCCTGAAACCATTAAAATCTCTAGCACCAAAATACTGAGCAGTTATACCTGTGGTACCCATTCTTAAAAAATTCATGCTGGCTACGAAGAAACCGATAATTGTCGTTGCCACAGCAATACTGGCTAAATATTCCGGATTTTCTAAGTGTCCCGTTATTACAGTATCTGTTATTCCAACGAGTGGTATGGAAATGTTGGATAAAATCATGGGCGCTGCGATGCGCCACATTTGTTTATTTAGATTTAGTGTATTGATTTAACTTCTTAGAAAGCATTGACGCCAGTTAGTTCTTTGCCTACTACTAGTTGATGAACTGTTTCTGTTCCTTCATAGGTGATCACACTTTCCAGATTAAGCATATGTCGAATTGGCACATATTCTGCACTTATCCCACTGCCTCCAAGTATATCTCTAGCATCACGAGCTATATCTAGCGCCATTCGGCAATTATTCCATTTAGCTATAGATATTTGCGAGGGAGTTATTTTTCCAGCATCTTTAAGCTTTCCAAGTTTGAAAGATAGGAGTTGAGCTGTTGTGATTCTTCGAGCCATTTCCGCAAGCCTTATTTGGATGGTTTGAGTATGAGAGACAGGCCTATTAAACAAAACACGCTCGTTTGTATAATTTAGTGCTTCATTTAGGCAAGCTTGTGCAGCCCCTATTACTCCCCATGATATACCATATCTTGCTTGACTGAGGCAGCTCAATGGTCCTTTCATTCCAACAATATTGGGCAATACATTCGATTCAGGAATTCTGACATTGTCAAAAAATAAGCTAGCGGTTACTGAGGCACGCAGTGAAAATTTATTATGAATTTCTTGAGTTTCAAAGCCAGGCATATCCTTCTCAACAATGAATCCTCTAACACCTTCATCTGTCATGGCCCAAGCAACACAGATGTCTGCGATTGAGCCATTAGTAATCCACATTTTTGCCCCATTTAAAATCCAGTCATTACCATCTTTTTTAGCATGTGTTTTCATGTTTGTTGGATCAGATCCACCATGTGGTTCAGTTAAACCAAAACAACCAATCGATTCTCCTTTGGCTAATGATGGTAACCATTTTGTTTTTTGATCTTCAGATCCGTAAGTATAAATCGGGTACATCACAAGACTACTCTGCACAGAAACAAAGCTTCTAAAACCACTATCACCTCTTTCGAGTTCCTGGCAAATTAATCCATAACAAATACTATTTAAGCCCGCACAGTCATAACCTTGTATAGAGCTCCCAAGAAGTCCTAATTCTGCAATTTCCGGTATTAGCTCTTTAGTGAAAGAGTGATCCTCAAATGCAGTTTGAATAGTTGGAAGAATCCTATCATCGACAAATCTAGCTACCGTGTCTTTAACCATATTTTCTTCTTCGGTTAAATCACTTTTAATATCAAGCAAATCTAGAGGATCTAACTTGTATTGCTTTTTATTATTTTCTTTTTGCGTAGACATTGTTTCTCCAGAGTTTCCTATTATTTAGATATACCTATTTTTTTATAGAGTTTTGAGAGCATCCATAGTGGACCAATTATTATCATCTGTACGTCATTCATTAAAGAAGCAAAGTTATTATCTTGCTTACGCCCCCTGAAAAGACCATATAGGCTAGTCATATTTAGACCTATTAGTATTGATATTATAGGATAATCCGTGTTTTCTAGCCAAAGAAAAATAACAATTATACCTATGATAAAAGGTATCATACCAACTGCGAGCATTTTAGAAATAACAAAATAGTAAATAATTGTTGCTGAAATAAAGATTAACCCTAGATTAAGTATAGATGATGATGGGGCCTGAAAAATATCGACTAATTTGATGCTCCATAATAGTCCTATTGTACTAATGGCAAATAGAATTACGGCAGGCCAGAAAATTAGTGGAAATTTAATATTCTGATGACTATGACCGTATTTGTATAACCACTTATCCATACTAGATGATTTAGACTAATAAATTTTCGAGCGATATATGGTTTAGAGATTTATTTCATAAAGTAATATTTTTTACTGCATGGATAGACGAAGCTTTTTTATTGCATTGGCTTCAATTTGCCTTATTCTTTCGGCAGATACACCATACTTTTCTGCTAGATCATGCAGCGTCTCTTTTTTCTCTGCCAGCCAACGACTACTTAAAATATCCTGACTTCTTGAGTCTAGTAATTTTAGAGATGCTTGCATTTTGTCAACAGCATCTGCATGCCATTGAGCATTTTCTACTTCGGTAGCTGGATCACTATCAGGATTGGGTAAGTAGGCAGCTGGATTATAATGTTGCTTGTCATCATTATCACTGGGTGTCGGATCGAATGTCATATCATGTGAACTTAAACGTCTTTCCATCTCAGTTACTTCAGTGGTAGATACACCAAGATCTTTTGCTACGGCTTCAGTTTCTTCGAACGATAACCAACTTAAGCTCTTTTTTTGCTTACGCAGGTTGAAAAATAACTTACGCTGCGCTTTTGTTGTTGCGACTTTGACAATACGCCAATTGCGTAAAACATACTCATGAATTTCTGCTCTTATCCAATGGACCGCAAAGGAGACAAGACGGACACCAAAATCTGGATCAAAGCGCTTAACAGCTTTCATAAGCCCAACATTACCCTCTTGAATTAAGTCTTCTAAGGGTAGGCCATATCCAGTATATCCTTTGGCAATATGTATAACAAAACGAAGGTGCGCCATTACTAGCTCACGTGCTGCCTGAAGATCTTCTTCATTATTATATTTATGCGCTAGGGTCTGTTCAGCTTCTTTACTTAAGACAGGAATTATTCCTACGCCCTGAATATAGGCGTCGAGACTACCTACTGGGCCAGCCTGTATTAAATCGTAATTAACTTTTGGTAAACTTATATCCATAACATCATTTTAGCAGTCAGACCAATGGAGTGCTAATAAGAGAGCTTATATTTTTACATTTAGTTACATTAATTAATTATAAAAATTAATAAAATCATATACTTATCAATTTATGATGTGTTTAATAAAGTATTAAAATACCAAAATTTTTAGCTAAAAATTGCGTAAAAAAGACTTATTTATTAAATTCTTTAATTTCCGGGTAAATCCAATAGTGCATCAGCATATTCTTTGTGATCAAAGATTTGCATATCTTCTAATTGCTCCCCAATTCCTATAAAACGAATTGGTATTTTAAGTCTATCAGCGATACTAAGTACTATGCCACCTTTAGCACTTCCATCTAGTTTGGTGATTATTAGTCCAGTTAATCCCATTACTTCATTAAATTTCTCTGCTTGTATTAATGCGTTTTGACCTAAACTTGCATCAAGTACTAACATAATTTCATGAGGTGCATTTATTGATTGTTTTTGTAGTATTTTTTTTATTTTTTTTAATTCATCCATTAGTCCGGCTTGGGTATGTAATCTTCCAGCAGTATCAGCTAGCAAAATATTAATTTTTTTTGCTTTTGCAGAAGCATAAGCATCAAATAATACTGCTGCTGGATCAGCCCCAGTTTCTTGAGAAATTACATCTACTTCATTTCTTTTTCCCCAAACTTCAAGTTGCTCTATTGCAGCTGCTCTGAACGTATCACCAGCAGCCAGCATAACCGAATAATTTTGATTTAAAAAAAAGCGTGATAGTTTTCCTATGGAGGTAGTTTTACCAGCACCATTCACCCCAATCATGAGGATTACGAAGGGATTATCATGATTTGATATTTTGATTGGTATATTAACTGGTTCCAGAATAGATATTATGATGTCTCTGATGGTGTATTTTAGATCTTCTTTTAACTCAACATTCTTTTTAACCTTATTTTTTAATTGAGTTATTATTTTTTCGGTTGTAGGGACACCTATATCAGCCATAATGAGTTCGGTTTCAATTTCTTCTAAGATATCGTCATCAATTTTTTTTGTTTTGATAATATTAGCTAAATTAGTTTTCAGGGAGTCCTTTTTTCCTCTTAGGGTGCTTTTTAGGCGTGAAAAAAAACTCTCTGGCTTCTTTTCTATGTCATCATGTTCATTATTCACAATTATACTTCCGAATATTGAGTTACTAACTGTAAGATAAATTAATTATGCCCAGAAAAAAAATTTCTTTGTCTAAAAAAAGTTATCCCGGTCGTATACGAATTGTATCTGGAATTTGGCGTAATCGCTTCTTGAAAGTTCCAAATATAGAAAATTTACGACCTACTTCTGAACGTGCCAGGGAGACACTATTTAATTGGCTTATTCACGACATACCCAACGCGCGATGCCTGGACCTTTTTGCTGGGACAGGAAGTTTGGGGTTTGAAGCCTTATCAAGAGGGGCATATTCAGTCACATTTATAGAAAAAATTAAACAAGCAGCGCATTTAATAACAGAAACAGCAAAGCTCTTTGGGTTAAAAGATCAAGTTGTCAATAATCAAGATGCACTAAGCTTCTTGGGAGGTGAAAACGATCAACTATATGACATAGTATTTTTAGATCCTCCATTTTCTGATAATATTTTAAGTGAGGTAATTGAGTTACTTTACCGTGGTAATTGGTTATCAAAAGACGCCATGGTATATATCGAGCTTGATATAGATCAGAAGTTTCCTGAGCTTCCTAGTGGTTGGTATGTAAGTCATAAAAAAATTTTTAGTAAGGTTTGTTTTGCATTAATTAAAGTTAATTAGTTATCATAATAATTAAGAGGAATATTATATGACAGTTAAAGCAATGTACCCTGGAACTTTTGATCCAATGACTCTCGGTCATAGAGAGCTAGCGATTCGTGCATCAAAAATATTCGATAGAGTTATAGTTGCAGTTGCTGCGAACCCAGAAAAGAATCCAATGTTTACCCTCGAGGAAAGAGTAAGTATGGCTAAAACTGTTTTAAAAGATTTAAAGAATGTCGAAATTTGTGATTATTCAGGACTGACTGTGGATTTTGCGGTAAAGAACAACATTAGAGTGATAGTTAGGGGGCTTCGTGCAGTATCTGACTTTGAATATGAACTACAATTAGCAAATATGAATCGTTATCTTGCTAAGGAAATTGAAACTGCTTTTCTGACGCCCACTGAGTATGCATTTATTACCTCTAGTTTAGTCAGAGAAGTGGCCATTATGGGTGGAAATGTAAGCAGCTTTGTATCCCCTGCTGTTGAAAAATTATTAACAGAGCGTTTTGAAAGGTCGAGGATTTAGGTTTGGCAATATTTGCAATAGTAAGTTGATCTTTGCCCTATGGTAACTAATCTTATTGCAGAGTTACAATTAGGACAGGGCATGTTTCTTTTGTCATAAACATTGAGTTCGATTTTAAAATATCCTTCACTTCCATCGCTGTTTTGAAAGTCACGCAAAGTTGTCCCACCAGCATCAATTGCCTTTTGGAGAATTATCTTAATCGCACTGACTAAACTGTCCATCCGCTTCTTTGAGATTCTACTCGCCATTCTTTTTGGATGAATTCCAGCTAAATAAAGTGACTCACTGGCATAAATATTTCCAACCCCAACTACAATATGAGCATTCATAATGAATTGCTTGATAGTGATTTTACGATTTTTTGCTTTGGAGTGAAGATAGGAGCCAGTAAATTTCTCTTCGAGTGGCTCAGGCCCTAATTGTTTCAATAATTTATGATTGAGAGGATTTTTAGCCCACAATAATGAGCCAAAGCGTCTCGGATCTCTGTATCTTAATGCCATGCCGTTATTTAGGATAAGATCATAATGATCATGTTTTCCTGCTGGTTCGTTGTGCTTAATAACTCTTAAGCTACCCGACATCCCCAAATGGATAAGAGCTGAACCAATATCTGTTTCGATTAATAAATATTTAGCTCTCCTCTGAACAGAGATAATTTCTCTGTTTATAAGTTTCTCTCTGATATCGCTTGGAATGGGCCATCGTAATCGTTTTTCACGAACTACGATTTCGATGATTTCTTTATGATGAATCCAGGGCTTAATCCCTCGTCTGGTTGTCTCTACTTCAGGTAATTCAGGCATTTAAAAAATGAGAATCATGGAGACCGGATTATATTATTTAATTTTCGCTTCTTTATAAAGAACATGCTTACGAATTTTTGGATCATATTTCATTGTTTCCATCTTTTCTGGATGGACGCGCTTATTCTTATCTGTGGTGTAGAAGTGCCCCGTTCCGGCACTTGAGACTAACCTAATTTTTTCTCTCATTTTACTTTCCGATGAATTTAAATGCGCTGACCATCTGCGCGCATGTCTTCAAGAACTTTTTCAAGACCATGTTTATCTATTATTCGTAGACCTTTCTGCGATACCCTTAACCTAATGAATCTGTTCTCTTTTTCGAGCCAGAATCTCTTGTTTTGAAGGTTAGGTAAGAAGCGACGTCGTGTTTTATTATGAGCATGTGAAACATTATTTCCACTCATTGGTCGTTTTCCCGTTACTTGACAGATTTTTGACATGCCTTTATCTCTTGCTTTGTTATTAAAAGATAGTCACTTATGAAGTGAACAGCGGAACTTTATACCAGTACATTGATATCTAATCAAGATTATTAAGCTATTTTAGGCTAATTTAAAAATAATAAAAGAGCTACTATTGAGCTATTCAAAGTTTATATTATTAATTATTTGTTCAATTTTACTGGAAATATAGGTGCAGCAGCGTATAAGCTTGTTTTTTTATTACAAAATCACAGTAAATTTATGATATGAATAATATTTTATTAGGAATAACTGGAAGTATTGCTGCCTACAAAACTCCAGAGTTGGTGAGACAATTGCGCGCTAGTGGATTCAATGTAAAGGTTGTAATAACTGAGAGTGCTAGAGAGTTTGTAACGGAAACAACATTACAAGCCGTATCTGCAAATCCAGTGCGCTCTAATCTTTGGGATAAAGATGCTGAAGCAGTTATGAGTCATATTGAATTGGCACGGTGGGCAAATCAAATATTAATTGCGCCCGCAACAGCCAACTTTATGGCAAAACTTTCACATGGATCGGCTGATGATTTATTAGCAAGGATATGTCTTGCGTCAAATGCAAAAAAATATATTGCTCCCGCTATGAATCACGTGATGTGGAAAAATGAAGCAGTACAAGAAAACAAAAAGATTCTTATAGAAAGAGGTTTATATGTATTTGAACCATCAATTGGTGATCAGGCTTGTGGTGAAGTTGGTATTGGCAGAATGCTGGAGCCAGAATTAATAGTAAAAGATTTAGAGAAAGACATAAGAGATACAGTTCAACCATTATTTGGTAAAAGAATTCTAATTACGGCTGGTCCAACTTGTGAACCAATTGATCCAGTTCGTTACATAACAAATAGAAGCTCAGGAAAAATGGGATATGCATTGGCTAATGCATTCATGCGTGCCGGCGCAATAGTTCATTTGGTAAGCGGTCCAACGAAGATCTCAAAGCCAAAGAATGTAAACTTTTTAGCAGTCGAAACAGCGCATGAGATGTATGATCTTGTTCATGAAAATATTCAAAATGTAGATATCTTTATAGGTGCTGCTGCTGTTTCAGATTATCGCCCAGTAGAATTTAGTGCTAATAAGATTAAAAAAGAAAATAATAATCTCTCAATAGAATTGATAAAATCAAAAGATATCTTGGCATCGATTAGTCAACTGAAGAAACCACCATTTATCGTTGGATTTGCTGCAGAAACGCAAAATTTAGAAGAGAACGCACTAAAAAAACTTAGAGAAAAATCTCTTAACATGATCATCGCAAATCAAGTTGGTCCTAACCAAGGGTTTGATCAAGATGATAATAGCGTGACTGTCTTTTGGAAATCTAAGAATGTAAAATTTACTAAAACTCCTAAAATAGAACTAGCATATGAATTAGTAACATTGATAGCCAAAAGATATAAGCTAAATCTTGAAAAAAGAAATACTAATATAACCAATATTTCTTCTATTCGACAATAGGGTTAAATAATGAAATCAATACAATTGAAAATCTTAGATACACGTGTCGGGAGTGATATCCCTTTACCTCATTTAGCTACTTCAGGATCAGCCGGTGTAGATATGAGAGCTTGTATTGATGAAGAATTATCAATGGAGCCTGGTGACACAAAATTAATTCCTACTGGCTTAGCTATACATATAGCAGATAATAACTTGGCTGCAGTTTTGCTACCGCGATCTGGCTTAGGACATAAACATGGCTTAGTCTTAGGGAATCTGACTGGATTGATTGATTCTGATTATCAAGGTCAAATATATATTTCATGCTGGAATCGAGGTAAAGCTTCGTATCAAATTCAGCCTGGAGAAAGAATCGCTCAAATGGTTTTTATTCCAATTGAAAGAGTAGAGTTTGATGTGGTGCAAGATTTTGAAACGACAGATAGAGGTGAAGGTGGCTTTGGTCATTCAGGTAAATCTTAGCTCTATAGATCAATAGCTATATAGTTAATAATCTAACTTATTTATAAGTATTTACAATGGATATTATTCTCGATAAAGATAAATTAATAGACAATATTAAGCGACAAATATTAAATTTTTCCAGTCTAAAGTATCAGCGCTCGCTATTGGAATTTAAAGATTCGGAGGGTGGCTTCATAGGGGATAATGTCTTTGAAACCACGTTCTTATTGCGTGACAATAAAGCACCTCTAATCTATGAAGTGTCTGGACCTTATGATGTTATAAGTAATGAATACGCAACTATTGGACGTATTTATGAGAATGGTGAAAGAATCTTTGAATGTGATATTAAATCACAAATACAACAACGAACAGCTGCAATGCTGTGTTTATTTTTTGAATCTATCAAACATATACCGCAGGAGATCTTAATAATTGGAGCAGGAAAATTAGCTTTGGAGATATTGAATTATCTTAAGCATACATCACCTCATATAGATAAAATTAATTACCATGCACGTAATCAACGTGCTGATACATTTGAAATTAAAGCAAACAAGCTTGGTATAAAGTCTAGCTTCAGTAGTATTTTGAACTTAGAAAAATACGATACCATCATTATGGTGACGAATACTTCAGAATGTCTAGTGACGGATGCGAATATAGATTCAGTGCAGAATGGAGCAGTGGTTGCTTCATTATGCACAACTTCTCTAACTGGTGAGATTGAAGGAAAGGTATACGCCCGTGAAGATGTTAATACATTATTTGATTATGATCTTACGAGGACATTTACTCCAGATATGCGAGCTGCAAATGAGGCAGGTTATCTCGATAAAATCACATTGCTGCATGAGATTCTAAGTGACTCAAGGCCAGATGAAATATTAGTTAAAAAGAATATTTTAAGAATAACAGGGACACCGATGCAAAACATAGCAGTTTTGGATATGTTAAGACCTAGCTAAAAGTTTAACGAAGTATTTCTACTGCCAGTTCACAAGATATTATTTAGGTCTAATACCAAATTGATCTCGATATTGAAGTATTGAGGCCAAGTGAATTTTTAATTTATCATCATATTTAACTAACTCAATAAGATCATCAAGTTTAGCAATACTAATCACTGGAATATTAAGATTACTTTCAAGCTCTTGAATAGCAGATTTGCCACTCGGCCCAATCTCTTGTCTATCAAGAGAAATAATCAGCCCAGCAACTGTTGCTCCTGATTCTGCTGTTAAGTTGAATGCTTCTTTTACGGCGGTACCAGCAGTAATTACATCATCAATTATGAGTACTTTACCATTCAGTGGCGCCCCAACAATCACTCCACCTTCACCATGTTGCTTTGCTTCCTTTCTGTTGTAGGAGAAAGGTTTGTCGATATTATGATCTATTGCGAGTGCAGATGCTGAAAGTGTAACTAGGGGAATTCCTTTGTAAGCGGGACCAAACAACATATCAAACTCTATTCCTGAATCTTTAATTGCATTTGCATAATATCCACCAAGACATGCCGCTGCTTGACCAGTATTGAAAAGCCCAGCATTGAAAAAGTAAGGACTTATCCTTCCAGATTTAAGAGTGAATTCACCGAATTTAAGAACGTTTAATTTAATAGCTAGCTCAAGAAACTGTTTTTTATATAATTTCATTTTAATAATAATTCCTTGCTAATTAATGAACAACTTCGATATATTTTTGATCATTTGATTTCCATTATAAGTTGAAGTAAGTAGGATTGTTAGTAATGAGATTATTTATCTATAATTATAATTATAA
>MDTG01063333.1_pt1 | contig 11313 bp, 15 predicted proteins | sample 811421 | NCBI WGS metagenome assembly MDTG01 (sample SAMN05326645, study PRJNA326480) | marine metagenome | isolation source: seawater | place: Pacific Ocean: South East | collected 2011
ACTACTAGGTCGATAGATCTGTCGCTCATCCGAGACATGGTTTTTAAACAGTCTTCATTGAAAATTTGATTCTCCATTAGAATAGTTGCTCCTGAGTGTTCTCTAGTCTTACTTTCGACATCTTGAAGTATTCCTCATTAATCTCAGAGCCGATGTACTTTCTCTTCATCTCTTTAGCTACCTTAGCGGTAGTTCCTGAGCCTAAGAATGGGTCATATACGATTTCTCCCTCATAAGAATAATAGCTGATCAATTTAGTGGGTAAACTTTCAGGGAAGGGTGCGCTGTGTTTGCTATGAGTTTCAGGGTTCATTTCCCATACATTTGTTCTTTCATAATACTTGCTTATCTTCGAGCCTTCTTTTGTATAGTGTTCTATGTTTTTTGGCGCGGGTTTCTTAAACACCAAGATGTATTCAGTTACGATTATAGGCTTGTATGTGAGGGGGCGGCGATGCAATGAGAAGCTCCTGCCTCCTCGATTAAAAGCAGAACCTTCGGGCTTTACCCACACTATATCTTCCATGAACTGAAACCCTATTTCTGAGAGGGCAACGGTTAAATACATGGGCAATGGTATTCTCTTGCTTTCGCTACCACGATTTTCTCTTGGTATTATTATGGGTGATATATTAACACAGAGAAATCTAGACTCTTTTAAGACTCTGAAGACGGAAGAGAATATTTCCCTCATTTGATCCATGTAGTCTTCTAATGAGTCGTACTGACTGTACTCCCTAGCATTAAGGTATGGAGGGCTAGTGACTACTAAGTCTATTGAGCTATCGCTCATTCGAGACATGGTTTCTAAACAATCTTCATTGAAGATTTGGTTCTCCATTTCTTAAACTCCGAAATAGTTGTCTTGAGCCCACTTAGGATTAGGAGCTTCGCCCTTACTCCAAACCCATATCGGCTCGCAGAAGGTCTTGCCGATATTCTCCATGTTTTTCCCTGGTCTTGCGCCCATCTCATACCCGATCACACCTTCATAGGTAGCACCTAGAGACTCCATATATCTTAACATCGGGAGACAGATCTCTTCTCTCTTTCCGTTGGTATAAGCGTCGGCGATATTGACTAGTATTCTTCCGCCATCAGAAAGAACATCCCAACACTTACTTAAAGTGGGAAACAGAAACCTTTCTAGCCATGCACTCATTTGAGGATAACGCTTCCAACTTTGAGTGTCTTCATTAGAGTATCTTTCGAGAGTGAAGTAAGGAGGGCTAGTGAACACGAAGTCCACCTCAACTCCTGTTAAGTCTGCGTCCTCTGCGGGAGCGCAGATGAAACGAGTTTCTTTCCCTGTGTTGCAGAAGTCAGTGATCTTCTGATAAGGCTCATGGAGTTTAGAGTTAGGGTCAATCCCTATATAACTCTCAGCATTACTTGCGAGAAATCCAACGAGTCTATCTCCCCACCCCGCGCTGAAGTCTAGGACTCTCTTGGCTTGGAAGGTGTTATAGATGACCTTCGCTGACTCAGGCTTGAACTGACTCGCAATGTATGACCTCATACTCAATGAAACTCTAAGAGCTCTGTCGTTGATGTCTCCATTAAACATCTCAGGGTTGAAAAGGTAGTTAAGAAAAGATTTATTCTCACTCTCCCATGCTCTCATAGGAGAAAGAAACCTCTGATGACCCACTTTCATCCTCTCTTTCTGAGTAAATAGATCAGATACTTTACTCCCCATTCTCAATGACTTAGGGACATAGTAACTCCCGCCTCTGAATGAGAGAGGTCTATCACTCACTAGGCGGTTACAGACCCAACCACTTTTAGAGAAAGAGGATTGAGAGTTTCTGAGTGTACGGAACTCGCTGTAGACTTCTTCCCGATTAAACCTCTGATACGGAAAAGAGAGAACTCCTCTATCAATTAAGTCTTTTAAGCGGTCTAAAATCTCTTTTCTTTCGTAGGAGTTAATTATATCGCGCCAAAGTCCCTTAGAGACATAGAGATTCCCTAACGGATCCTTTATTGTCGCTTCATCTAAGAGCTTTGGCTTTTCTTTCTCATATTCAAAAAACATCACAGAGGTCTTTCGCTGTCTCTTAAGTATTCTAATTTGTCCCTTAAAGGCACATCTTTCCCGAGTAGATCCTCGCGCAATGGCTTTTGCTCTCTCAAAGATACTTTCTTGATCCTTACGTCGAGTTCTTCTGAAGTAGGGTTGTGCTCCTCATCGTTCATATAGATATTACCCTCATCAGTAACCCAAACTTTTTCCCACCCCTTTGCTTTTCTTTGAGTGAAAAGAATGATAAGCCCGTTCTTTTCTATCCATTTCTTAATAATTTCAATGGTTTCAGGGTCTTTGTTGAGGAACTTTTTAATATGCTTACGGGGAATTTTACCTAGAGGACTTACGCGCCTCCATGTAAGCTCTCCAAATTGCTCTTTCTTCATCTGAAAGACTCCCTATAAAGTGGATCTTCTTACCCTCATCTTTAATCTGATTTGGTCTAGTTACGATTTGCCTATAACACTCAGGGTCTATCCTGATTTTCTTCTTGAACTCCGAACCACAGACCACGATTTGACCATTTCTTATTAAGTGCGCTATGACCATTGATTTATCCATACTTAACCTCCCATTTTAAAGGTCCCACCTACGTTAACCTTATTCGCAGGCACAGTCCATTCATCAACAGACTTTCTTTTTGGTGTGTGATCTATACCGCTCACCATAATCTGTTGAGGAGGTGTGTTGACTACTCTCCTTACGGGGGAATCTTCTTTCTTTGCTGTCTCTTCTATTATCGGTTTCACCTCCTCTATCTGTACTAAAGGAGGTGTTGGATCGGGTTCAGAAATAGGAAGCGGTTTTATTTCTTCAAAGGCAAGAGGATTGGATCTCTGAGGCACTCCCCATACTTCAATTTCCCCTGTGGCCTCTAAAGACTCTAAGTTTACTATCCCCTCCCATCTAGAAGAATCAGATTGAGAGACGATGTTGGGGCGATTTAGAAACCGATCTGCTTGAGTAGATATTCTTTCTTCCCAAGCAGAAGATGCCCACCCTGCTCGATCACAGGTCTTATTCTTACATCTTTTACAGAAAATGGAAGTGAACTCTACCTCTGATATTTTTTGGTCGTTACACTCTCCTAGTAGGTCTTTCTCCATATCTCTTTACTCTCTTTATATTGTTAGTGATATACACTTAATCCTACCAAAGAAATAGATTAAAGACTATGACAAGAACTGCGTCAGAAATTCTTCGAGAGCTTGAGATCAGGATCGCCCGTCTAGAGAAGAGAGCAGGCAACTTTAAGTTCAATACATTTTATCAAGGCATGATTGGCGGGGTAGTTTATTTCTACCCACTCAAGAAGCTCAAGAACGGCAAGATACAAGGAGTTCAGATAGATTGGAGAGGGAAACCTCGTTTGATGAGTCACCTTGATTCAGACTTTAGTCTTCTTTCGATGAGGGAGGCTGATCTTGATGAGATCCCCACTAAAGATGTTGAGAAAGTACTTGCTAAAGCTCATGGGGTACGTGTGGCTTCCTCTAAGACTGCTAACCAAGTTGCCTCTACAATTGTAAGGCAACTTGGTGGAGGAGGTAGGCTTGTCTCAATGATTGGCTTAAGGCAGATGATCAATCAAGACAACGGAGTAACCCTTGTATTCCCCCTCTTTAAACATAAGGGCGCGGTGAATCGGGTACGCATCACTCTAAACGGAAAAGACTTATATGATATGGAGTTTATCAGAGTTAGGGGTAAATCCGTAAAAACTGTGAGGACGTTTAACGACGTGTGGGGTATGGATCTGATAGAGAAGTTTGAAGAAGGAACGGGTCTTTTACTTAAGATTTCAAGTAAATAAGGCTGTGATGTCTCTACCCTCGTACATGACGACACCGTTTGTGTTATGGGATAGCCACATACCCAAGTCGAACGCTGATTCTTGAGAAAGCTCATCAAGTACATAAGTCTTCTGCTCTTTCTCTGAGCTAGTGACTTCTTCTCTTTGCACTTCTTCTGAGTCGGGAGGAGAAGCTGCTTCACTATCTTGTACATAGAAAATCTTAGCAAGAGACTCAGGTACGGGTACACGCTCTTCCTTGTACTTCTTCTTTCCCTCTTCATCAACCCCATCGGGGACGAGCTTTTCTTTATAGCCTCTCTTTAGATCTTTAAGGTCATAAGGAACACCCCATGTCTTTCCTATCTCGACATCAACGAGCAGAGGAACTTCCCAACCCTGATTAGCAATACCCTTATTTCTAGCCATAATCTGAGTTAATATAGGGATCGCCTCTCCAATAACGTCTTCATGGATTTCAAAGACGATCTCATCGTGGACTGTGAGGATCATCTTAAGCTTATCAAACCACCCTCGTTTCTTAACCTCTTTGTAGATGAGACTCATCGCGAGCTTAGTGATATCCGCGCTCGTTCCCTGAACAGGTCCGTTCACCGCCTTTCTTTCTTCTTTTGATGACTTCCTGTAGTCGTCGTCATTGATATCGGGGAGAGGCTGAACTCGCCCAAAAGCTGTCTTAACATACCCATGTTTGTGTGCAAACTTATGCTGTCTCGACCACCAAGAGGCGAGCGTTTTATAAGTGCTTGTGAAAGTCTTATACTTGTCTTCACCTTCTTTCGGAGAGCAACCGATGGTGCGTTGTACGGCTTTACCTGTGCCTCCGTAAGAAAGAGCAAAGTTACACCCTTTACCATTTCCTCTAAGGTCTTTCCAAGTTGGTAGATTCTTAGCGTTTTCTCCGTAGAAAGCAACCGCTGTCACTGTGTGCAGATCACCGATGCGATCAGATCCGCAGTTAGTGCAGTATGTAGGAGTTGGAGCGGGAATGTTATCTTCGCTCATCTCTCTGGGGTACTGTTGCCCACAGTCTGAACACTCGAAGAAAGCCTTGATCCACAAGGGCTCTTTACTAAGATTAGTAACTAGGCGAAGCTCCACGCCTGAAAAGTCTATCGCAACCAACCACCACCCCAATTTGCGAACTGAGATACAGTCTCTCATGTAAGAAATGATAGCGGGCTTCTTGTCTTTGTCTTTCCCATAGGCAGGTATGCCCTGAAAAGGCACTCGGCAACCACCATCCCTCACGATATGGGGCTTTTTGTTAGTCTTACAAGAGAAACGACCTGTATCTGCGCTGAACTGATCAAACTTAGGCTTCAAAGTACCATCAGGACCTACATCTTCTATGAAAGGTATGAGGTATTGACTGAGTGCTTTGAGTAGAAAGCGGAGGCTCTTCACTTTCTTCATGAAGGGGAGCTTCTCAGAGTTTTCCTCAATAACCTCATCAAGAACCTCTCCCTTAGTAACCACTTGACCTGACTTCTCAGAGGCTTGTAGACCATCCACCCCCAACTCTCTTAAGAGTAAACCTAACTGTTGGGGAGAAAGGACATCGTAAACATAGGGGAAGTTGACTTTCTCAGTACCCGCAGACTTACCTAGTAGAGCCACGCTCTTAGTGATCTTTTGAACGGGGTCTGGGAACATACTTTGAGCGTATCTTCGTGCCTCTTGCACAATGACTTTATAGGTGGCACTCCCTCCCTCAGAAATAGCAGACGGATCAAAGGGTTCTATCAGACCTCTCGACCCGTCTCGCATGATCTTGACGAATGAAGGTGTGATGTCTCTTTCTAGAATCTTAGACGCGCCCTTATACACCTCTAGTAAACTTTCCCACCACAGACGTTGCCCTTCAATCGCTGACTCCATCGCTCTTTTAGGGTCAATATAAACTCGGCATCGGTGCATCCATGCTGTGGCAATACAGCACATCTTTTCGAGGTTATATATTGATTCAGAGTGCTCGGGCGCATCTACATATTCTTTCCTCATAATGTCCCATATTCTGAGGGTACAGAGAGGATCTGCTGCCGCGTAGAGAACACAGGGTTGCCATGAAGGATCAATGGTTGAGTAGTCGCGTTTTTCTTCTTCAGAGGGGAACAACTCGTCAAGCTCAATCATCTTCATATCACAGAGCTCATCCGACAGAGCTTTAAGACCTCTACCTCGCTTTTGTCGAGGGTTGAGTAGGTATTTGATGATAAGGGAGTCTTCCCATTTCTTGTGGTCATCCCACCGATCTTTCCCTAGAGAAAAGAAGCCATTGTACTCTAAGAAAGGCGCGTCGAAAGAGATGTTGTGGAAGACAGGGCGGGCTTTCGTTGAAGGATCAAAGAGTCTTCCGAACTCGCGCCCGATGATTGACCAAGGAATGTTATACTCTGATCCTGACTTGTGTCCGATAGGAAAGTAATAAGCCTTGTCGTGAGAGGGGGCAATCCCGATGCCTACAATAGAGTCCATCGTGCGTCCTTCAAAGACGCGGTTGTCAAGCCCTGTAGTCTCAATATCACAACCGTAGACTTCAGCCGCCATGCACTCGTCAATTGCTTGAGTGATGTTCTCTTTCGTGCCTAAGATTAGGTCACACTTTTCCATCCATTCATAGGGCTCTATGACAGGTCGTCTTATGTCTGCGAGAAATTCGTCAAACATTCGCTCTCCTTATTCTTTTATGGGAGGGTGATAGGTGGAAATACATATCAGAATTAGGAGAGATCATGGGTAACTTTTGGATCAACGCTCAGGGAGGTGTAACTCTCAAGGGAAGTAACACCAACCCACAAAACCCGACTGTACTTGAGGATGAGATAATCTTGGAGTTTCTTAAGATATACCCATCAGCGAGAAAGGACTTCTTTCAGCTTCTCCCGACCCTTCTTCCTGAAGAGCAGTATCGGCTTGAGACACTGATTGAGGCACACCCATCTGTGTTAAGAACCAACAAATATCAACAGCAAGAGGAAGATGACTTTCAGAGCGGGATGAATAAGCTCAGAATAAACGATCCTATGATGGGTCAGCTCAGGGGGAGAACGAAGCCATCAGGGGCAAAGAGCGGCCTCACCGTCAACATCAAGCCTTTAGCCCGTTGAGATACTTTCTTTATCTCCAAAGAGAGCTAGAATACCTCTATACGAAAGAGAAAAACCATCATGGATAAGTTGCCCTTAAAAAGTAAAAAATTCCTTGCGTATCTCATCGCAGATTTCGGTTGGAAGATCCTCATGTTCTACGTGATTTGGGAATATCAGACTAAGATTGAGCACTATGCTTTCATGGTGATTGTTTCTATGGTCGTGACTAGTGGCTTTATTCAAATTGGGTATATCTTGGGTCAAACAGCCCTCGATAAATACACTCACATTGCCGTCTCCGCTATCGAAAAGGAAGCCCCTACACCGCCTAAAAATCCAACAGTGCCTGTGAAGAAACCAAAAGAAACCGACAACCTTGACGGCACTCTTTAAGAGATAGGAGAAAGAAATGGGCTTTCAAATACAAGCAGACGAGCTCAATGTCCGTGATGCTAAGAATCAAATCAAACACTCTCGTAAAGCAGTTAAAGCTTTCATTAAGCTTCATGCTAAAATCAGTGGGAAGATAGACGTTTCTACCTTCGATAAAAAGCCTAGATTTAAGAAATACATTTCTGCCTTCCCTGAAGTTGGGCAGTATATGGATCAATACATGGGGACTGTCGAAGAAGCCGAAGGTTCTACCCGCGTGAGAAACGGCGCGCTTAATCTTCTCATAAATCTTCTTTTTGAGGGAAGACCTGTAACTGATTATGAAGAGAGAAAAATTAAGAGGTACGCGGATCAAGGGTTCGAGTATAAGATTCTTTTTACCGAACAGGTTTCCGTGAGGGAAAGAATCCCAAAGGCGATCCGAAAGTACCTCCCAAGAAACATCGTTTTTAATCTTGATGACGCGGGCAATATTTCTCAAGTGCGCGACAGAGTAGGTAATCAAGTCAGAGATCTCCTCCACAAGCACGATCTTCTCGCCGAAATGATTTCCAAGTATAACGACCTTGTTAATGAAGTCTTAGCGGATATGCAGAGCCCTTATGAAGATACAAAACTCAGCGCGATCTTGACTGCGATTATGATGGAGACGGGTATTAGACCAGGATCTCAGAAAATCGGAAAGACTGTCAGAAAAGACAGTCAGGGTAATGTAGTTGAAGAGATCGCTACTTTCGGTGCTTCTTCTCTAAGACCTGCTCATATTGAAGAGTTTAGAGATGACTTTGTTGCGATCAGGTTCATGGGAAAGAGTGGTGTTGAGAATGTCGCAGAACTTTCTAACTCCGAAATCATAGGGGCTCTTACTCCATACATCGAGAAGGCTTCAGAAGAAGTGACGCTTGGGACAGGGGATCCTGAGAGTCAGCTCCCTATATTTAGGGGTTTAGAAGGTTTTATCTACGACTATAACTACCTTAGAAGATACATCAAATCAAAGCTTGGAAACAGTGGTCTTGAACCTAGAGATTTCCGAACTCTGAAGGCTACCCGTAACTTTTATGAACACGTTGAAGAGGAGCAAGAAGACCTGCACCTCACAATCAAAAATCTTGTAGCTAGAGGGACAGCAGATGTTAAGGAACTCGTAGCCAATGAAGTAGCTGAGTTCTTCAATGATGCGCTTGATAGGGCTTCTCAAGGGCTGAGTCACATGGAGCGTCAAAACACGATTGACTACTACGTAAGTCCAATGATTGTCTTAAACTTCATTTCTCAGGGCTATGTGGAAAGAAATATCGAGAAAGCTATCTTACAAGGTTTTGACACAATCAGCTTTGACGTTGATAGGTTCATTAACATAGCCAACACCGCAGGCACTTCGAGCTACCCACTTGGGCGAACCGCAGGAGAAAACCTTCTTTCTCTTATCACTCAGTTCGACGACTCTTTTGGTGAGAAAGCATCAGCAGAAAACTTACTCGATCTGATGGATGCTATGGGGACTTCTTTTGGTAACATTATCTAAACCATAGAGAAGAGGAAAAGATTATGAGTAATATCTTCGGAGGTAAGGGCAAAGCACTCTACGTACCCATGTCAGAAATAGAGCAGGAGTTCATTTCTAGACTCGTTGAGAGTAATGATCTTCATGTCATAATTCATGGTTGGGGTCACGTAGAAAACCCTGTCGTTTCTTTCGGAGATAAGAATCTCCATGTGGCTTTCAAGATGTTCTTTGATCGCCCAAACTTCCCTATGGCTGTTCATTTCTTTGACCTTGAACTTAAGACTCGATCAGGAGTGAGTCTCTTCCGTCAAAGGATGAACACCGAATACGGGGGGAATCCACTCATGGTGATGCAAGGCTTAGAGCTTGATCTTGTGTGGGATATCGCGATCAAGAATATCGACCCTAACTTGATTAAGCAGTTCATGCCCCAAACCACAGGTCTGACCTCTAGGCTTCAGGATAAGACTACGGGTGATATCACAGTCTTTGGGAACATGAAGCTCGATCAAGGCGCGAGAAAGAAAGCTCTAGATCTTCACCGCGCTGAACAGAACCTCCCTCTCACAGAAGCTAAGATGAGAGAAGAGTGGCGTGTGAAGAAGAAGAAGGCTAAATAAGTAGTTATTGTAAGAATATAAAGGGACTAATTGTTGATCTTTTCTCTGACGACATAATAACCTTCTTTCCACGCGGAAAGAAGGACTCGGACTGAGGGAGGTAGGTCTTTGGAGAGCGCAAAGCACTCAGGTGTGTCTTTAGAGGTCGAGTTGCACACTGATTTCTTAAACGAAGTACACCTCTTCGCGTCAGCGCACTCTTTGGTCAAGGGTGCTCTTTTCAAGCACCCTCTAGGGTCACGTAGACCCTCTTTCATCAAAGGTGTACAGTCACCCTGTAAAGCTCTTTCTACTGAATCAGAAGACACCTCATCAATAAACCGAGCCCACTCAGTGTCTTTCAGCTCTAAGAAAGAGCCCCATGACCCACCCTCATGTGTGGGCATGACCCTAGCCACTTTAGGGTTAGACCAATGAGGATCAGTAAGCCTCGTAAAAATAAGTCCCTCTCTCCTGTAGATCATCAGTGGTACTTTTCTTCCATATCTTTAAGGGCTCTAGCAGAGGATTGGCAGACCATCTCATTAAAGACGCTTTCAGAGCTCAAATGATCTATTACATCTTCTGAGGGTGCTCCAACAACTCCCACGATCAATCTTTCCTGATCTTCATTCTCATAAAGGATGACTTTGAGATGGGGTATGATGTTGTCTATGCCTATGCGCTCACCTAAGCTGAACCATATTTTGAGAATGTCTGAAGGGCTCTCTGCTTGCTTCGCGATTAGATCTAAAGAAGCGTAAAAAATATCTGTGGGGTTTAGGTCTTTTTCTTCATAGCTCATCGTCTTGCCTTTGGGGTATCTGTCGAAGGAGTTTCCTCCAATGATTGGGTGATTGATGTTCTAGTGAACAGATCAAATCATACCCTTCCCAAAGTCTTAGCATGGTACTTAAATCGTGGGATCTCTCTCTAGTAAGAAAGAATAGTCTAGACCCTACTCTCCTCTCCATCTCAGCGCGGTTGTCTATGGGCTTTCCGCCCTCTCTCTCTGCTCTGTCAAAAGGGTCTTCTTTCTTCTTGTAGACCCATTCGGAAAGACCGTACTTTCTTTCTAGTAGAGAGCATGACTTAGAGAACTCCACTCCTTCTTTCTCCATGACAAGCGCAATGCTATCTCTTGCTTTCCCGCAAGCGAAGCAGAAGAAAGAATTAGACTCAGGGTAGACCCTCGCGCTCGGGGCATTGTCTGAACCATCTCCATGAAGATCACATCTAAATTGCTGTTCTCCTCCCCCCTCATAAACATCATAGCCATACTCGGAAAGAACCTTCAGTATGTCAATATCTTTCTTAATACGTTCGGCTCGTTTACTCACAGCTAGTCACAGATGAAGTGAAAGAGTACAGAAAGAATGTAGTTTTGGATTGAATCTACCCAATCTTCGGGTGTCTTAGGGTCGTAGATTGCTTTCACGACTCCATCAACTTTCATAGGGGTCTTAGGGAGGTGAGGCGCGGTTTCTTCAAGAGAAACCGCTTGATCCACCACATAAGCTCGGAAGTTAGCGTACACAAGCCGAAGAGACTCAATTCTGAACTCTTCGTCTTTGGAGTAAAGAAAGTGCTCCGCGCAAGGCTTCTTTGTGGTGAGAACAACCCCGTGTCCTTTGCAAGCACAGTCTAGGGGGGTTCTTGTGATCTCTTTCAGATCTTCAAAGGTCATATCTACCTCGTTTTAGGTATGTGTGTGTAAGATATATGTCTTATATAGTATTCCACTGAGGTAGAGTAAAATAAGTGAATAAAGACAGAATACCCTCGCTTTCTTGAGCGGGTCATACTTTTGGGTTCTTGGGTTGTGTCGCAATTAGTGTCAAGAAAGAAGTGTCAAGAAAGAAGTGTCAAGAAAGAAG
>MDTG01114433.1_pt1 | contig 11313 bp, 7 predicted proteins | sample 811421 | NCBI WGS metagenome assembly MDTG01 (sample SAMN05326645, study PRJNA326480) | marine metagenome | isolation source: seawater | place: Pacific Ocean: South East | collected 2011
ACTTTTCAAGAAACTGCAAACCCAGTTAATTTTGTTATTGAATCTGAAGCGGACTGCCTAAAAGCAAACAGTTTAATTATTGATGTAAGCTGTGACGAAGGTATGGGGTTCTTTTTTGCTAAACCCACCACATTTGCAAATCCGATGTTTCGCTATGAAACCGTTAATTATTACGCGGTTGATCATACACCTAGTTATTTATGGGAAAGCGCAACACGTTCAATCTCAGCCGCCATGATTGTATACTTACCTACAGTATTAGCAGGCAAGGCACAATGGCAAAAAGATGAAACCATCCGTCGCGCGATTAATATTGAAGACGGTATAATCAAAAATACTGCGATTCTAGCGTTTCAAAAGCGCCAATTAAACCCGCCTTATAATGCACTTTAGTTAATAAACATAATTAGTTTTTCAAACATCAATAAACACGCCGAGCAGTTAATCCTGCTCGACGAGTTCAACTGTAAGAGTCATTGTTCTGATGTTGTTTGCTCACCAGCGACTTTTTCTCTCAGTTGCATCACCACTTGATCTGATATAGCTAAATCTCCTTGCTTGGCACTAAAGCTATGAACAACCCCGGCAGTGGTAGCAACCACTTCCAACACCACTTTATCAAAATCAACATCAAATAAAGTTTGGTCTCGTACTACGGCATCCCCCTCATTAACGTAAATTGCCGAAATCGTAGCCTTACCCATCATTCCTTGTAGTTCAGGTACTTTGATATCCATATTGCTTCCTTTGTGGTTAATTTAAATGCTATTTCGCGCCCCATGCAGCAATCAATTTTTCAAACTGAGCCTGCACATTGTTATTATTGATACCTTGAGTTTGTTGGTTAATTGCATTAACAAGCTCAGTAAATGACGTTTGGTTATTGTTACTGGTAACCGCTGCAGTTAGCGCATTCACAGCCTCTTTATTATCAAGGGCTGCAAGTTGCTCAATTAACGCCTGCAAGTGTGGCTGACAGTTATTACCAGCTATAGCACGGCTTAATTGCTCTAAACTTGCCATATAAGGCGTTTGCACAAAACCATTATCAAGCGATTGCGCTATGCTACTAATTGCTTGTTTATTATCTAAACCTTGAATATTCACACCAACACTTTGTAATAACTGGCTGTAATCGTGGCTTAGGTTGTTTTTACTGAGTTTACCGGCAATCTCTTCCAGTGATTGATGCAAATAGCCCATTTGCTCCACCGCCATCATCACCGGGCTGCCTGCGCCATCAAGTTTATTTAAACGTACAAAGTCACCTTTAATTTGACTAAAGCGCTGCTGCTGCTCTGCGCTTAAGGTGCCACGCAGTTCACCGAGTTTAAGTAAGTTCTCTTCAGAGCCTTTACTGAGTGTTTGCGCTTCACCACGATAATGGTCACAAATTAAGTTTTCTAGCTCTTCGTCATTCATGGCAGCAACGACTTTTTCTGCCATTTTATTCATATTACGGTAGCTGCCTTGCAATTTAAATGGCGGCTCTGTGCGATAGTTATTATCTTGCGCGGCTGAGGCAATATACTGGGCGTTCACTTTTAGTACGGTATTACGAATAGTGATTAATCGGCTGAGTACCGCTTTAATTTCGTTAACTTCCGCTTGTGAATAGCCGTGTTCAAGCTCATTTAATGAAATATCTTCGCCTTGACACATCCGCACTAACTTATATAAATCTTCCATGTTACGGTTAGCCAATGGCGCTAATACTGCATTAGATGTTAGCGCATTTTCTATAAAGCTCATGGCAAACTCTTGCTCACACCCGGCTAAGGTATCGCCAAGATTATAAATATCGGCGCGGTTTGCCAACATATCAGGAATTTTAAAGCTCTCACCAGATTCCGTATACGGGTTACCTGCCATCACTACGGCAAACTTTTTACCGCGTAAATCATAGGTTTTACTTTTACCGTTCCACACCCCGTCAATACGTCTTGAGCCATCACACAAAGAAATAAACTTTTGTAAAAACTCAGGGTTAGTATGCTGAATATCATCTAAATACAGCATCACGTTATTGCCCATTTCAAAGCTCTGATTGATTTTTGCAATCTCTTTTTCAGCAGTAGCATTAATGGCTTGAGCAGGATCGAGTGACACCTGATCGTGCCCTATCGACGGGCAATTTACTTTTACAAAAGTCAGCCCTAAACGGTTAGCAACGTATTCAACTAAGGTAGTTTTACCGTAACCTGGCGGCGAGATAAGTAATAGCATGCCCATTAAATCAGTGCGTTTGTTTTTACCTGCTGAGCCAATTTGTTTTGCTAAGTTATCACCAATAATTGGGAAGTACACTTTATTGATCAGCTGATTACGTACAAACGAGCTAAGTGGCCTGGCTTTAAATTCATCAAGTTGCAGACGCTCTTTTTGCGCCGCTAAAATATCACTGCGCAGTGCATGATACTGCTCAAAAGCCGGTACTTGCTCAGTGATGTATTTACGAGTTCTGGCATAAAACTCTGCATAATCAACATGTAAAGTTTGCTCTTGCACGCGTTTATGCTGTCCCATTAAACGCTCAACTTGGGTGTTTGGGGTGACATCCAACACAGTGTATTTTAATGTTGTGGTGGCACTGAGATGCAAATAGTTAGCCGCTTCCGCCTGCACCATCGCCGACACTTTAGGGTTTTGCATGCAGTACGCATTAAGCCAACTTAAAAATAATAATGCCCGCTCATCAGTTTGCTTTACGTTTTCACAGGCCTGAGCAAGCTCGTTGCTATAACCTTTGGCTTTAGCGTCACTACGAAACTGTTCAGCTAAATTTTTAGCTTGCTGAGAAACGATAAATAGCTGTTGCTCTGCCGTTTTTTGTTGCGCTAATTGTTGCACTAAATAAGCTGCGGCCAAGTCACTGGATAAATCAGCAAAACGTGCAGATAATTTGCTAACTTGAGTTAAAAAGACATTGATCTGTTCACTTAACTGCGCGGTTAACGTGCTGATAAAACTGGTTGCAGCAAAGTGTTTATCCATCAAAATAGCATTACTCGCTTGATGGAAATATTCGTTCAGTTGTGCAGATGACAATTGCGCACTAAATAACTGCGCAATAATACGACAACTAGCCGGATAAATAAGTAAATCCAGACTATTTTTTTGCGTCAATAAGGTGTCAATAATTGCCCATGCATCGTGGTCATGAATGCCTTTTTCATAGCCTTCTTGATAGCGCGGTTCAGCAAATTTTTGCACCAGCTGCAATAACTGTTTATCTCGTTGTGCCTGCTCTAATTGTGCAAAAGTCAGCGAATGCTCACTGTTTTCACAAGCGAGTAATATTTGTGCAGCTAAATACTCACCACGATAAACCACCTCACTTTCAGAAACTAATGTTTGTTGCCACAAATGACGGCTTTGCTGTAACGTTTGTAAGCTTTTCTCATCTGTTATTGGCTCAAAATAATCAGTACCCGTTAAGTGCAGCATCAGCTGCTCGTCACGCGGCAATAAGGTTAAATCGAGTAATTGCTTATTAACACTAAAAGCGTGCTTACCAATACTGACTGTATTGCCGCCGTCAGTGAAAATATCTTGTTTATCACGTAACGAACGTATGCCCTGATCTTTACTGGCTTTTAGCTTTGATTGGATATCATCGGCACGAATTTCATCGCCTAACTCTTTAAGCTCACTAGTCAATGCACGAAGCTTGCTGATCATAGGATCAGCGGCAAAATAAGTATTTAATGCATCAAGCTCAGTAAAGCTTTGCGCACGGCGGTTAACGCCTTGCAATATACGCTCGGCAGCATTGGCTAAATTCAATGCGCGGCGCTGACGGGTATCAATTAAGCTTTGTTTATGCGCTTCAAAGCTTTCGTATACGTCATCACGTTTGGCAATGATCTCTGTCAGGTATTCGTCAAAATCACTAAATTGCGATTCCAGCTCTTCAAGCTGAATAAGCAAACGTGAAAGTTGCTCGTCACACGCCTCTGGGGTTTTAGCATTGTTTAGTGCGTTGGTAATACTTTGCGAAAAAAGCTTAAAGCGTGCGGCAAATTCAGCTTTAGCTTCAACACTGCCAAGGCTCTTTTGGCGGATTTCAATGCTCGCTTTAGCACGATTAACCAACGCATAAACAGCACTGATATCTTCGAGGATTTGCGTGCGCACACGGCTGTCGTCGATGTCTAAATCAAGCATAGTGTGGTTAAGTAAATCCAGCTCTACACTTTGCGCATCTAACTGTGCGATATAGGTCTTCAGCTCGCTAACGCTTTCGCTTTTACTGCTTAGCTCTTCAAGCTCTTTAAGTTTTTCGTGGTACGGCGCCAGCGCGCTGTCTTGTTGTAAAAACGCAGCAGTTGCTTGGCTTACTTCCACCAGCCGTGTATCAATTTCACTTTGTAAGTTATTCAGTGCAGCAATATCTATATATTTAATATCTTCAAGGCTTATTACTTGGCCTTTGAGCATTTTTAATGCATCAATACCTTGCACAAATTGCGGTGCGACTTTAAAGCTATCAGGACGTACTTCTCGGGTTACATCAGTGTATTGCTTATTAATATCCACCAAGGCTTGCTTGGCTTTGTTTTGAATCTCGGTGACTTTTTCAAACTCATCAAGTACTTGCTCAGCGGTTTCATTGATGCTGTGTAGGTTTTGTGCGATTTCCGCAAATTCGCTTTCGTTAAGCCAATGGTAACGGTCAAAGATATTCCGGCTAAGGGCAATTAAATCTTCGTAATGAAATAAAGTCGGGCTTTGCTCGCTAATGGCTTTACAGACACTGTATAAATCAGAAATACCGCGAACTAAATCGGGGTTACCTATTTTACCAAAAAAGCTAGTAAGTGGCGGCGCATTGGCTGCAAATTCAGCCGATACAAACGGGCTTTGCCAAATTTGAATCGGGTGTACTCGCTCCGCTTGGTCTTTATCGGCTTTAAAAGTCAGCGTTATACCATCGTTGTAAATAGCATAACCGTGACAATAAATTGGATTTTGCAGGTTTTTATCAATAATATTATAGGCAAATAGCGCGTAACGGCCTTCACTTGGCTCGTAAAACACATATAAAACATCTTCGCCGTTCGGTGACTTTATATGTCGGTGAAATTCTAAATCTTCGATTTGCTCTTCAAACGAGCGTGCTTGCCCTGATTGTAAGTAGTAACCACCAGGAAAAATAATGCCGTGATCTTCAGGTAAAGTTACACATGCACTGCCGATTGCATCTTGGCGCATGACCTGCTGAGTGCGGGTGTTATAAATAAAGTAACGCCATGTTTTTTCACGGTATGGGAGAATTTTTAGCAGCACTAAGTCGCCTACCAGCGCGTACTCAACTTCGCTGTCAGCAAGGGATTGGTTTTTATCATCAACAGCTTCTTGATAAATCCCTTCACCGGTGTCAGTGCTGTTTTCTATTTTAATGGTCAGTGAACCGCCTATGGTTTCAACAAACACTTGGTCGGCGATGTTGATATGAGCGTGGCGCCCTTCTATGTGGTTACTTCGGTCAGTTTTGAGCCATTCAAAATCATAGTCATGTGCGTGTTGAATATCACGCTCACCGCGGTTATCGATATAATTAATGGTGTTGTCTGGGTGAATTTCCCAGCGAAAAACCCGCACATCCGATAACTTGTCACCGATTTGGAATAGCGCAAATAGCTTGCCATTTTGTTGATATAAATGCTGTAGGCTGGTTTGTTTGTAGTAGGTATACAGTTCTTCAAAATCACGAATAAAACGACTATCGGTTAAAAAACGCGTTGTCTCTGGGTAAGGCTCAATTTCGTAATGGTCGTCTTGCTCCACCAGCTTTTGTACACTAAATACATCACTGATTGCGGTTTCTTTTTTTAATCCCAAAAATACGTTGTAAGCAAAGATAACTTTATCGCCAATAATCACGATATCGCGCGGGGTACAATTTTGCTCCGTACGAACGCGAACACGCCCTTTTACTTGTAGATCAGTGCTACCAAACTCGTTAATACGCTGTGTATTTACATCATCTATTTGCGTTTTTAAACTAGCACCAAAATTATTTAAGCGGCGTTTAATTAAATCGTACGAGCCTTGTTCTAGCGCTTGTTGAGTTGCGTCCGTCATGAAACCTATCCTGAAATTTAATAGAAGTTAGCCGCAATAGTTAAACTATTGCGGCTACAACGAGAGAACTTAGAAATTAAGCTAGTCTTTTGGATCTAGTTTAATTTTCTCATCTAACCCACCACCTAAGTTACCGCCTAACATGCTTAGTAATTGGCTTTTTTCAGCCGCAGAGGTATTACTTAACTGCTTTAATAACTTACTCATGTTGAAGTTTTTAAGTGTTTCGGCTGAGCCATTCGCCCCAGCTAACACCCCTTTTAGGTCTTCAATTAAATTACGATCACCATTTAAGTGATCTTTAAATACGGTTTGTACGGTTTTACTTTCATCAACTAAGCCATCAATTGATTTGCCTAAACTGATTGCACTCATAAATTGATTAAAGAACTGACCATCGCCGCCCATAATATTAATATCAGCATTACCTAAGGCTTTCGCCATAATGTGTGCTTGATGCTCGGCAATATCTTTGCTGGCTGAAATTTTTGCCAATACTAGCTCTTTTTGCTGGTTAAGCTGCAGCGTAAAGCTTTCGTAATCGCGAGCATCTTGATCCATTGCGTTCAAGGCTTGTAGCTTCTCTTCAAGGCCTTTTGCTTCGGCGCGCATCTTACGCTCTAGGTTAATCGCTTCCACTTCACCTTGTTTCTCATTCGCATCAGCCATGGCTGTTTGTACTTGCGCCTGAGATAAACCAATTTCACGATTACCTTGTGCTTCAGCTTCAAGTTTTTGACGCATTACTTTAGCATCAGTTTCACCTTGAATTGCATTTGCTTCGGCCTTCGCTTTAATAACATCCGCTTCAGCAAGCCCTTTAGCAGCTGTTTCAACTTGTTGCGCATGCGCCAAAATCTTTTTCGACTCAGCTTGTTGATTAGCAATTCTAAGCTCTGCATTGGCCATTGTTTCAAGCTCACGAGCTTTATATTCTGCGGCTTGCTCTTGCGCTTTTGCAGCTTCGATATCTTTTACTAATGACTGTTCGGCTTCGGCTTTGGCACGAATGATCATCGCACTCTTCTCGCGCTCTGCACCTGCGAGTACCTTCACATCTTTAATGCGCTCTTCTTCTTCAGCCACTGATTTTTCAACAATCACGCGATCACGCACTACATCGGCAATTTCTTTACGTTCTACTTCCAGTGCTTTTTCTTTATTGATGCGCAGGATTTCGGTTTCTCTTTCACGTTCGATCACTTCAATTTCACGTGAACGAGCAACTTTCTCTTCTTCAATACCCAAAACGCGTAATCGGTTTTGTTCGGCAATATCAAGCTCACGTTGCTTATTTTGCTCGCTAATGCCAATCGCTTCTTCTGTTTGAATGCGGGCTTGCTCTGATTTTAAGCGCTCTTCTTGGCGTACTTTTTCAGCTTCGGCATATTCGCGGGCTTTCACGGTTTCAATTTCGCGCACTTGACGTGACATTGCATCTTGCTTTTGACGCTCAATTTCCAGTGACTTTTCGGTGGCTTCTTGATTTTGGATCTCAATTTTAGCGCGTTCATCACACTTCAATTGATTGGTAGATACATTTTGTACTGCTGTCATTTCAGTGATGCGGCGAATACCTTCGGCATCGAGAATATTTTGCGGATCGAGCTTATCAATTGACGTTTGTTCAAGGTAATCAATAGCAACATCTTCAAGTGAATAACCCGATAAATCTTGGCCAATCACTTCTTTAATATTATCGCGAAATTCATTTCGGTGAGTAAATAACTCAACAAAATCCATTCGCTTACCAACAGTTTTAAGTGCTTCTGAGAATTTCGCTTCAAACAATTCTTGCAATGTGGCGTGCTCTGATGCACGGGCGCAACCGACTTGCTTAGCAACGCGTAAAATATCTTCTTTGTTTTCGTTAACACGAATATAAAAAGTAATGGCGATATCGGCGCGAATATTATCTTTACAGATCAAACCGCCTTTATCTTTACGCTCAAGCACCATGCGCTTGGTTGAAATGTCCATCACTTCCATTTTATGGATCACAGGATAAACAATTCCGCCCGTAGTGGTGACATCGGGCTCGTTCTTCATTTTATTAATGATCAGTGCTTGGCCTTGCTCTACCTTGCGATAAAACTTGCCGATAATTAGCAAAATAGCAAAAATAACAGCGATTGCTATACCTACAAATGTCAATATAGGTATGAGATTATCTAAAAATTCCATGTTATGTCCTAACGTGATTATCGATTTATTATGTGTTACTTACCCCTAAATAAACTAGGGTATTACCAAGGTTTGGCGGTAATAATGTAACAGTGTTGCTCTTTGAGGTGTTCAAGCAACACCGCTGTGTCACCTGATGTAAATTGCTCGTCATTTTCAGCTCTAACTTCAAGTAACTGCTCAGTACCTTGAAATTTAACCCGTGCTTGGCCAAATGTATTAGTTACTTTGCCAGTAACAACAACACATTCTAAACCCAGTAAATCTGAACTTTGCGAGGTTTGTGCGCTGCTAAAAAAGCGCTGTAATGGCCGAGAAATAATGGCCGCAATTGGCATAGCAATCAGCAAACAAACGCCCAGCATTAGCACGCCAAAAATATAAAACCACATACCATCGCCTAACAGGTAGGCAAAAAACTTATGGGCATAGATGCTGATCAACCAGCTACTCATCACTACGAGACTAATAGATACAGTAATTGGGATGCCACCAAACCCCATGCTAAACCATGAACTCAAGCCTGAGCTTTGCGACGCATCGGCTTCAATTTCTAGATCTGATTCAAACATGTCAATATCAGCAAAGCCAATAAGGGTTATTAGCCAAAACAACATCACAACTAACAACAGGGCTGAAAAAATAACGGTGGGGAAAGTAAGCGCTAAGTTTAAAAATTCCATCATTACAACTATCCATTTATTTTAAACGCAGTAGGCGATAAAACTTTTTATCATTTAGTCGCGTAAATGTTAAGTGTTTTATGGAAAATCAACGTTGTTAATATAAAAAATTGTAAATGAACGACTACTTTAAAACGTTAACTTAGCTTAATTAACGACTTAGAAGTAAAAAAACGCCGCAATTTAGCGGCGTTTTACTTTGTGTGTATGACGACCTAAGTTACATATTACCCAGCTTTATCATCATTGCTGTATACATTTTAAGATTGAGCTTAAGTTGTTCAACTGTAATAAACTCATGCTCTGAGTGACCGGTGTAGCGCTTGCCTGGCATTGATGGCCCAAACGATACCGCATTATCAAATAACTTGGCATTGGTGCCACCACCAATAGATACAAACCCAGCCTCTTGATCACCGGTAAAATGTTTAAAAATATCTAACAATGCTTGTGCATGAGGTGCGCTGTCGAGCAACATTGGCGTGCCAATCACCACATCAACACCAGATAACTTTACGTTATTTCTCACTTGCCAATTACTCAGTGCGGTATCAATTTGCGTACGCAATACCGCTTCATCTTTACCCATTGGGCGACGTAAATTCACAGCGAGTGTGAGTTCATTACCATTACGTTCAATAAGCGTTGGTGCTACTGTCATAGGTCCCATAAAGTCATGTTTATAAGCAATATCACCAAACTGTTTGCCATGTATATCAAGACCAATTAGCTGATTAATAAACGCAATTACTTGGCCATCACTGTTATTCTCAAGCTCAACACCTTTAAAAACTTCTGCTAAGTAAGCAATGGCGTTAACCCCAGATTCTGGCTCTGATGAATGAGCAGACAACCCTTTTACGCTGATAACAACACCATCAGCTTGCTCGCTAAAGTTAAATTCCACAGCGTTAAGCGCACTCGCTGCATGTTTAAGTTTGCTGACTAACGCAGTATCGGCGTTATGTAACACCACACTCGCATCTTCTGGTATTTGGCTTTTAAAAGCGCCGCCAGTAAGTTCACTTACATACACTCCTGTTTGTGCTGAGGTAGCATTAAACGTTGGTGCAATTAAGCTCCAACCTTTTTCCGCGACAACCACCGGGTATGACGCATCAATAGTAACCGCATATTTAGGCTGCTGATAGCTTTTCATAAACTCTTCAAGCGGACCCCAATCAGATTCTTCAGCTAAGTAAATCATCAACTCAATACGATTATTAAGTGTGATCTGTTGATCTTTTATAGCTTTCATTGCATATAAAGCGGTTGCGATAGCACCTTTATCATCTTCTGTTCCACGCGCAATTAATTTACCTGGCTCTGAGGTACTATCTATTTCAAACGGGCTTTTTTTCCACTTACTTGCGTTGGCAGGTTGCACATCGCCATGGGTTACTATGGTTACTTTATCTGTTTGTTGACCCATACCAATTAAGACTGTGTAACCTAAATCTTGGTAATCAAAACCAAGTTCAGCAGCTTTCATTTTTAACAAAGCTTTAAAGCCAATAAAGTCGGGATTATCAGGAGTATTGATGCCGTCTTTATTAACCGTCGGGAATGATACTAAATTAGCTAAGGTATGAATTTGCGCACTTTGATATATATTGACCGCATATTGCGCCGCAGCATCGCTGCGCGTATCAAGGTTAGCATGTGCATTGGCGGCCAAAAGTGCCAAACTGGCTAAAATAAACTGTTTCAAAACAAATTCCTATTTTTAAAAGACCGAGAATTGGATAAACCAAACGACTCTGCAATTGTAACGTTGTTAACCTTTATTAAGCCAGCACTGTACCTATCACAGCAAGATTCAGAGCAAAATATTTAAATAGCTAATGGCTGCAATAAGGCTGTATACTATGCCACCAATTTTAAGCGCGTGAAGATAAACCATGAACCGCAGAAAAAAGATCGTTACTAAATTTAATCAAAGAGATAAGCGCGCTAACGCTAAATTACACAAAAGTAATAAGCCTGCTTACGTTTCTAAAGCTGAACGTGAAAGATTGGCTTTACTTGTTGAGGAACAACCAGTTGCTTTAGTAAATGATGAAGCGAATTGATAAACCAATAAAAACATAAACTTGAGATTTAAGTAAAATAAAAGTTAATAAATGGTTGCAAATTGCACACCTAACTGTAATATTGAATATTCAGCAACAATGCTGAAACACACCAATAATCACTTAGGAGGCATAAATGAACAAATTATTTATTATCGCTCCTAGTGCTCCTCAAGAATGTTCTGTCAACTATCATTTAAGTGAATGGTTCGACGAATAAAAAAACCTGAATAATTTAAAAGCAATAATGCCTCGCAGTAGGAAGGCTTCTATGTAATTAAAATTCA
>MDTG01148802.1_pt1 | contig 11313 bp, 12 predicted proteins | sample 811421 | NCBI WGS metagenome assembly MDTG01 (sample SAMN05326645, study PRJNA326480) | marine metagenome | isolation source: seawater | place: Pacific Ocean: South East | collected 2011
AATCGTATGTGGTTTTATGATAAATGGTTTCTCCATTATCTAGTGACCACTTTCCAAATAAAGGTCCTAATATACCCATATGATTTAGATCTTTATATTCTTGGTAGACTTTAACAATTGACTCAAAATTCGGCACAGCGATTAATAGAACTCCACCAGGCTTCAAAACTCTTTTCCATTCTTTCAAAACTGAAACAGCTTCTTCTCGGTTAAAATATTCTAATGTATGTGAAGAATATATTTTATCTACAGAATTATCCTCAAACATATTTAGGTCTCTAACATCTGTTTTATAATCTATATGTTTTCCTTCATTGATATCTATATGAAGGTAACCTTTTAAATATTTTTCACCACAACCTAAATGAATATTAGTCATGTTAAAATTTCTTTTTATCTGTTTCTACATCAGTAAATGGACCATTTTTTGACTCAATTATTTTGGTATCATTTTCTAAAATTTCATAACCATGGCCTCCAAATGCAAAAACAGCTAGATCACCTTGATGTAATATGAATTCATCAAAATATTCTTGATTATCGTCATATAATGTCACTTTCATTGATCCTGACTTAACATAGGTCATTTCCATTGTTCGATTCGTAACCCTATCAAATTCATTGTGTGTATGAGAATCTAGAACCTTTCCTTTTTGATACCACCACGATCCAACTTGAACACTTAAATCATCAGGTGTAATAAAGTTTAGTCCTTCTTTCCAATCATTATCTCTATAGATAATACTAAGTATCTTACCATCTTTTTTTATTGTCTGCATTTATTCATCTCTCTTATTCAATATTGGTTTATCTACTAACCAATTTATTTTCAATCTATCATCATTCCATTTAACTAAAAACTGATCTTCAGTATCGAAATATTTACCTATATATGCTAATTTATAATGATAGACAGCTTCTTCACTCAAGGCACAATATCCATTTGCAAAATTTGGTGGTACAAGAACTACAATCTGATTTTCTCTATTAATTTCATAAGATTCCCACTGCATATATGTTTTTGAATCTGGTCTGCAATCTACAACTACTTGTTGTACTGAACCAGACACACAAGTAACTAGTTTCCAAGTCTTTATGTCTCCGTGTAATCCTCTAATTACATTTTTTTTTGAACATGAAAATTTGTCATGAACGAATTCTAATCCTTTTGGCAAATAATCCTCAAATTTGCTCTTTAGGTATGTAGTATAAATAGTACCTCGAAAATCATTAAATACTGACAATTTGAAAGCATATAAATCAGATATCTTATTTGATTTTATAATCTCTAAGTCACTAGATGCATCAAAAGACATGTCTTTTATATAGTTTTCTCAATATTTTTAAAATCAGATTGGACCATGATAGAAACAATTTCTTTAAATTTTGTTTTAGCCTGCCAACCCATCACATCTTTGGCTTTTTTTGAATCTCCCTGCAAATTATCTACTTCAAGAGGTCTATAAAAATTAGGATCAATATTTACAATTTCTTTATTGGTCTTTTTATCAATACCGCACTCTTCTATGCCCTCTTTTTTCCAAATTATATCAATTTCAACTTCCTTAAATGCAGACTCAATAAATTCTCTAACAGAATGCGTCTCTCCTGTAGCAAGTACGTAATCATCTGGAGTGTCCTGTTGAAGCATCATCCACATTCCTTCAACATATTCAGGGGCATATCCCCAATCTCTTTTTGCATTTAAATTTCCAACATATAATTTATCCTGCAGGCCTAGTTTAATTTTGGCCACAGCAACAGAAATTTTTCTTGTAACGAATGTTTCTCCCCTCCTTGGAGATTCATGATTAAATAATATTCCATTAGTCGCATGTAAATTATAAGCATCTCGATATGTAACTATTGACCAATATGAAAATAATTTTGATACACCATAAGGAGACCTTGGATTGAATGGTGTTTTTTCATTTTGTGGAGTTTCCAAAACTTTACCATAAAGCTCACTTGTTGAGGCTTGATAAAACTTAGATTTGAATCCTGTAGATTTAATTGCATCGAGAAATCTTAATGTGCCAAGAGCATCAACATGAGCAGTATACTCTGGAATATCAAAAGAAACTTTCACGTGACTTTGCGCTGCTAAGTTATATATCTCTTCTGGTTCAGACTTTTCTAAAATTCTATTCAGACTACTTGTATCTGTGATATCTCCGTAATATATCTTTAGATTAGGATTGTCTACAATGTCAGATATTCTTGATAAATTAAATGTACTACTTCTTCTTATTATGCCATGAACTTCGTAACCCTTTGAAAGAAGAAGTTCAGCCAAATAAGAGCCATCCTGACCAGCGATTCCAGTAATAAGTGCCTTTTTTTTCATTTAAGTACCTTATAGCACTATAATAAAAGTTTAATCAATTTTTTTTAAAACAAAAAAATAGCCTGTATTAATGTATAATTTACTTTTAGAACTCAATTTATCCATGGTTCGAAATAAAAAACTAAAAATTATTAAGAGCCTTGATAACAGATTACTTTTATTTATAAAAAAACTTGTTCTTAATAGATCATAAATCACAGTACTTGTTCCACCCATTCTTTCAAATTTAATTATACTAAAATTATTTTTTTTAAATGAGTGTTTTAAGAATGACTCTGTATATCTCATCTTATCAAGATCATCATCGCCATGTACTGGATGAATTAGAGGAACACTAATTATAATATGAGAATTTATTTTAGAAACTCTTGAAACTTCCTTTAAAACTTTATTTATGTCATCTACATACTCAAGTAATTCTAACATTAATATTGTATCAAAAGAACAATCATCCAATGGTAAATTATGTACATCAGCCAAAATATCAGGATTAGAAGAACTATCATTATTTAAATACTTCCAAGAGTTAAATGTACAGTCTTTACTTGAAAAAGAACCTCTTGAATCTTTTTTCTTTCCTCCAATATCTATCACATCACCCTGAATAAAATTTATATTTTGTAGCAGTAAAGTATCTAGGATCCTTCTTCTCTGACTGCCATAATCAAAAAAACTCATACTTACGCTCTATATTTTTTTTAACAAATTCTCTAACCATTCATAACCATACAATTTTATTTCTCTATCATGAAAACATATCTGATTTTTGGAATCGATAAACTTTACATTATAATCATGAATTATATCACTATTAGCATTAATGTACTTTATTCCATTTTGATGTGCTGCCTTTACAGTCTTAAGGCTATAAACATTTCCTGGAGGGATAAGAGTGTCTATATTTATCTCGAGCCAATCTTCTAGTATCTTCTTTCCTTCTTTTATATTTTTATAGTGGAGCTCAAATGGTAAGTAGTCCCAGAATTCTCTGTGAAAGCTTCTATTTGACTCAAATAGTCTTGGTCTATGCTTTCCTACCACACAATGAGTTAAGCCGTGAAGGGCAACTTTAAATAATCCAGATTGAATTTTAGACTTAATAAACCTTGCTTGATTGGGGAATTTTTTTGGGAATGAAATTAAATTTGACTCTCTATCTACCCAACATGCAGTTATACCTATCAATAACCTCGCGTCATATTTTTTTATTAAATTATAAATATTTTCCCAATCTTCTAAAGATAGCTCAGAGTATGGGCCCCAGGCCTTAAAAAAAGGCAAGTATTTAAGAAATAAGAAATTACCTAAACCAAAAAATTTTTTTGAATAAACTTCAAATTCTTTACTACTAGCACCAACATCATCTATTCTCAGAGTCATATAAATTAAAATAAATTTGTTCTAAAATTATCTATTCTCCCTTTACAAAATATTTTTTATAGTCTCTTCCTGGATCAAAGCCAAAATCTGAACGTGGCAAGTTCTTGCCTGGTCTATAGTAATTTGTAATTGAATGTCTGTCACCGTCTTGAGTAGGAGATGTGCCACAATGAACACCCCAAGTATCAAATAGTATTAATGACCCTTTCTTTGCAGTTATTTTTACCCATTCATCTACTAAAGATCCCAGTTCATTTCTTGTAAAATTTGTTGGATGAGGTTCAAAAGTATCATCAAAATCATCTCCCACTTTAGGTCCCCATTTAAATTCTTTATTTTTCCTTAGTTCAGCATTTTTATGAGTACCAATAATATATGAATTTGGGCCATCATTAAAAGTAACATCACTTAAATACATCATAGCCTTAAAAGTTGAAGTTTCAAAAGTATCGATATGAAATCCTCTAACTGGTATTGGGTGAAATTGATGTCTTTCATATACCTGAACATGAACAGAATAATCATTTCCATTACTATAATACTGCTTTGCCAGATCAGACAAAAACTTATCTTTCTTTAAGTATTCAGCTTCAGAACTAAAACAATCAACGTGAAAAACTCTTTTGTTTGCAGCAGCTCCCGTATTCTTATAAACGTCAAATCTTCTGTAAGAACCATCATCATAGTTTTTATCTTCATGAACTTCTGCTCTTTCAATGCATAACTGTCTAATGGAATCACACTTTTCATTACTATAATAGTCCTTGATAAGACAAATTCCTTTTACTTTTAAACAATCTAGAATTTTCTCGGTATCTTTTGGTCGGGTTATACTCTCTATTAAATAATTATTATTATCCACCATTTAAATTCCCCAAAGTGCTTCAGCTATTTTAAAATCATCTTCAGTATCAACATCTAATAACTCAATTTTACTTGATACTTCAAAAAAATTGACTTCTTCCCAATCCCAATATCTTCCATTCTTAAAGAAATATTCCTTATCAAAGAAATATAATGCATTGGAAAATTCATAAATTGGCTCAGTTTTTTTTGTATTTAGTGTTTTAAGACTTAAGGAAAAGTTGGTAGGTAATTTTTCTTTATTAAAAAAATAATTATTTTTTTTTGTAATTACTGTAGCAGGTTTAAAGTGATTTTCTTTTACAAAAGTTAAGAACCCTTTAATAGTGCTAACTTTTAAATGCGGAAGACAGCCATTTACTAATAGTAAATACTTATAATTAGTTTCTTTAATAAAGGAAATACATTCAGTAATTGGGCCATCAATCTGAGTTGATTTCTCTGACCTTTGTATAAACTGTACATTCTTTCTATTACATTTCTCTTTAAATACCTGCTCATAACCTCCAAAAAAACTTTGATCATTAAAAGCTGCTAATTTATCAATTAAAATATCTACTAAAGTAGTGTTTGCAAAATTTCTAAGCATCTTATTAGGCACTCTTTGACTACCAGTTCTGCCGTAAGAGAAAATGCCTATACTTTTATCAATTTCCATAACTGAATATTATTTTTTCTCTTTAAGTATAAGATTTGCAATTGAAATATCTCTTTCATCCTTAATCAGAAAGGCTTCTCGATCATAGGCTATATTACTTATTATATTAGAACCAGTCAGACTCCCTTTTTTTAAATTACTATTTCTGGTTACAACACAAGTTCTTGTATGAGAGTATAATGTATCAAAGTCATCTATAATGTAATTATTTTTATTAATTTGGTTCATTCCATGTGATGTCCGTTGAAACACAGGTGTGTTGATTTCTTCTACTAGTATCGTGCTTTCAACGTCATGCATTATAAGAGAATTTATACCTTCTTCAATTGTTGAAGTATCCACAAAAGGTGCTTGGATTATTCCTAGATATGTCACTCCTAAATAATCTTTGTCATACTTACTTGTAATATCATCTAAAGTATGTGCAATTGGTTTAGATAAAATAGTTGATTGAGTATCTCTTTGAAAAAATTCTAATCTATTATCTTGATAATTTAAAATATTTTTATTCACTTCATCAGTATCAGAAGCTACGATAATGTGATCAAATACACTTGAATTGATACATTTTTCAATTGCAATATCTAATAAGCTTTTTCCATTAGAAAGCTCTACTTTCCATAAATTAGTAGTGAAATCGTAGTTTTTTCTGCAGGGTATTACTGCTATAATTGGTTTATACTTATCAATATTGATACCAGATATATCAGCCTTTATTCTTCTTCTTGCACTAATAATATTTTGGTTATTATTAGTCAAATTATTTTCATGTCTTCGATAGTAAAACAATGGTAAACTTACATTGGCATATTTATGATTATTAATTATTTTGCCCCATAAATCTGTTCCATCCTGTGCACCTAAATCAGTTCTATATCCACCAATTTTTCTTAAAATATCTGATCTGATCATTATAGAAGCACCATTCGGTGGGACGTCCTTTTGATGATTTTTATGATAGAAAGGCTGTCTTCGCATTTGAGAAAAAACATTACCATTTTCATCCATTAAGTAGAAATCTGGAAACACCATAGCAATCTCAGAGTTAGAATCGAGATAATTACTTAATACTAATAAATTATTATCCTCAAAAATATCGTCTGCATCAAGTCTTATAAAATATTCACCAGAAGACTTTTCTAATGCAAAATTTGCTGCAGCTGGAATACCTAATTTTTTTGTTTTAAAAATTTGTACTCTATTGTCTCCTTTATACAAATCAAATATATCTTGAGTATTATCTGTAGAGTTTTCATTTATTAAAAGAAGTTCCCAACTAGAGGTTGTTTGTCTTATTATGCTCTCAATAGCTTCTTTAAGATACTTGCCATAATTATGAGAGGATATATATACTGTAACTTTAACTTTACTCATTTAAATTACTTCAATTTAGGGAACTTTTGTCCATTAAAACCAACCATAATACGCTTTAAATGGAATAAATCATCATTTTGAGAATTTAATCCGTTTACAGCACTTGGAGAACAAACAATCCCTATTTTCTTTAAAAACTTTATTACTAGATGATTATAATGGTTTTTTTGACCTTCAGGATAGGAAAAATGCTTAATTCTCAGATTCAGATTATTGCTCAAAGTAGATACTGATTTTTGAATTTGCTTCATCATATCTGATTGACTTAAATAAGATAAGATTTCATGATCTACAGTATGGGCTCCGAATGAAAATAGTTTATTTTTTGACATAAGTCTAATTTCATTCCAATTTAATATTTCATAATTCTTAATAGCTTTTTTTGAGTTTTTATACTTTGTAACTTCTTTAAGTTCTTTTAAAACCCTATCCTTATCTTTTCTAGGAATTAATTTACAATAAGATTTAATTTTCTTGATTGCTTTTATCTTTTGTTCAGAATTTACTATGCTAAACTTAATATAGTTTATATTTAATCTCAGCTTAAAACTTTTAACATTTGCTCTATTAACATAATTCTCTATCTTATCAACCCAAAATAAATTATTGGATCCAATAAGACCTGTAGTAATATAAAACATTGTAGGAATTTTATGTTTGCTTAGTATTGGAGCAGCAGTACTAAAATTATTTTTAAAACCATCATCAAAAGTTACTGCAGCATAATTTATATTTTTATCGATAATTTTAGGATTGTTATAAAGATAAACAAGCTCATCCATCGATATTACTTTATAATTTTTTTTCAGATAGATCATTTGTTTCTCAAAATCACGAGAGAAAATATGTTTTCTAGAAAAGTTTTCTACTCCTACAGATTTATAATTTGTAACCCCATGGTACAAAAGTATTGTAAAATTTTTTTTATTCATGAAATTTATTTTTTATGAACTCTGCAAACTTTATACAACATTCATCCTTTAAAGAACTAGGCATTGCACTAAAATATTTACCAATATTTATTTGCCTTTTTTTATTTAAATTTCCTAAATCCATATTTTTTAGATATTCTAATACACCTTCTATGGCCAAGTCAGTTGTTTTGCTCCTTAAATGATAAATCATGTCAGAACTCTCAAAAGTTATATTTTTTTCAAATAAAATATCTCCTGTATCTAGTCGTTCATCAACAAAATGGATTGTTGTACCAATGTTCATGAAATCATTGTTATAAATTGCCCACAAATCAGAGTCCAATCCCCTATATTTTCTAGCTATTCCTCTATGAACATTGATTAATTTAGAATTAAACATCTTAATTATATGGGGACTGATTATTCCACACCCAAAAACTATTACTACATCAAAATCTTTCTTTATTAAATCGATTGATTTAATGTTATTTACATCATCAATTACTGATACCTTTATACTGTCTCTTATTTTTTCTTTAGTTTTATTAAAATAATATTTTTTTTCATATTCAATTTCTTCATCCTCGAATGGACTTTTCGTCTCAAAATCTTTTTCTATTGACCTTGTTTCATATATAACTTGAGAAATCTTAAATAATTTATCTATCTTATTTATAAAGTATGTATGATGAGCTGAAATAGTTGATAAAACTAAAATATTCATTCTTAAAGAGCTAATTTAAGTTCTTTCTTGAAATTTGAGATGGCCAATAGCTCCTCTGGTAGCATACTGCAACTATGATCAGGGCCATAAAGATTTTTATCTAAAGTAAAATGCTTTTCTATAATCGTTGCTCCTCTTGAAAGAGCGATGATAGCAGCATTTATTCCTAATGTATGATCACTGAATCCTCCATATTTTGTAAAGTCTACCTCTAATAAATTTAGTTCTTTTAATTCAGTCGGATATTTAGATATACAATATAAATATTTTATTTCACTTTTAGACAAAAAAACTGGGAATTGTTTTTCTTTCCAATAACCAAGAGAAATTATCAGAGGTTTGTTAATTTCTAATAATCTACTTATCAAAGCTTCATCATAAATTGATCGAGATGCAATCTTATATCTTTTTACATTTAATTTTTCTAACCAATCAATTAATTCAATATTAAAAACAGAACTCATAAACTCAATGTCAACTTTTTTACACTCTTCAAATAAAGTCATTAATTTTTCTTGGGAAAGTTGTGTCTTGCAATTGTAATCAAACCACGGATTATTATCTTTACCAAAAGTTTTTACAGCATCAAATAATTGAAATTTTGCTACATCCGCACCGCTTTCTTTTGCAGCACAAATAAGTTCCTTTGCGAGCACCATATCGCCATTATGATTCTGACCTATTTCAGCTATTATTTCCATATACATTAATAATTTTAAAACATAGTAGTTGATTAAATATAATCCTTGTACTCTTCTAACCACAATTCTAAAACAAGAAAGGAAAAAAGAATTGGCCCATTTAATTTCTTTTTATTTTTCAGCATTTTCACAATAACTTCTTTACTTTTATCATGAATTATTCCTAGCTTAAATAAATTTGAGTCTCTTGAAAAACAAGATAAAAGTAAATTAGACCATTGGTCTCTAAACCAATAGTCTAATGGAACATTAAATCCGTGCTTAGGCCTATCGATAATTTCTCTTGGTATAACATCTGCAAATGCTTCTTTTAACAACCATTTAATTTTTCCGTCTCTATAAAAATGACTATATTTTAGTTTAGATGATAGAGATAAAATTTTTGGAGATGCAAATGGAACTCTACCTTCTATAGAGTTTGCCATAGTCATCCTATCCAACTTTTGTAACATTTCATTTCTTAGGTAAAAATCTCTATCCTGAGCAATATATTCTTCTCTGCTCCAATGCTCATCCTGATTAAATTCTTTGAAGAAACGTAGTGAACTCAATCGTGATTCATAAAATTCTTTATTAAATATACTCTTTTTCTCTTCCTCAGAGGCATAATAATGCCATGCCCAAGCCTGTTTATATGAGGGATAAGAATTAATAGTTTTAATCTTTTCATTATTATCAATACTATAATCATGAAATGATAAATCTGATAAAGTACTTTTATTTTTATCCAGAAATTCAGAATTAAGATAAGGGTACCAAGAGTATCCACCAAAACATTCGTCTGCACAATCACCAGATAAAAGTACTTTTATGCCATCTAATTTTGCTTGTTGAGATATTGCTTTAATGCCCAGACCAGATGGTATCGAAAATGGTTGATCCATACTACTAACAAAAGATTTTAAGTCAGATAAAAAATTACTTGCTGTAACCTTTAAAGTTTTGTGTGATGTTCCTAAATACTTTGCGAATTTTTCAGCATAATTTGATTCATCAGATAGTCCATGTTGAATATCCTCAGTATTTTCAAACCCAATAGTATATGTATTTAATTTCTTAATATTTTTGCTTGCAAGATATGTCACTATGGAGCTATCTAATCCACCACTAAGAAACGAACCTACAGGAACATCAGATAGTAATCTATCATTTACTGAGTTTTCTACTAATTGCTTTGTATATGATATAAGTTCTTTTTCAGAGCCAAATTTTAAATCATCCGTATATTTAAAATTATACTTTTTTAGATTAGTTCCATTATTATCAATGATCATGTAATGAGAATGGGGAAATGATTTTATATTTGAAAATATTGTATTTGGCTGTGGTGTCCAAGTAAATGTTGGCAAGTCCCAAATAGCATCTAGATTCAAATCACTTTTAAAGCTTGGATGAAAAGAAAGAGCTTTTATTGTTGAAGCATATACAATCTCATTATTGCTTGGTTTAAAATAATAAAGTGGTTTTTCTCCTGCTATATCCCTAGCTAGAATTAATTTTTCTTCTTTTTTTATCCATAAAGATATAGCAAACATGCCATCCAACATTGAGAATAAGTCCTCAGAATATTCATCATATAAATGACAAATGACCTCACCATCAGAATTCGTTTTAAATTTATATCCCTTATTTTCCAGTAAATTTCTTAAATAACTATAATTATAAATTTCTCCATTATAAAATAATACAACTGACTTATCTTTATTAAATAAAGGCTGGTCTCCATTTACTAAGTCATTAATCTTTAATCTCCTCATTCCACCAGTAAAACCTGTATCAAAGTAATAACCATCAGAGTCGGGTCCTCTATTGAATAAAGAGTCATTCATTTTTTTGATAATATTATTATCTAGAGATAATTTTGATTTAAAACCAGCGATTCCACACATAACAACTTATAAATTCTAATAATTTTTTAAAAATTCCTTGAAAGTAATATTCTTCATTCCTGGAACAGGTTTTGTATATTTTGTTGGTTGATAAACATTTAAAAACTTTATTGATGAATATTTTGATATGGATTCATAATCATGAAACTGTTCTCTATTTCTCAAAAACTTTCCTTTTAATCCCCATATGTCTTTTACCAAATCCTTATAAGGGATGATTCCATCGGATAATCTATTTTTATTTAAACCTAAAGTATTGAGTAAGCTATGTTTTATGAAAGATAGTAAGCCTCTGTTTATGCCTCTTGGAAAACCATAAGAAAAAACATTTCTACAAGAATTAAAAAATGATCGGTAGTGATACATAGATTTAAAAATGAATTCTGCAGAATATTCCATTGCACCTAACATGGACATATCTTTTCCTATAAAACAAACCTGATTAAATCCCATAAAATTTAG
>MDTG01055960.1_pt1 | contig 11312 bp, 7 predicted proteins | sample 811421 | NCBI WGS metagenome assembly MDTG01 (sample SAMN05326645, study PRJNA326480) | marine metagenome | isolation source: seawater | place: Pacific Ocean: South East | collected 2011
AACCAGAGCTTGCTGTTTTCAGCGCTGTATCGGCAAGACCTTTACGTGCACCGTGAGTCGATGTGAAGTATTGCATCACATTGAGACCCTCTTTGAAGTTGGAGGTCACCGCAGTCTCGATGAAACTACCATCAGGTCGCGTCATCAATCCACGCATACCAACTAACTGTCGCATCTGGTTCACAGATCCCCGAGCACCCGAATCGGCCATCACATAAATTGAGTTAAATGAATCTTGCTTGACCATCTTACCCTGTTTATCTTCGACAGACTCAGTTGATATGGAAGCCTTCATCGCTTTCTCGACCTCTAGACCGGCATGAGTCCATGTGTCAACAATCTTGTTGTAACGCTCCCCGTTCGTTAAGAGACCAGAAGAGAACTGTTCTTCAATTTCACGAACACTCTTCTCACTACCATCAACAATTTTAGCCTTCTCATCCGGAATCATTAGATCATCAATTCCGATTGAAATACCTGATTTAGATGCATATTTGAAGCCAAGGTACATAAACTGATCAGCAAATACAACCGTTTGCTTAGGCCCTAATTGATGCACACAGGCATGTATCAGATTAGATACATCACCACTCTTCATCACCTTATTGACCATATCAAAGGTAATACCAGATGGAATAATATCCCAGAAAATAATCCGCCCAGGCGTGGTCTCAACAAGCTGGCTTGGCGCATCGCTCGTAGAGTCCTGAGGATTCATTCGCACCTTAACCTTGGCATGAAGTGACACAAACCCTACATAATAGGCCCGACGACACTCATCGCTGCTGTTAAAGACCATACCTTCGCCAAGCGCATTAACACGCTCTTTGGTGAGATAGTATAAACCAAGCACAACGTCCTTATCAGGTACAATAATCGGTTTGCCATTTGCAGGCGACAAAATGTTGTTTGTAGACATCATCAAGCAGCGAGCTTCAAGCTGTGCCTCGATTGACAGTGGCACGTGAACAGACATGGTATCACCATCAAAATCCGCGTTGTAAGCTTTACATACAAGTGGATGTAGCTGGATTGCCTTACCCTCAACGAGAATTGGCTCAAATGCTTGAATACCCAATCGGTGCAACGTCGGCGCACGGTTAAGCATAACCGGATGTTCCTTGATGACCTCATCCAACGCATCCCATACTGGGGCTTCTTCGTTCTCGACCATTTGTTTTGCTGATTTTATCGTTGTGCACAAATCAAGGCGTTGTAATCTAGAAAATATAAAGGGCTTAAACAACTCAAGCGCCATACGCTTCGGAATACCACATTGATGTAGCTTGAGGGTTGGCCCAACCACGATAACAGAACGCCCTGAGTAGTCGACACGCTTACCAAGTAAGTTCTGACGGAAACGGCCACTCTTACCCTTGATCATGTCAGCAAGTGATTTTAATGGACGCTTATTGGTTCCAGTAATTGCACGACCACGTCGCCCATTATCGAATAATGCATCGACAGATTCTTGCAACATACGCTTTTCGTTGCGCACAATAATCTCTGGGGCAGCCATTTCAAGAAGACGCTTCAGGCGATTATTACGATTGATCACTCGTCGATATAGATCATTGAGGTCGGATGTCGCAAAACGTCCACCATCCAGCGGGACAAGAGGCCTTAGATCTGGCGGAAGAACCGGAAGCTCAGTTAATATCATCCAAGATGCCTTGTTGTCAGATTTAGCAATCGATTCTAGAATACGCGCACGCTTCATGAGACGCTTCAAGCGGGTTTCAGATGATGTCGATTCAATCTGCTCGCGTATGGTAGTGATCTCAAGCTCGATATTCATCCCATCAAGAATTTCTTTAATGGCTTCCGCACCCATCATAGCGACAAAATCATCACCATATTTTTCAACCGCTTCAACATATGCATCTTCTGAGAGAAGCTGTTTTTCCTTGAGATCTGTCATCCCAGGATTCACTACGATATAGGATTCAAAATACAATACGCGTTCAATATCTCTGAGATTCATATCAAGCAACAAACCAATACGAGACGGAAGCGACTTCAAGAACCAAATATGCGCGACAGGGCATGCTAGGGTAATGTGGCCCATGCGCTCTCGTCGTACTTTTGTCAAAGTAACCTCAACACCACACTTCTCGCATACAACCCCACGATGCTTCATTCGCTTGTACTTTCCGCACAGGCACTCATAATCCTTCATTGGTCCAAATATTTTGGCGCAAAATAGACCATCTCTTTCCGGTTTAAAAGTTCGATAGTTAATTGTTTCGGGCTTTTTCACCTCACCATAAGACATGGCTCGAATTTTCTCAGGTGACAAAATATTGATAGAGAGCGTATCGTTGACAACCTTCTCATCATTTTCGGAATTAAAGTCAAATATATCTGTAACCTTACTGACATCTTCATGATCGAAGTGGATATCCAGCGCAAGCGATCTAACTTCTTTAACCATCACATTGAAAACTTCTGGTGTTGATGCTTCAACGGTTAAGTTGTTGTCTATGATATTCTTATACATGCGGGTTCGACCCATCACATCATCAGACTTTACTGTCAACATCTCCTGCAGAACATGAGCAGCACCATATGCTTGCAATGCCCAAACTTCCATCTCACCAAATCGCTGACCACCGCCTTGCGCTTTACCACCAAGTGGCTGCTGTGTGACCAAACTATATGATCCTGTAGATCGGGAGTGCATCTTCTCATCCACAAGATGATGTAGTTTTAGAATATATTTATAACCAACTGTAACAAGCCGATCATACGGCTCGCCTGTACGTCCATCAATCAATACAGTCTGTCCTGACTCTGGCAAACCAGCTAGATTCAGTAGTTGCTTGATCTTGTTTTCGGAAGTTCGGTTAAACACCGGTGAAGAGAATGGAATACCATCACGATAGCGTTGAAGGGCCTGCTCGCTGTAACGTTCTTTCAGAAGCTTTTTATTCTTAGCAGAAACACCGAGAATATCATCAATCTTTCCGAGTAAATGATAAGCATCTTTAGAACGATTATCGTCCAGGAACCCAGCAACCTTTGCACCAAGCTCTTTACCTGCCCATCCTAAGTGTGTCTCAAGTATCTGACCAACATTCATACGCGAAGGTACACCAAGCGGGTTAAGAATAACGTCAACAACTCGACCGTCTTCCATGTACGGCATATCTTCCTCTGGTACGATAACCGATACGCAGCCTTTGTTACCATGACGCCCAGCCATTTTATCACCAGGCTGCAATTTACGCTTAGTTGCGAGAAAAACTTTGACAACTTTGATCACCCCAGGTGCAAGATCATCACCTTTTTTCAGACGCTCTTCACATCGTTCAATGTCAGCATCTGATGCTTTTTTAGCCTCTTCAACAAGCTTAGCAAGATCAAGCTGCTTTGCAGTAGCCTTTTCGTTTTTAACCTCGAGAGCAAGTGATTTTTCAAGCGATAAGTCTTTGAGAACCGCTTCTGTAAGTTTAGTATCACGCTTGATACCCGACTTTGAGGATACAGTTGTTTGCGCTTTGAGAACACTGATAAGCTGCTGCTTGAGATTATCCAAGATAAGAGCAAGTTGTTCACGTCGATCTTTCTTATAATCGTCTAATGTCTCACGAACAATATCTTTATAGCGCTGATCGCGCTCAACCCCTTCACGAGAAAATATCTGCACATCAGTAACAGTACCATAAACACCAGCAGGGACGCGGAGAGAACTGTCTTTTACATCTGATGCTTTATCCCCAAAGATTGCTCGCAGCAATTTTTCCTCTGGCGATAATAAAGCCTCACCCTTAGGCGTGATTTTCCCAACCAGAATGTCACCTGGCTCAACCTTCGCCCCAACATAAACGATACCATTGTCATCAAGTTTTGATAGAGCAGTTTCACTGATATTAGGGATATCAGCAGTTACTTCCTCTGGGCCCAGTTTGGTATCACGAGCTGTTGATGAAAGCTCTTGAACATGTATCGAAGTGAAACGGTCGTCAGCAACAACACGCTCAGAAATAATAATAGAGTCTTCGAAGTTGTAACCATTCCATGACATAAATGCAACAAGCAAGTTTTGACCAAGGGCAAGCTCACCAAAATCTGTCGATGGGCCATCAGCAATCACATCACCTGCATTAACATAAGCACCCTCTTCAACAATAGGTCGTTGATCAACACAGGTGTTGTTATTTGATCGTGAGAACTTTGTCAGTTTGTACACATCTACTGAGTCGGCAGTATCATTTTTGTCCGTGCTGATAATGATTCGTGATGCATCAACAGAGTGCACAACACCAGATTGCTTTGCAACCATAGACACACCCGAGTCAGAAGCAACCACACGCTCCATTCCGGTCCCGACAAGCGGCTTTTCGGATTTTAGCAATGGAACTGCCTGACGTTGCATATTTGATCCCATCAAAGCCCGGTTAGCATCATTGTGCTCCAAAAATGGAATTAAGGAAGCGGCCACTGAAACAATTTGTCTTGGGGAGATATCAACATAGTCGATACGCTCTGGCGCTACATTGACAAAATCCCTCATGTGTCGACATGTGACAAACGAGTCAGAAAGCTTGCCATCTGTATCCATTTTACCACTGCTTTGTGCAATGTAATGGTCCCCTTCTTCAATAGCCGAAACATAGTCAACGTGATCAGTAACTGCACCATTGACAACTCTACGAACAGGCGTTTCAATAAAGCCAAAGTCATTGATCTTAGCAAAGATAGCCAGTGAGTTAATCAAACCAATATTCGGACCTTCAGGCGTTTCAATCGGGCAAATACGGCCATAATGGGTGTGATGCACGTCACGAACTTCCATGTTGGCACGATCACGGGAAAGTCCGCCTGGACCGAGAGCAGTAACCCGCCGCTTGATGGCCAAAACAGATAATGGATTAGTTGCATCCATAAACTGGCTCATTTGGCTAGATCCAAAAAACTCGTGTAGTGCAGCAACAACCGGCTTGGCATTGAACACTTCTTGTGGTGAATAGCCCTCAGAGTCTGGATAGCCAAAACGGTCTAGCACAGAGCGTTTTGTTCGCTCAAGCCCAGATCTAAACTGATTTTCAACCATTTCACCTACACGTCTAACCCGGCGGTTAGCAAGGTTATCAATATCGTCAACATTACCGTTACCATTTCGAATGTTTACAAGCTCTTGAATCGTGCGGACAATATCATCCTTTGAGAGCACGCGGGCATCAAAGCGATCCTCAATGCCTAATCGCTTGTTGAATTTCATTCGGCCAACCTCAGACAAGTCATAACGATCGGTAGAGAAAAACAGATTCTGGAATAAATTTCGCGTGGCGTCAGCAGCTGGTGGCTCACCTGGACGCATAACGCGGTAGATTTCTACAAGTGCCTCTGCCTGGTCTTCAGTGGCATCAATACGCAACGTATCAGATATGTAAGAACCGCGGTCTGTATCATTAACGCTGAGCACCTGAATAGCCCGGATGTCACTTGTGATAATGTCAGACAAAACATCGTTATTGATAACTGTATTGACCTCGTGCAACTCTTCACCTGTCGCTTTGTCGTAGACTGGCTCTGCAAGAACTTTACCAATGATATACTCGTAATCAGTGTGCAATGATGTGACATCACTCTTGCGCATGAGGTTAATGTGACGCTTCGATATGCGACGCCCTTTGGCGACAATTACATCTCCTTTCTTATCCTTGATGTCAACAGGGGCCAACTGCCCCTTCATACGCTCAGGCTGTATATGTACATCAAGCGTACAGGCACCGTTCAATATCTCATCCTGGCGCTTTGCCAAGGCTTTCGCAGTTAGGTCAAGACCTGATAGCGCATTCATGCATGCCGCATCATAAGTCAAATCAATCTTGTCATATTCATAGAACAATTCAAGAATCTCAGCCTTAGCGAGGCCCAGTGCCTTCAAAATCACTGTGACAGGCAATTTGCGTCGTCTATCAATTCGAACAAACAACAGGTTTTTGACGTCAAACTCTATATCGAACCATGCGCCACGGTAAGGAATAATACGCCCTGAGTAAAGAAGCTTCTTCGATGAGTGGGACTTACCCCGATCATGCTCAAAAAACACGCCAGGCGAACGGTGTAACTGAGAAACAACCACACGTTCTGAACCGTTGATGATAAAGCTACCACTCGATGTCATTACCGGCATCTCACCCATGTAAACAGTCTGCTCTTTAATGTTCTTGACAACCTTTTTCTCAGGCAGCTGTTCTTTGTCATAAACCACAAGGCGCAACTTGACTTGTAATGGAGCAGAATAAGTCTTACCTCTAATCAAACAACTATTCACGTCATACGTCGTTTCACCAATCTCATAACCGAGATATTCAAGAACGATATGCTCATTAGCGCTTGCTATCGGAAATACAGAGTGAAATGCAGCATGAAGGCCACGAAGCTCACGATCATCAGCTGCAACAAAACGTTGTAAAAAGTCAGCGTAAGAGGAAAGCTGCATCTCGATTAATCCAGTTGGATTAACAGTGACATCACTACCATCAAGATTAATTCGAGGACGGTTCTTCTCTACCGTATCCTTCTCCTTGTTGATGTAGCGAGACAGATTGTGACTGTCATTTTTTTTCGAATTGGCGATTTCTGAGTTGGGTTTCGATGACATCGTGATTGTACCTGAGGTTGGTTTTCAAATAAGCTAATTCACACACTACAGGTAAGTGTAGTGTGTGAGTTAAAATGTGTGTAATGAGTAAAGTTATCTAACTTCAACTTCGCAACCAGCTTCTTCTAGTTGTTTTTTGAAGGTTTCACAGTCTTCTTTGCTGATACCTGTTTTCAGCTCAGCTGGCGCTTTCTCAACCAAATCTTTGGCCTCTTTAAGTCCAAGACCGGTTATGGTACGCACCGCCTTGATGGCAGGAATTTTGTCTTTAAAGGATTTGATATGGAGATCAAACTCTGTTTTTTCTTCAGCAGCGGCTTCAGCACCGCCACCCTGCGCAGGCGCAGCAACCACAGCAGCAGCTTGTGCTGATACGCCGTATTCAGTTTCAAGACGCTCAACAAGCTGCATCACCTCAGCGATGGTTAAATTACTGATGGACGCCGCAATGGTGTCGATATTTGTTTGTGCTTCAGCACTTGTCACTTCTTTGTTCACTCTTTAGTCTCCCGTTTACTATTGTGATTGTCTCTTTTTAGCTACCTGATCCACAACGCGCACTAGTGTAGCATAAGTCTCTTGTAATGTACAAGCTAAATTTCTTATCGGCGACTCTAATGCACCAAGAAGCAATGCGATAGCTTGTTCTTTAGTTGGCAGGTCAGCGATCCGCCCCAATGCAGAAGCAGAATAAACCGCATCATCAACGCCAATAACCTGAACGGCTAGCTGTTCATGTTTTTTAGAAAAATCCTTGATCAATTGCGCAGCAGCATTTGGCGTCTCCATAGAGAACGCAAGCACAATTGGCCCTACAATTTTATCAGCTGTACCAGCATATTGGCTCTCCGCAAGCGCACGACGTGCGAGCGTATTTTTAATCACCTTGATATATATATTTTGCTTTCGTGCAGCAGCACGAAGTGCAGTCATCGATGTAACATCCATACCACGATAATGAACCGCGACCATGGAATGTGATTGCTTTGCAATATCACATAGATCAGATACAGCTTTCTCTTTTTGAATTCTCACAGTATTCATGACAGCCTCTCCTAATTAGTCAGCTTAGATAAGTCAACCAGGTAAGAGCCCTTACCCATGGTTGTACTCAAATACAATTTACGCAAAAACTGGCCCTTGGCTGCCGCAGGCTTGTTTTTCTTGATTTCGGACAACAAAGCAAGAAGATTTTCTTGTAGCGCACCATCAGTAAACTCAACCGTACCAATACTACAATGTATAATACCCGCCTTATCTAGCTTGAACTGAACTTGACCGGATAATGCTGAAACAACAGCCTTCTCAACATCTGCAGAGACAGTACCTAGCTTAGGATTAGGCATTAGCCCCTTTGGGCCAAGCTTTTTTCCCAATTTACCAACCATCTGCATTGCATCGGGCGCTGCGATAATGACATCATAATGCCATCCGTCCCCTTTTAGCTCTTCGAATAGATCTTCAAAGCCAACTCTATGCGCGCCGGCCTTTTTAGCCTTTTCTGCCTGATCACCTGTTGCAAATACCGCAACTTTAACTGACTTACCTGTACCATGAGGCAACTTGGCCATACCACGCACCATCATCTTACGAGCATCGATACCTGTCTGAAGACTGATATCCACTTTTTCAGTAAATTTCGCGCGCGCTTCCTTTTTCAGTTGCACAATGACATCCTCGATAGCACAAGGGGAATACCTATCCAGCGTCGATGAACCTGCGATGGTTTGTGTCGTTTGTTTATTCATCTTCTTGTCCTTACTTAGCTGATTGTTCCACTTCAACACCCATACTACGTGCAGTACCCGCCACAGAAGCGACTGCAGAGTCAAGTGTTTCACAATTTAAATCTGGCATTTTGTGTTGGGCAATCTCTTCGATTTGGGCACGAGACAATGTCCCAACCTTCGTTTTATTAGGCTCGCCACTTGCCGTTTCAATACCCAGTGCTTTTTTGATCAACACAGAAGTCGGAGGCGTCTTGATGATAAAGTCAAAACTACGATCTGTGTAAACAGAAATGATAACTGGCAACACGAGGCCCTTCTCAGCATTTTTTGTACGATCGTTGAACGCCTTACAAAAATCCATAATATTTAGACCATGCTGACCTAAAGCAGGACCGATTGGAGGCGCCGGATTCGCCATCTGCGCTTTCACTTGCAATTTGATTTGAGATTTTAATTTTTTCTTTGCAGACATAACAGCTCCTATAAATTAACTACCTTTTTCAACTTGGCTGAACTCAAGCTCTACTGGAGTCGAACGACCGAAAATCAATACTGACACAACAAGACGACTCTTTTCGAGATTAACTTCCTCAACAACACCATTGAAATCGGCAAATGCACCGTCTGTAACGCGGATCATTTCACCAGGCCTGAACACAGCTGTTTGCTGTACGGCCTCAGGCTTTTTCTCGGTACGGTTGAGTACTTTTTGCGCCTCAGCATCACTAATCGGTTGTGGGTGATTACTTTTACCGCCGATAAAGCCGAGCGAATCTGGTATCGAACGAACAAGATGCCATGACTTATCATCCATCTCCATACGAATCAGCGCATAGCCAGGGAAAAATTTTCGCTTGACATGACGCTTTTGACCCGAACGCAACTCAACAACATCTTCAGTAGGAATCAGAACTTGACCGAAGAAAGCCTCCATTTGCTCGCGCTTGATGCGCTCATCAAGAAGCTCTTTGAATTTGTTTTCCTTACCCGTTGCAATACGTACGACATACCATTTAAAGTTAGGATTTTCATCAGGTAACTGCTGATCTGTACTATCTGGTGACATACTATCTATATCTTGTATATTGTCGTTGTTTTCAATCATCATCTACCCCAGCAAATACTGTACTAAAACGGTCAAAAGAGAGTCCATCAACCACATCATAAGCGTAATAATAACCACAGCACACACAACAACAATCGATATGTGCCTAGCCTCATGTGGTTTTGGCCAAGCCACCTTAGCCATCTCAACCCATGCAGAATTCGCAAAATGGATGACTTGATTACCAATTTGTGTCCGCGATGCAAGCAGTAAGCTTAGCATAAGCCCACAAAAAGTCAGCAAAAGTCGAAAAACACCGATCTGCTCACGAAAGTAGTACATAGAGTAACTACCGCCAACTACAACAAAGATAATCGTTGCCCACAGAAGATAGTCGAGCCATGAACTCTTGGAATCTACTTTCTGCTTTTGCGACATAACCATGTTCACTTAATCACCTTTGTTAATCAGGCCAGGAGGGACTTGAACCCACAACCTGCGGTTTTGGAGACCGCTGCTCTACCAGTTGAGCTACTGACCTATGATTGTTCTTTGTTATTCAATTATCTCAGTGACAACACCAGCACCAACGGTACGACCACCCTCACGAATGGCAAAGCGAACACCCTTCTCCATAGCAATTGGCGAAATCAGTTCAACAGTAAATGTTGCATTATCACCAGGCATAACCATCTCTACACCATCAGCAAGCTGCACGGCTCCGGTTACATCTGTTGTTCTAAAATAAAACTGCGGTCTGTATCCATTGAAAAACGGCGTATGGCGTCCGCCTTCTTCTTTTGAAAGCACGTATACTTCGGAGGTAAACTTAGTATGCGGCTTCACTGATCCTGGTTTTGCAATAACCTGACCACGCTCTACATCTTCACGCTTTAGACCACGAAGCAATAGACCAACGTTATCACCCGCCTTTCCTTCATCCATCAGACGCTTGAACATTTCAACACCAGTACATGTAGTTGATTGAGTTTCTCGTATACCAACAATCTCGACAGAGTCACCAGTTTTAACGACACCTCGTTCAATCTTCCCAGTAACAACAGTACCACGACCGGAAATTGAGAATACGTCTTCAACAGGCATCATAAAGTCTTTGTCAATTGGGCGCTCAGGCACTTCAAACCACTCGTCCATGGTATCTTTAAGCTTCTGAATTGACTTTAATCCATAGTCAGTATCCTTGCCTTCCATTGCGTGCAATGCAGAACCAACAATAATTGGTGTATCATCACCAGGGAAGCCATACTTAGACAGAAGCTCACGAATATCCATCTCAACGAGCTCAATAAGCTCAGGGTCATCAACTTGATCTGCCTTGTTTAGGTAAACCAAGATCTTTGGCACTTCGACCTGCTTGGCCAGTAGTATGTGCTCTCTTGTTTGTGGCATCGGACCATCAGCAGCATTTACTACTAGAATGGCACCGTCCATCTGGGCAGCTCCCGTGATCATGTTCTTAACATAGTCTGCGTGTCCAGGGCAATCTACATGAGAGTAGTGCCTGCTGTCTGTAAAATACTCCACGTGAGCAGTCGAGATCGTGATACCACGCTCACGCTCTTCCGGCGCCTTGTCGATTGAACCGAAGTCCATACCACATAGTGCAGATGTTAGAGTTGTTTTACCATGATCAACGTGTCCTATTGTACCCACATTGACTACGGTCTTGGATTTATCATGTTGTGCTTGTGCCATTGTTTACCTCTTTGTTTTGGTGCGCTATCGCGCATGTAATCCCTACCATGCCAGTTGTGATTGCACATCCCATCCTGCATGCTTACAAGTGAGCCTCACAGCCCCCTCATCATACGGTTGTTTCAAGCAACGCGTTGCCCACAACCGGACTTGAACCGGTGACCTCTTCCTTACCAAGGAAGTGCTCTACCGCCTGAGCTATGTGGGC
>MDTG01116729.1_pt1 | contig 11312 bp, 17 predicted proteins | sample 811421 | NCBI WGS metagenome assembly MDTG01 (sample SAMN05326645, study PRJNA326480) | marine metagenome | isolation source: seawater | place: Pacific Ocean: South East | collected 2011
GGCCCCTACTGCTGGTACATTTACAACATCATCTCTGCTCCTCTTTCTATCAGGAATTACCATTCCTCTTTTGTGTGCTTCATTTATAATTGCTTGTTCGGTTACTGCTACTGCTCCCATTGTTGTCGGTAACAACACAGTATTTGCGTGTGCCAATTCACTTGCTAGTTCAATAAATCTTAGTTTGTCATCTAGCTTGGCCAATAGTGCTGTATCTTGTCTATTGTACGCAATAAATTTTTCAAAGTCGTTATTGTATAAAGCGTCTAAGGTACCTTCATATGGTACTTTCTTTTCTCCAACTTCATACTCACCTATTGCATCTAGTCTATAACTATGCATCTCGTGATATGTATATTTCCTATACAATTCTAAATAATCTAAATGTACTCTACCAATTAAATCAAATGTTTCTTGTTCATTACCATACTTTACATAATTTCTTTTTCTTGGAAACTTATCCCATAAGCAAAATCTTTTTGTGTGTTCTCTACCAAGTACTTGAGTAATTCTATTAACAACATAGGGTATATCAAATCCTTCTGAGTTCCAACCACTTAATATATCTGCATCATCTATAAACTTCAAAAACATATCCAATAGTTCTGGCTCGTCTTTACATAGTACAGTATTATCAAACTTACTTGCAATTTTCTCAGCTTGATCTTGATCTAAGTTCTTTGGTTTTAAACAAAGTGTAATTAATTGTTGTTCTTTAGGAAGCCAATTTAAATGTAAAGTTATGGCCGTGATAGCACTATGTGGATCTGTTGGTGGAGCAAATCCCCTGTCTTTATCAAAGTCTACTTCAATATCAAAAAAGCATATATGCAGATCAGGAGATGTTGTATCAATATAATTGTCTTCTAAACATCTAAAGATAGGATTTATATCGCTTTCATAAAGCTTTTGATGATTGTAAATTTTTCTTTCTCTATCAAACTCTTTTACAAGCTTTGTGGAAAATCTAGATACACGATTGCCGTGTATCGACTTATAATCACCATTAGGATCATTATAGTAAAATATGTATCTGGTTGGATACGTCTTGTAATAACGTTTACCATCTACACGTTCTACTACATTGATTCTGTCTTTATCTCTTTCTAAGAAAGCGTCAATATAACTCATTTAACTCTATTACCTCTTAATGCAAAAAACAATCCTCCACAGTATAGCATAAGATGGAAGTGTTCGTAAAGTAAAACATACATTATACTTTCAGGCTCACTTATTAATATGACACCAGTCATTATTCCGCAAATAACTATACCACTGAATCTTGTTAGTACATCTCCAACTCCAGGTTTCAGTGCAATGGTTAGTCCTCCAACAAATAAAAGTATACCGGAAAACAATTCACCCCAAGCCACAAAGAACCATACTGACATTGGTAAACCAAATGATTCAGCATCTTCAATATTCAATGGTAGCTTCTGCAAACCTTGTAATATAAAAACTATAGCTAGTGGCGTTCTAATTAACCAGTTAGCACCTTTAAACTCTGGAATTTTCTTTAAGTACCCTTCTAGATTCATTTTATAATTGTTCTAATAATTTAGGTAACTTCTTCTTACTCTTTCCAAACATTTTTATTTTTGCAATAGCATCTTTGTTTGATGTGTCGCCACCTACAACTACAATGGCAATCATACCCATTGATTTATGTGGTGTGCATTGATAAAGATATACTCCTGGAGTATCAAATGTTATTGACACTTCTTTATTAAATTTACTTTTCTTTGGTATGTCCCAACCATCTGGACCTGCTAGAAAATGTACATTGTGTCCTTTTGTAGTTGGTACCCAAGTAATTGTATCACCTACATCTATTCTTGATATGTCTTCCGAGTATACCATCACGGCATTATCAGAAGCTCTTTTGTTTAACATTTCCACAGTAATATCTGCGGCAAATGATGTTGTTGTAATCAACATTGTTATTATTAATGATATTAAGTATTTCATATTTCTTCCTTCTTATTGTGCGTATAATTTACCAAATCTATTTTCAATCCATTTTGCAAATGGAATGTCTTCTTGTTTAAGTGGACCAGCTGGTAATTCACTTTGTGCCCATAACATTACATTAGCACAAATTCCTGACGCTGTCGATAACTGAATTCCACTGAAGCTCTTATTACCATATATTTTTTTATGATATGCTTTTTCGATCATCTTTCCATTTATTTTTCCAATAACAGATATTACCATAACAATAACATCTTGTGTAGTGTAAGGAAGTTCCTGATCAAATAATTCAACAAACTTTTGCTTATTGTGTTTTAAATTTAAATCTTCTAATAAGAATTGCATCTTGTCGCAATGACCTGGATATCTAATTGTTTTATAACTCAATGATTTTATTTTTCCCTCAAATGTTTTACACATCGAAGAAGCACCACCTGAAGTATTAAATGCTTCATATCTGTCACCATCTACATAAACAGTTTCTTTGCCATCTAATGGTTGTGCTTTTGTGTGTTTATAATTAGAAAGTATATCACAAGGATTTACATATTCATTCAACACACCCACAGTTGACCAAGTCAAGTAGTATCCCATTTCGTTTATTGGATACTTAGGTAATGCACCTACTCTCATTTTTACTTTGTCTACTGAATCAAATTGTTTAATTAAATCTGTTGCAATAATATTAACGGCTCCTGGTGCCAAACCACATTGTGTCATCATTGTCTCAGTGTTTGTACAAGTATTAATAAACTCTGCCATTTCTGTATCTTCTGTTGGATCGAAATATGCTTTGTTCAGTTTTGCACAAACTTTTGCAACTGGTTTAGTTATATGATAGGGACCTGCACAAACTACACCATCTTTATCAGATAAAAAATGTTCTACTTGTTTTTCATCTGTTGCATCTAGTTGTACGCAATCAGGACCTCCAACTGCATCAGCGACTGTTATTGAAAAGTGTTCAGCTCTTAATAAACTAGCTACTGCCTTTCCTATCTTTCCGTTTCCTATTACTCCAATATTTTTCATAATGTCTCCTAGTATTTTATCCCAAATGCCTGTGATAATCTTTTAGGACTCATACCGTCTATAGTAACTATTTGGTTGTAATCAAAATCTAATTCTTCTCCGTCTACAGTACTTGTTCCTTTAAAATGTGTACCATCTACGTGTGTTACATTGTAGAAATCTAATTTGTCAAAAGTGCTACCACCAAATTCTTGAACTGTATGCTCTACTTCTACTTCTGTATCTAGTTTGATTAATTGTTTTTTTACGAATATTTCGGCTAACTTCTTATCCATTTTTTCTTATCTCCTCTATTGTTACTACGCGGTTAATTATTTTAATGTGTTCTTCAGTAGCCAGTTTTAAAAACATTAGTTCTTCATCGCCTTTAACAAATACTCTTGGTGATGTATATCCTAATGAATAATAAAGACCTTGTCCCAAATATCCATCTTTATTACTATACACTATATTTTGTATTTTGTCTACTGTTTCCTTTGCCTCAGTCAAGCCATATACGGCTTGGTATCTATATTTTTTATGATATAAATTAGGTTTAATATCTACTTGATATGTTTTTTCTAGTAATAGCTTCTTGTGATATCCATTTATTGGACCAACTATTTTCAATACTTTAGGCCTTACTATTCTATAAACTGCTTCAGCTTGTCCTTTATCTGCTGTATAAATGAAAACTTGTGGATGTCTATGTCTTATTTTTAAATCCTGCCATCTACCATATGTAGAAGCATCCCATACAGAATCACTATAGATATTTGCTATATCATTTCTATCAATGTCTTCACAAACGAATTTATAAAGTTTATTTCTATAATATAGTTTACTGCTTGGTTCTACTTTCATAGTTAATCTGTATTTCGTTATTATTGTTTATGTCAACTATTGCTTTTCCACCGTGTACTAATTTACCAAATAGTATCTCTTTGGATAGTGGTTTCTTAATGTTTGTATCAAATACTCTTTGCATTGGTCTTGCACCCATACTTGGATCATATCCTTTATCCAATACCCATTGTCTGGCTTTTTCAGTCAATTCCAATGTTACGTTTTTGTCTTGTAATAATGTATTCGTTTCATCTTTAACTTTATCAACAATTCTTAAAATATTATCCTTTGATAATTTCTCAAACTTAACTACTGCATCTAATCTATTTCTAAATTCTGGTGTAAAGAATCCTTTAATGTAATCATCTTCTTCACCTGTTCTATCTGATTTACCAATACCTAGTGGTGCTTTCTCAACTGCACTTGCACCCAAGTTCGAAGTCATAATCAAAATAACTTTATCAAATTGGATTGTTTTACCTGTCGATGATGATAACCTACCATCGTCCATTACTTGTAGTAATACTTGTAATACTTCTGGTGCCGCTTTTTCTACTTCATCTAAAAGTAATACACAGTTTGGATTATCTTCGATATCATTAATTAATTGTCCTGATCCTACTGATCCTTCTGCATATCCTACATAACCAGGAGGAGCACCAATTAGTTTTGATGTTGAATGTCTTTCTTGATATTCTGACATATCATATTTTAATAGTTTAATACTTAAATTATCTGCAAGTTGTCTACATACTTCTGTTTTACCAACACCAGTTGGACCTACAAAAAGATATGAACCAATTGGTTTGTTAGCTGGTCTCAACCCTGCTTTTGCAATCATAATTGAATCAGTTAATTTAGATATAGCTTCATCTTGTCCAAATACTTTTTTCTTAACATTACCTTCCAGGTTAGCATAATTGTCAGTTCTTTTAACACTAATCATTTCTATTGGAACTTTACTAATTCTGCTTACAACCTTTTGTGCTGTTTCTAAATCAACATCTGGTTTGTCTGCTAATCTACATCTTACAGCCGCGGCATCCATTACATCAATTGCCTTATCAGGAAAGAACTTATTGTGTATATGTTTTTCACACATATCAACTATGGCATCTAGTACACCCTCGCTGTATTTTACTTTATGAAACTTTTCGTATATTGATTTTAATCCATCTAATATTAGTTTTGTGTCTGCAACATTAGGTGGATTGATATCATACTTTTGAAATCTTCTAGTTAATGCTCTATCTTTTTCTATATTTTCTCTAAACTCTTCTGGTGTTGTTGCACCAATACATAATAGCTTACCTCTAGCTAGTAAAGGCTTTAATAAATTAGCCATATCCATATTACTTGATCCGGCAGTTCCCGCACCTGTAATCATATGTACTTCATCAATGAATAAAATAATATCATCTTTTTCAGCTAGTGTATCTAATACAAGTTTAGCTCTTTCTTCAAAGTCACCTCTGTATTTTGTTCCGGCAACAAGAGCACCTATGTCTAAACTATAAACAGTCTTGTTCAGTAATGGTGCTGGTACTGATTTCTCATTAATCTTTTTAGCTAGTCCTTCAGCGATGGCAGTCTTTCCAACTCCAGGCTCACCTAGTATAATTACATTATTCTTTTTTCTTCTAGCTAGAATGTGTGCTATATCATCTATTTCTGTTTCACGTCCTATAATATCATCTATATCACCATTCTCAGCTTGTGAATTTAAGTTATGACAATATGTTTCAAATTTCTTTTTAGGATCTTCTTCTTGGCCAGGCATACCCATAGCTTGACCTAATGCTTGTTCTACTTGCTGTCTTTGTATTGCATCTTTAGTTAAGAATTGTACTAAAGCTTGTCTTGTTAATCCGTGTTTCTTCAAATAGTAACCAGCATAACTTTCTTTTTCACTCATAATACTTACAAGTAAATCTCTTGGCATTAAAGTTTTTCTTCCTGAAAATATAACTTGAGTTACTGCTCTGTTGAATACTCTTTCTAAAGCTTGAGTTTTTCTTGGCTGTACACCTTCTCTAACCAAGTCAGGCATTTTAGTATCTATATGTACTAACAATTCATTAAGAATAGGTTCATAATCAATTTTACATTTTTCTATAATTTTTTGAATTGGGTCTTCTTGTAAAATAGAAAAAAGTAAATGTTCTAGTGTTACATACTCGTGATTTCTATCACCAGCAATCTCCATAGCCCTATCTAATATCATTTCAATTCTATCCATAAACTATCCTACTAACTGCCTCACATCTATGCAGATTCCATTTAAATGATCAATTTCGTGTTGGAAAACTCTGGCTCGATAATCTTGCATTTTTTCATTATGTTTATTAAATTTAATATCTTTATATTCTACAACAATTTCACTAGATCTGTCAATATCAAATTGTCTTCCAGGTAAACTTAAACAACCTTCTGCAAAGTTAATTTTATCATCATTTCTAGATTTGATAACAGGATTAATAACTACTTCCATTGTTTCATCTTCGTTACATTTATGTATAAAGAAATTTTTACTGAAACCTACTTGTGGTGCCGCCAAACCTATACCATTATTATCCAACATTACTTGCCACATTAATCCTAACTGGTTTTGCACAAAAGGTAAATCAGCCTCCGTGACATCTGCTGTCTTTGTTCTAATAATAGGTGATGTAGATTCTACAAGTTTCATATATATTTCTTCAATGTTTCTATTACTTTATTATTTACGTCCGATGGGGTATATGGTTTAAGCTTTACATAAAGATCTCCAAATGTACCATTTGCTTTAGGCATACCTTTACTTTTTAATCTAATGATTTGATCAGGTTGAGATAACTCAGGAACTTTTATATGTAATTTTGATTTTGATATATGATCTAATTCTATGTTTGCACCTGTGACTAATCTAAATATATTAATCTTAAAATCAAGATGCAAGTCAGCACCTATTCTAATCCACTGATTGTGAGGTTGTATTTTAATTGTAACTAATAAATTACCAGGTTGTAATTCTCTGTGGGTATTATCTCCTAGTCCTTTAAATCTAATAGTTGTATTGTTGTCAGCATTCACAGGAATACTAACTTTAACATTTCTAGTTGTTCCACTAGGTGCTGTTATTTGTAATTCTTTTTCATTTCTAAAATACAAGTCTTCTAATGTAACTCCTAAAGTTATTTTAATATCTTTATTTCTCAAAGGCCTTCTATGCATTCTTGAAAATGGACTACCGCTCATTGGTCCATCTTCAAAGAAGTCTCTAATTATATCATCGAATCCTTCTCCACCACCGAAACTAAATCTAAAACTACCATCCTGCCCACGACTAAAGTTTGGTTGGTTAGGATCCATACCTCCAAGATCGTACATTTCTTTTTTCTTAGGATCTTTTAATATTTCATATGCTTCATTGATTTGTTTGAACTTTGCTTCATCTCCATCAGGCTTATCTGGGTGGTATTCTTTAGCCAGCTTTTTGAAAGCTTGTTTAATGTCCTGTGGACTTGAGCCTTTATTGACACCTAGGATTCTGTATGGATCGTTCATACTTATAATATAACACTTTTTTTAGATTTGTCAATACTAGGACTTAGAAAAATCCCATACCCATAGGTCCTGCTGATCATAGTCCGACTGTCCATATTTGATCTTGTCAACCATTCTTTTTTGATGTGGACACATCCTTCTCCATTCAGCAAGATCTTCAACTTCACTAACCAATTTCATTGGACAAGGATCATCAATAAGCTTATCCAAGTGTTTAAGAGCACAAAGTCTAGTTAGATAGTCAATAAGGTGCTTCCTAGTGATACCTTCTTTAAGACAAGTCAGGAATATAGCTTCTCTGTTTTTGTCTATTAATTGGTTTAGCAACTTTAATCGTTTTGGATCTGGGTGCATTGTTTTATTTTGGTTTGTTATTTTTTACTTCTGGTTCGTAGTATTCTTTGTATTGATCAATAAGTTCATTTGTTTTCATTAAGTGGTTACGTATTTTGGCAAAGTTCTTAGAAATAAGTTCATACTCTTTATCAGTTAATCCAAATAATACTGGATCATATCCTTCTTTTTCTAGTTTAGCAAATACTTCATCTGCGTTCTCACTTGTAATAATAATCCATCTTAAATCTTCTAAATTTAATGCTTTTGGTTTATCTAAATCTAGTGGTGCTCTTGGTTCTTCTATTGTAAAAAGTTTTACTCTTTTTTCACCTATAGCACAGCCAGTTATGAAAATGAAACACGTCATTATAACTGTAATCCAAATAGTTCTTTTCATTTTTTACTCCACAGCATAAGGTACATAATTTGGATTAGCTATTGAAGGACATTCTGGATTGATTTCTGACTTTTTAGTAGCATTCAATTCAGCTTCTGTGTGTTCGGCACCTGATGCCAATTCAACACATCTCTTCGCTCTTTCCGTTGCACCATTTATAATATTTTCAACTAGACCTGGTTTCTTCTCTGCAAGTTTACCAATGTCTCTGTTATTCTTATTAAATCTTTTATCTAAATTTTGTAAATCTTCTTTTAAATTTTGAACTAGAATATTCATCTGCTTATTAGCTTCTAATATTTCTTTGAAATCTTGTTTTTGCTTTTCAATAGTTTTTTGTTGATTTTCATATGCCATTTCCATTTTAATAGCATTAGCTTTTAGTACGGCATTGTCCGCTCGTAGCTTGTACACATAACCAACACCGCCGGCTATTATTGAAAGTATCAAAACGTATTTTATAACTCCAAACCATCCAAACATTATATTTTCACAGCTCCCATTTCGTATAGTGGTGATTTCTCATAGTATTTATAAATTTCATCTATACCCATATCGTAGTTAAAATCTATTTGAAAACCATATCTTTCTAACCTATCTCCACCTTTAGCACTATGTAGTTGTCTAGTGTTTACAACAACCGGGTGGCTATAAGTTAAAGTCTTTGTTGGTTCTCTGTCATCATCGTACCAAGTAATTGAACCATTTGCTTCTGGTTTGAATTCAATTAATAATGCTACTTGTCTAGCAACATCTCTATGTATTGCTAACGACCAACCTGGCTTCATTTTAGTATACTGTTGTCTTACTATTAGTTCTTTCGGAATGTTTAAAACTCTTGCTGTTTCATCAACTATGTTTTGAACTAATGGTCCAAATGTTGCACCGTGATCTTTATCTTGATAATAAGTCCATTCATTATCATTTTTATCAGTCGGTACACCTTTTTCATAAGTTACTTGGTGTCCATCATAGTTTAGGTCAACCGATCTGAAGTTTTCTTTTAAAGAATCAATAGCATCAATATGAGCTTTTCTATCTACACGAAGTTGTGGTAGTTCAAAATATTCCATTACGAATTTTTATGATTACGTTTTGCAAATTTTAATTTTGTATAATATTCGCCCATTGAGTGGTCACGTAATCCATCTCCTAATCTTTCTAGTTGTCCCCAAATCCAATTTTTAAATAATACAGCGAAACTTACTTTTCCAGTTCTTAGTACGCCTTTTCTATCAATGTAACAAAATTTTCCAACGTGTTTGTATCCAAATATTGCTGGTGGAACTTTTGTTACTAAATCATTATTGTTTCTAATTCTATAAACATTTGATTTAAATCCATAAGAATATTTCCAACCACCTGGTCTTGGTGAACCGTAAGTATAACATCCTCTTACGTGAAATTTTTCTTCTAGTCTATTTGTACAAATTACAGCACTTGCACCACCTAATGAATGTCCTGTAACATAAATGTTAAACCACTTGCCATCAATAATTTCTAAAACTTCTTTTTCAACTTGGTCATATATCTTATCAACATAACCTTTGAATCCTCTGTGGACGTTACCACCATACTTGCTTGTTTTCTTTCTAAATTTTAAGTCAGCCATTACATCTTTATATTCACCTGGTTCTGTTCCTCTCCAAGCAATTATAATTTCTGATCTTGATTTTTTAGTTGTAGTTTTTGACATTGGTTTACTAATTTCTTTCCAAATTATGTAAGCCTGTGCGTTGTCATTTGATATTAGTTTAAATTTATGATCAGGCATATCCAAAGCTCTTAACTTGTGAGTAAAAGTTTTTGGTGTGCAATAAGCCGCCTCACTGATGCCTGCTAGTCTTATAGCTTGTTCCATATCAAACTTTGGCATTGAGTAGTCTGACATTACTTAATTCCTAATTGTTTTTCTATTTTCTCTAACCTAGCTTTTAGTGCCGGAAACTTTTCCATACGTTTTTCTTCATCTGTAAGAAGTTTAACATTATATCTTTTTGCCGCCCAATTATATAATGAATCTACTTTGTTGTAGAACCATACACCCATTTTAGTATCTCTAAACCAGGCATTACTTGCCTGACCAATGATCGCACCTGCTATAGCTTTCACTAAAAAGAACCACATAAACTATTTCGTTATTGATTTATATACTTTGTAAAGTCCGTAAACAAATCCTGCATAAGCGACAAGTTTTGCTATTGGGCCAAATGCTATTACTAGCAAACAAAATAATACAATACCTATCCCTTCAACTGCGTCAAATTCCATTAATCTTTTTATCATTTTATTGACTCCATATTAATTGTAATTGTATTGTCACTACCATAAAAACCAAAATCCCATTTGTCAATATTAACTAACTTATTAATATCTTTTAAAATTTTCATAGTTGTATCAAACATTTTTTCATCTCTGTTCATTTCTACAAAAATTAAATATCTACCATCTTCATCTGGTGCTGGTGATACTTCTGTATCAAGTATTTCGTGACTTCCACGTTCAATAAATGATGCTAAATCATTTGCTGGTTCTTGATCTTCTGCATAAAAACCTACGACCACAACATTATCTGGCTGTCCGCTCTTTGGCTCAAATTCATCAACTGATACAGTTGGTAAAATTAAGTGTTCTAAATCTCCAGGTCTTAAACCTTCATCTAATTTAGATGTCTGTTGCTTCGGCGTTACCAGATTGTCTAGTCTCATCGTCTAATCCTTGTTGAAAACCTTTAGCAAGTTCTTCTTCATCTGCTTCGGTTCTATCATAAGTTAATACATATTTTTTTGGTAGCTTAATTTTAACGACCCATATTGGAATTTTATCTGCTTTAGGTTTCCTAGTACCTACTTCATAATCATCAGGTGTTTTAACTTCTCTAGGTTCTAAATAATAATCTTCTTTATAGTAAACTTTACATTTTTTACCAAGTAAACGTTCTCCACCAGATGGATCTGGCATTTTCTCATATGGATACATAAGTGACAGCTCACACCAATATCTGCTAAGATGTGGACCATCTACTACTTCGCCATCTAACCAATTTTCATAAGAATATACGTTTAAATCATCTAAGAATTTATCAAATTCTATTAGCACATCTAGAAGTGAAGCACTTCGATGCACTTTAAAATGGTTGTTTACTGAGTCGTTAGCATTAATCATACTAGTATTTATGCTATTATAAAGTATCTACGTACTTTAA
>MDTG01365568.1_pt1 | contig 11312 bp, 12 predicted proteins | sample 811421 | NCBI WGS metagenome assembly MDTG01 (sample SAMN05326645, study PRJNA326480) | marine metagenome | isolation source: seawater | place: Pacific Ocean: South East | collected 2011
ACCTCTATTTACGATGCCCCCCGCGGGTGCACCACTGGCCGAATGTGAAACGCTGATTCTTGGAACCTTCCCCGGGAACCAGACGGTCAGGAGCGGCAAATATTATGATTCCAAGAACAACCGCATGCGGTATATTTTAGGAGTCCACCTCGGTTTCTGGCCGGGTGATGACAACCACGAGCCGTGGCTCCGCAAGACGTACACACACACAGACTCAAAGCCGTACACCGAGCGGGCATCAGACTTTGCGAGCCTCGACCCCACAATGGCCCTGTCGTACACCGAACAGATGGATATTCTCGATGCGCACCATATCACATTGTACGACCTGTGGCAATCGGCTCGTCCTGGGAAGGGCTCAGCCGACCACAAATTAGAGCCAGGTGAGGAGCACGACTTCGTCGAGATGTTCGACCGCATGCCAAAGCTCAAGACTATCATTCTCAATGGTAAGAGTACCGCGTGTAAATCGCGGGTGGGGTTCACTCGTATTCAATCTATGAAGCGCGCCATCGCACTTGGAAAGATCAAGCTCTCCGCAGATGTGTACACACAAGGCGTGGACAAGCTGAAAAGATTCTTTGACAAAAACACGGCGACCTCTACAATCACAGCACGAGTCGAAGTGCGTGTGTGCCCGTCAACGTCGGGCGCTAAACGCGACATCACAATGTCGGGCAGCATTGCCGCCTGGGCACCGGCATTGCCGAAACTGCTGACGAGTGAAATCAAATAGATATTATTGGTTATCTTTGAGGGTCCCAAATTAAAATAGTCCGACCTCGACATTTTTAATTTAAATTAAAATAAAATCGTGTCAGATCGTCGACCTCGTTTTTAATTTAAATTAAAATAAAACCGTGACAGATCGCCGCCCTCGACATTTTTAATTTAAATTAAAATAGAACCGTGACAGATCGAGATCGCCGCCCTCGACATTTTTAATTTAAATTAAAATAAAACCGGGACAGATCGTCGACCTCGACATTTTTAATTTAAATTAAAATAAAATCGTGACAGATCGCCGCCCTCGCCTCGGCGTCTAGCGTGGCGCACATTGTTGAACCTAGTATAAATATAACATCCGTTTCTCTTGAATGAACATGCACGAGAAGGCACTGGCTTCGTTGAACAGCCGCGCCAATGCGAACGCAAAAAGATTGGCCATTCCGCCCGACGAGATTGGTCGAATTATCGGCCGCAACGGTAGAAACATCGCTTTCATCAATCAAATGATTGCCCCTGGAAAGATTACTGTCCGCCAAGACTGCGTCGTATTGCACGGTGATCTCGCAAACAAGACCTGGCTGTCACGTACCATACAAATTCTGCACTCGGCGCGGCGCGGCGGCATTATCAAATGGTTTGAGACGGGGTACGCGGCCACTTTTGTGCACAAAGAGAACTGGCTGCGGCAAATCCGCGCTCTTGAAACAAAGACCAAGACGCGCGTCCAACAACAACTCGTAGAGTTTGACGGCGAGACGTACGACGTATGGCTGATATTGGGGCGGCACAAGGCCGCAAACGTCGAGAAAGCCATTCGAAACATTGGCAAGCTGATTCACGAGCGACACAGTCGACGCGCGATCGCAGACGTGTGCCATGCGGACGGCAAACGGGCGCAACGTCTACAAGAGAAAAAAGACAAAGAACGATCGAAAAAAGAACGCTCAAAGCTGCAGACACTGCGCATGAAATCGCGCCGTTCGAAAAAGGAGCGCTTCAGGCACGCGCTGTAGCTCTAATCCAACGTATGTTTGTCATATTCTATTCTTCAAACGTATTTCACGAACATGGCATACACCATGTCTCTGACTCGCCCCGCACTCATTCCTCACCGCATCAAAGGGTTGTTCCACAACAAGAAATCCTGCATCGATATACGAGACGGGCAGGTCCATGCTATCAAGGTCAACACGAACAACCGCACTTGGTTTAACGAAGTGACGCCGGACGAAGCAACCATTTCTGCAAATCCGCGTACTGTTCTCGCGAACACGGCCGTGTACACGTCGAAAGAACCGTTTCACGTGCTGAGCTTTGGCTGTGGCGCAGACACGTTCTACTGGGGACGGTACAAGTGCGTGGGCGGTCGTCGTGCCAACCAGTTCAAGTTGGTGTACGTGGACGACGGCCATTTGGACGCCTGTCTGGCACCGGGCGAGACGAATCACCGTTCCAAGCTCGAGACGCAGTGGGCCGAGGCGTTCAAGCGCCACGGCATCAAGGCAACGTTTGAGCCCGCGACCATGAAGTTGTCGGACGGTACCGAGTACACGCCGGATTTCTGGCTGCCCGAGTCGTCGACCTTTATCGAGATCAAGGGGCCGAATCCCAGCAAACGCGAGTTTGCCAAGTGTGCGCACACGCGTCGTCTGGGATTCCGTATCAAGATGTTTCATGGTCCGCCGACGGGATTCACCGAGTACGACTGGTCGAACGAGAGCAAGATGACGCTGCGTGACCATGCCTCGTATTACCGCTGTCTGCACCCGGCCAGTACGCGCAAACGTCGCCGTCCGTACAACGCTGCTTGTTAAGAGTATAAATATATCGCACGTCTATTTTGTCTTTCATGAGTTGTATATGGTGTGGCGTCCGCCGTGATTATTATTTGACCCCGGAGAACGCGTCGCGCCAAAATTGCCGCGCCTCGGACAACGGCTACCACGATTTTTCCGAGTATACTTGGTGCATCCGCATGTGGAATCGCGTGTGGCCGCGACGGCGCCTGACCGAGCACGAGCGTCTCATGCGGCATCGGCACGAGAGGCGGCCACACACTATTTAAGGCCTGTGCCGGCCTGTTGAATGTCGGCGATCAAGACGCACGACGTGTATCACGTGATTCAAGGCGACGAGGTCTTGGTGACGCAAGACGAGGGCGAAACGCGCTTTGCCGTCAAATCCTTGCTCCTGGACAGGCAACGGCCGTCTGTGTGTCAGATTTTTACCCAAAGCGAAAACAAGGGGTCGTTTTCGTCGAACGAAACCAAGGCGTGGAATTGCAAAATTGTGACCACCGAGCCAAGTCCGCATTCTGTGAAATTTAACGTCAAGGCGATTGTGGGCGACAGTGCGCAGATGTTGCAACTGACGTCTGTGAAAGCCGAAAGTAGTGAATGTATCATTTGTTAAGGGTATTGGATTTTTTGTTTTGATTATATATTTGGGGTAGAATGTCGTGTGATGCTGCTGCTGTTTCTGCTGTGCATGGGCGTGGCTGCGGAATGGCCACCGACGACGTGCAGCCGCAACGCGGTCGTGACGTCCACCGGCGTACAATTGACGTCGGGCTCCACTGCCGAATCGGACTGTAGACTGGCACAAGCCTACGAAGAAGAAGTGTATCTCGGTCTGACGCGCAAATACAACGACCAGAATCGCAACTACCGCGGCATACTGGATTCCAAGGTAGTGGTCACGGTTGCGGATATCGCCGACACGGCGCTGTTTGACGTGGAGATCCACAGTGACAAAATAGATGCGCTGGGCAGTCGGTGTTTCGGCGTCTTTGAAGATGCAAAACCTTGGGAATTAAAACTGACCGTCCACTCGTTTGCCGACCTGCGAAAGTCGGTGATTGGCATTTATACGAACAAACGAGGCCGGGGGTATCGCCGCTGTACCGAGTTCGAATTGGAGCAGACAGTGTCGCGGTTCAAACTCCGTATACGCGCGACTACCGAATCCGGCATGGACCAGTGGGTGCATGAAGTGCGAACCGCGCCCGTAACCGAACCACAACACGACAACACATTGGCTCAGTTGCAGGCACTCGAAACAAAAGTCAACACGCTGAGTACGAATATGCAACAGCTCGAAAGACGATTGACGCGCAACAATATCGTGCGCGTCAAAACGCTGGGCGAGGTCCATGCCAAGCATGAAGAGCTGAAAAAGCACGTGAACACCGCACAATCGCGTACCGCCATGAACATACAGCATTATTCCTACATGTCGTGGACGTTGTTTGTTCTCGTGTTCATTTCTGGTGGCGCCGCGATCAAGTTTTTACAATACTATATTCGAAAAAGAGACAAAATCATTTAAATCCATCCTAAGTAGAGAATATGAGTGTATTTAAATGACTTGTGGCCATGTAAGCACCTGCAACATGTCTGCCTACAACTACGAGCCGTCTAAAAGTTCCCTGCGCGCCGACACGGTGGTCGAGTTTGTGAACCGTTCGCTGCTCGATTTCAAGATGAACGAGATTCCGGGCATGGGGCCCGCATCGATTCAAAAGTTTGCCGACCATGGCATTTACACGCCGGCACAGATTGTCGCCAAATTTCTGTCCTTTGTGGACAGCGAAGACGTGGTGGCCCAGCAGGTGTGCGAGGCCTTTTACAATTGGGCCAATCCCATTATGGGCAAGGCGAACACGCACAACCTGACCTTTGCGCTGGCCAATTACGCCGGCGAGCACGGTCTTTTTCGTTACGAGTAAACGACTCCCCAAAACCACACGAGCACACACAGCATGATAATAAATCCAAAGACGATGACCGACGTCTGTTTATGCACGATGCCCACTGTCACGACGATAGTGCCTGATACAATGCCCACCAACGACAACGCCACTGTGCGCCCAAAAGACGGCTGGGGCGTCAAAGTGGGTTGGCGCGACAACTGCTTGAATGCGATTGCGGCCGGCAAGAGAAGGCGCGAACGCCGGCCGTTCGACACCGACATATGGTTCACTACACTTGGATTAAATACACTGATTTATTAAACTTTTATTCTAGCCATTCTGTAAATAGAAACGCCGTGCGTATCGCCGGGCCACTTCTCGCTTGGGTGCGCTGGAGCGAGCTGGCGTCATCCACCGTGAATTCGCAAAATCCGCGCACTTCCAGGTGTTCGCGCATCATCTCCCAGAGAACCATCTTTCGGATGGCGGCGTCCACACGCACGTGTTTTTCTGTGGTGGTGGCGACCTGGATTTCTTTGTGGCCCCATCGGCCGTCAGGTCCTTCTTCGCCGATGACCACCAGCACCGAATCGGGTCCGGACCAACCGATCGAGGTGTCGGTCAAATACGTCTTGGACACGCTGGTGTCTCCGAACAGAATCTTTTCGAGCACTTGGTCGATCATCGGGTCGGTCCACACGCCCGTCTTGTTTCTGTATGTGCGCGGCACCGAATAGGCGGGTGGCGTGGACGGGGGATCGCCGCCGGGTCTGGCTTCAGAGTTCAAAAAGGCGGCACGGCCAGCACCAAGCCGTTTGTAGAGCGGATGCCGAGAAGTGTGCGCTGAACGCACTTCGACGTTGGACGCTGCGCGTTTGAGGTACGACATTACACAGTGAACACAGAATGCGTTTATAGTGTCTTTTTTTTAAACATGTACGTCATAGTCTATTTTGCAAATAAGATGGGCCAAGGAGACCAGACCCACGATGGATAGCCAGATGCCCGACATGACTGCCGAAGAGTTTGACATGCTGAAGAAAGAGTTCACGGACGCCATTCCCGAAGGCGATGCCATCAAGGCGCAGCTCAAGAGCTTTAACAAGGCTCAAAAGGAACGCCTGCACAAGATCCATGGGTACATGCGCGAGAATAATATCATGTCGGCCGACCTGGGCGGTGTGACCTTTGAGCGCGAGGAAAAGACGACGGTGCCGGCCGTGTCGATCAAGACGCTCGAGGAAATCGTGGAAAATCCGGCGATCGTGGAGCAGTACAAGCGTGAACACGCCAAGACCAAAGAGTCGCTGCGCGTGCGTAAGCCCAAGCGTCAGCGCACTGCGGCTGCATCCGGAGACTAAAGATAGAAGAAGGTATAAATATCCTAAAACTTTTTACTACATTTTATGAAACGACCCCGGTGTAGAACTTGTCAACATACGATGAAGGGTCACAAGAAACAGAAATGTGTCTCCGAACAAACCCTGGAACTGTCGGATGGGTCGACTTACATCGGCACTGTCTACGACGGCAAACCCTCTGGTCGCGGACGTTTGATTGCCAGTCCGCATGACGTATACGTTGGCGCCTTCTTGGACGGAAAGCGCCACGGCATTGGGAAACAATGCGCGCCGCCCGGCATTGTGTACGACGGCGAGTGGGAGCGCGATACATATCATGGGTACGGCGTCCTCCGCACGCCCGAAAGCGTCTACAGTGGCAGATTTTACCACGGCAAGTACCACGGGTACGGCGAACTGTCCTCTGACGAATCCTACGCCGGCGAGTGGTCGCACGGCAGCAAACACGGCCCCGGCACGCTAACGAATAGTGCGGGAACGTACATCGGCAGTTTTTACTACAATCTCAGGCATGGCAACGGCGTACAGACCAGCACAGATGGCTCCGTGTACTCGGGGTCGTGGCGCTCGGGCTACAAACACGGTACGGGTGTCCACACCAGTTTGTTCGAGACGTACACGGGCAGCTGGGTCAACAACAAACGCCAGGGCCACGGAAAATGGCAGTCAAACTACTTGGGGACATATGTGGGCCACTGGAAACGAAATCTGCGCCACAAACGCGGAACGCACACGTACTTGGACGGCTCGGTGTACACGGGCGGCTGGAGCTACGGCAAGCGCACCGGCTATGGCGTGATGCAGTATGCCGACGGTGCCGTGTACAGTGGATTTTGGCTCAAGGACGATCACAACGGCCGCGGCACGCTCAAAGAAGCGTCCGGACGCGCGTTCAAAGGCCAATGGGCAAACGGCGAGCGCGAGGGCATGTTCGAGGAAACCATGCACGGAAACGTCGTCTCGGAAGGGCCTTGGCTCTGTGACGTGCGCCATGGTGCGTTCAAAGTCGGCGGGGGGCGCGCGTTGTATTTGTGGGGCGTGGAGACGACCTTTGGTACTGTGAAAGAGGCGCGCGCCGCGGTCCAGCGCCTGCTGTCACAAAAGGACGCACTCTCTGCCGAAGAGGTGATCATGTTTTATCCAAAGTTGTGCACGTGGTCGCTGTTTTACAAATACGATGCGTCTGGCATTGTACTGCACATGCTGCCGCCCGAACTGGTCGACGCCAAATTTCGCAAATATGCGTACAAATTGTTTCGCGCCAAGCGGTATGCGTTCGTGGAGCGCATGTTCCGACTCTGTTCCGACGCCCTGCAGGAACAAATCGTGGACACGATTGACGTGCTGTTCGACGCGATGACCAAAGAGTTTGTGGCCAACCCGTGGGTTGTCGGAGATGTGGGATACTCGGTGGCCACGCGCGACAAGTTGTTGGAAGGCCTGCATCTCGGCGAGTTCGGCCGCTGCCCCCCTAAAAACCCGTACACGCGCCAAGCGCTCACGCCCACCTCGGGCACGTTTTTGTCGGAACTCAAGATGGCCAAGTCGGTGTACAGCAAAATGTGCAAGGCGGGGCCCAAGACTATCGAAACACTCGCTTTCGAATACAACATGCAGGATTACGAACAACTCTTAAAGAATGCACGCGAGGCCAACGACCGGGCAACGATTACACGGTTGATGAAAGAACGAAACGCACTCATTACACGGAGACGGTCGGATTCACATGGCTGTCAAAATCCGTCACACAGTCAATCGTCTGCCTAGTTTTTAAGGTGGTGACGGTCACGGGCCGCGTCTGGCCAATACGCCACACGCGGCCGATGGCCTGCTTGCGCACGTGCACGTCGTGACACGGCTCCATGAACAATACGTGCGCACTGGCGGTCAGCGTGATGCCTACGGCCGCCGTCTTGGTGGTCATCACGAACACGCGCACCGCAGCGTCGGTTTGAAAGTCGCGAATGGACTTTTCGCGACGTTTGGGCGTCATGCGCCCTTCGATGGACACATAACGTATATTGTTGGCCTGCAATGCGCGGCACAACATGTCCCACGCCCGGTGGAATTGCGTAAAGACGACGATTTTTTCGTCGGTGTGGCGGATCTTTTCGACGACATAGTCTATTTTGTGTCCCAAGGACGACTCGAGGGCTTGGAGTTGCTGGTGCGTGGCCGTGTCCATTTCGACAGTGTTGCCGTTGGCCTCGGTCGTGTACCACACATGGGCTGCTTGCTGGCCGCCGACCGGTTCGTCCACCGTCAGCTCGTGCAGCACCTCGTTGCCCGCCGGTGTGCGGCACAACGGACACTTGCGCGACGGGTCGTGGTGGTACGCCGACTGAATGCATTCGAAGCAAAACATGTGGCGGCACGGCGTGACGGTCGGCCGGTCCATGGCGTCCATGCAAATGGCACACTTTTCGTGGCCGTCCGCCCACGATTGAATGAGGTCCCGCAGCGATTGATCATAGTTTGTAGTGCCCAAAGTGTTCATAAATGTGTCTATAGAATTCGTCTCCGTTTGTATGTGCGCCTGTGCGCACGGGAATCCATAATGGCTCATGCGGTTGAGAAGCGGGTGCGTGGCGGCTTGCCGCAACCAACGCATGTAGTGCAAACGTCGCGTCATCGGATTGATGCCGGGCGTCGACATATCCATCTCCATTCGGTGACGCACGGACGCCACCAGTTGTTGATACACGTCCGGACTCGAGTGGTCCAGCTCGACGGCTTGCGTGTGAATGTCAGGCAGTGTCAGGCGGACGTGGCGCTTTTGCTGCCACCATGTGCAGCTGGTCAACAGCGTGTGCAGCAAGGCCGGCGTCGCACATTGGTGTGCCCGGTAGTGCGGAGGCATTGGAAGCGTTGGCTGTGTCAAATCGTTGAACGGTGAGATCCCCAAATAGGCGAGCATAGACGTCACGTTCTGCGGTCCTTTGGGCCACGGTGTGGCGGACACGCACCAACGCAAGGGGGCGTACAGGCGGCACACAGCTTTGGTCGTCGCCGAATGCGTGTTGCGCATCTCGTGCGATTCGTCCAACACAATACGTCCCCATCGAATGGCGCCGATCGTGGGCACGTGCTGCTGCGTTTCGTTGACGACGATGCGATAGGTCGTCACCACAATGTCACAGGCGCGCAACTCGTCCATGTCGCGCGTTCGCCGGGCGCCATGGAATTTATGCGTCTTGAGCGACGGCACGTGCTTGGCGGCCTCGTCCATCCACACCGACAACATGGTCGTCGGCACGACGACCAACGTCGGTCCCTCGGCCTTGTGCGTGGCCATGAGCGCCAACATCTCGACGGTCTTGCCCATGCCCACGTCTTGGGCCAACAGCCCGCCGCGAACCGTAGTGTTGGGCTGCGTCAGCGACATATAGCCAAAGCACGACGCATAAAACGTAAAGCCGTCGGCCAGCGTGTTCTGTGACCAACCCCATGCAGACGTGGAGGGCGCCGTGGTCTCGCGCTCCAACATCCAAGACAGACAGCGTTTTTGAAACGGAAACAACTCGGATACGAACGCGGCGCCGGCCGCCGCCGGTTTGCTCGACTTTTTGCTGGCGCGCAAAATACTGTTGAAAAACGCCTGCTCGACGGGCCCGGAGATGGCGCGCGGCCGCGTTTTGGGATACAGAATAAAGAGCAGTCGCTGGAGCTGCAGGTGGAGGCCACCTTCACCCTGCCGCGGTTTGACAAAGGTCATGTCATGAATCAGCACGTCAATGTACAGTGTGTCCGACGTGAGACGCACGGGTTGAAAGATGACCAAGGGCAAACAGTCTTTGCGCCATTGTTTCAATTCTTGCTGAATGTGTTCGGACGGCGACTTCCACATCTGCAATTTTTGCATCAGTGCCGGGCGCACCTCGGCCGGAAAGAGGGCGGCGGTGTCGGCCACCGTGCCGTTGTACAGCACGTTGCCGAAATGGTCGAGAGACACTTGGTGCACGTCGCACAGCGCATGGAAATACGTCATCCATTCGACGCGAAAATCGTGCACGTCGGACGTGAACGCACCGCGCGGTTTGGGACGCGACGGCCGATGCACATGCTCGCGCGTCAACGACACAATGGCGCGCCAAATTTCCCATTCGGGCGATTCCGTCGGAGGCCGTCCCCAACGAATGTACGCCGACAACATGTTGCCCAGTCCCGGCCGGTGTTCGGCGTGGTTGAGGAAACGCGTCGAGACTTGGACTTGGCCCACGGCACGTGTCCAGGCCGCGCGCGGTACGGTCGACGACACAGACTCGTGACGTATCGTCAACCACTCCAACCGCTGGTCTGACATGTGTTCCCAGCGACACGGCGAGGCCGCTTCGGCGCGAATGCGAATCAGCGCGTGGTCGGGATCAAACCCATCGACGGCCCACGTGGCACCTTGGAAACGCACCGAAGAGCCGATGTAGGTATCTGCCGCCTGCGAGACCTTGAGGCGTTTGGGGACATGGCCCATCGTTTGCCGCACCATCAACCAGTGGCAACCGGCATGTAAATCGTCGCCGAAACGTTCTGCGGCTTCGGCGGCCGAGGCGCGTTCGAAACCCATTTCCACATAACGTTCCATGTTTTGGTCTTCTGGTGCCACCTTTTATACGACAATCGTCTTAGGCGCTACATTTTCGGTGACTCTATTTAAAGGCGTCGCTGCAGGACGTCTATGCAACCGGACCAGGAAATGTCTACCCTGTACTGGAGACACGGTACCACGGTGCACATGCGCATATTCGAGCTTCCCGAGTGCCGTGCGGTTCAGTGGTGGCACGCCACACGCTCCGGTGTCATCTATTTGGCCCGGGACGACGCATTCGACCCACACTTTGATGGCACCATCCTCACGTGCGAGCGGTCGCTGGATCATCATGCCGAGTTGCCCCCCATTCCCGCGCCCGTCGACACGGCACAATTTCACCGCGATATTCAAGCATGTCGCCCGCAAATGGCCGCCCGGGCTCTGGCGCACGTCAAACGCGCCCAAGACATGATCGCCCTGACAGATTCGACCTCTGGGAACGATTTGGAACGCAAATTGGCGTTGCACAGAGCGAAAACGAAACTACAAGCGGTAGCAAGATTTAAAATTTAAGTGTGTATTTACTGTGTTGACCTAACTTTCCCGCCGACGACGCTCGTGCCGCGCGGCGTATTCGCGAAGCGCGCAGCAGCTGCCGAAGAAAGCGCTGCAACGCGGCGAGAATGGCATCAATAATATAGATATGGGCGTACCCCAGTTTGGAATTGCCCAGGCCCACTTTCGTCGCCGGGTTGGTGAGCAGGGCATGTTTCTTGGCCAGCAAGTACGTGACGAGCCATTCGGCAGCGCTTTTGGGCGTCTCGCCGTCGGCCGCCGTCGTCGCCAGTCGCTGCGCCACGAACGCGTCCGACAAGTCTTTGTGCGCCAAGGGTACATCGACCATATTTCCGGCGAAAAACTCCTTTTTGCGAACTGGAGCGTGCGGACCCGTGGTGTGCGTTTCCGTGCCTGGGATGGAGTTGCCTTGGTCGTCCTGTGCCGAACG
>MDTG01206179.1_pt1 | contig 11310 bp, 11 predicted proteins | sample 811421 | NCBI WGS metagenome assembly MDTG01 (sample SAMN05326645, study PRJNA326480) | marine metagenome | isolation source: seawater | place: Pacific Ocean: South East | collected 2011
ACTATAATTGTTGTTTCATATATGTTAGTCATGTAAAAAGAGTGTCTACAGATATAATCTAAATATGTCAAATAAAAATCTATCTTTGCTTTTTACTGGTCAGGGCTCTCAATATCCTGAAATGGGCGCTGAATTTATTAAAAAATATGAATGGGTAAAAGAGAGATACTCAATAAGTTCTAAAATACTAGGTTATGATTTATTGGAGGTTCAAAGAGATCCTAGCTTAATAAATTTAACTGAATATAGCCAACCAATGATTTTCGTATTTAGCTCTGTGATAATTGATCTTTGCAAAGATTATCTTCAAAAAAAATACTCTAAAATTACATTAGCAGGCCATTCTCTGGGTGAATATTGTGCATTATATTTCGCGGAGTCATTAGATTTTGGGGACATGCTTAAAGTCGTTAAATATCGAGGGGACTCAATGTCAATAGTTTCAGACCCTAATCGATATTCAATGTATGCAATTTTAAAAAAAGAGGATTTGAAAATTGATGAATCTTTATTTGGGGAAGGTGTTTATATTGCAAATCTAAATTCAGACAAACAAATAGTAATATGTGGTTTTAAAGACTCAGTAAACAAATTCAAAGAACAAAACCCAATTGGCAAGTTTATTCCATTAAATGTTTCAGCTCCTTTTCATTCTAATTTAATGAAAGATAGTGCGAAAATGTTTAATGAAAAAATTAAAGATGTTTCATTCAATAAGATTGATTATGATTTAATTTCTAATCACAAATTAATAAATTATAATAATTTATCTTTAAAAGAATATTCTAACCAGTTATCACTCCAGATACATTCACCAGTGATGTGGACAGATACTATTAAAAATATTTTGAATGAAAAAATCGATACATTCATAGAAATAGGCCCCAAAAAAACTTTATTAAACTTTTTGCCAAAAGATTATCATGGTGAAAAATTCTCGTTATGCAACATAGAGGATATAGAAAATGTTCAAAGATAGAAAATTATTAGTAACTGGTGGTACCGGTTCTATTGGAACTTCAATATGCAGATATTTTAAAGAAAATGGATGTGAAGAAATTTTTTCAACAACCACAAACATTCAAAAAGCTAAATCTGACCAAGATTTTATTAACTTCAAAGAAATGGATTTAAAAAATATTAAAAACTGTAATTTAGATGAGCTTTTGGATATTGACATAGACTATCTTGTTTTAAACGCAGGTTTAAATAGAGATAATATTTTTTTAAGAATGTCGTTGGATGAGTGGGAGAGTGTAATAAACGTTAACCTTAACTCTTCTTACCATTTACTTAAACATTTTACAAAAAAAATGGTTAAGAAAAAGTTTGGAAGAATTGTGTTTATTTCATCAGTAGTAGCTTACACTGGAAATCCAGGCCAAGTAAACTATACAGCATCAAAAGCAGCGATTTCAGGGCTTGTCAAATCACTAGCTCTAGAATTATCAACAAGAAACATTACAGTAAATAGTGTAGCTCCAGGTTTTATCCAGTCAAATATGACTGATAAACTTAACGAAGACCAAAAAAATGCTATTTTAAACAGGATTCCAATGAAAAAACTTGGTAATTCTGATGATATAGCAAAGGCAGTAGGTTTTTTATGTTCTGAAAACGCTAACTATATTACGGGTCAAACTTTACATGTAAATGGTGGTTTGGCATTAATTTAATTATTTGAATATTAACTATAATGTGGTACGAACTTTAAAAATTATTACTATGAGGTTTTTAAAATGAGCGATATTGAAGAAAGAGTAAAAAAAATTGTAGTTGAGCATTTAGGGGTTGATGAGGCTAAGATCCAGAGTGAATCAAAATTTATTGATGATTTAGGAGCTGACAGTTTAGACACAGTAGAGCTTGTGATGGCTTTTGAAGAGGAATTTGGATGCGAAATCCCAGATGATGCTGCTGAAAAAATTGTTACACTTAAGGATGCAGTTACATATTTATCCGCTAACTCAAATTAACCATACGTATATCAATTGAGGCGAGTTGTAGTTACTGGACTTGGAACGATCAATCCATTAGGCAATAATGTCAGTGCATCATGGGACTCCTTAGTGCACTCCAAAAGTGGAATATCAAAGATAACTAAATTTGAAGTTGATAACTATCCTTGTAAAATAGCAGGCTCTATAGATGATAACACAATCGATCAAGAGATAGTAAGTCAAAGAGATCAGCGAAAAATTGATAGATTTATAACACTGGGTTTAATAGCTGCTGATGAAGCAGTTAAGGACTCAGGATTTGTATCAAATAGTGAAAACTCTTTTAGAGCTGGAGTAATGGTCGGCTCTGGTATTGGGGGATTAGATACAATTTATAAGAATTCTTCAATTTTAGATAATCAAGGTATCAGAAAGATCTCTCCTTTTTTCATCCCATCATCATTAATTAATCTATTATCCGGCCATATCTCTATTAAATATAATTTAAAAGGCCCAAATAGCTCACCAGTAACAGCATGCGCGACAGGCACTCACGCAATTGGAGACTCTTTTACAATTATAAAAAATAATAAAGCTGATCTTATGGTTTGTGGAGGAGCTGAAGCAGCTATATGTCCATTAGGTATATCTGGTTTTGCAGCTGCAAGAGCTTTATGCGATACATTTAACGAATCCCCTGAGAAAGGCTCAAGACCATGGGATAAAGATAGATCTGGTTTTGTGATGGGAGAGGGAGCAGGGGTTCTAGTGCTTGAAGAATTTGAACACGCAAAAAAAAGAAATGCCAAAATTTATGGTGAAGTAAAAGGGTATGGAATGTCTGGTGACGCTTATCACATAACAAAACCCTCAGAGGATGGAAATGGTGGGTTTAGGGCTATGGAAATGGCTCTTAAAGAGTCTCTTCTAAACCCAGAGGACATAACTTATGTAAATGCACATGGCACTTCAACCCCTGTTGGTGATATGATCGAACTTTCAGCTGTCGAAAAATTATTTAGTTCTAATAAAAATTTGTTTATGAGTTCAAATAAATCGGCAATAGGTCATCTTTTAGGAGCAGCTGGTGCCGTGGAAGCAGTTTTTTCTTTAAAATCAATTGAAACTAAAATTCTTCCACCAACTTTAAATCTAGATCAACCAAGCACTGATACTTTAATAAATCTTATACCTCACGAATCAATATCTGAAAATGTTAGTAATATCATTTCTAACTCATTTGGTTTCGGAGGCACAAATGCAAGTTTGATTTTTGGCCATTAAAAAAAACAATTTTAGCATTGTTCTATCTTCACCTTCAGGTGCAGGAAAAACCTCAATTTCAAAAATGCTGTTAAGATCAGACAATTCTATATCCTTATCGATTTCATGTACAACTAGACCTATTAGAAAAGGCGAAATTAACAAAAAGGATTATATTTTTTTATCAGATAAACAATTTGATGCAGCAATAAAAAATAATGAATTCCTAGAACATGCAAAGGTATTTGGTTATATGTATGGAACGTTAAAACAAACAGTGGATAAATTTTACAAAAAAAATAAAGATGTATTATTTGACATAGATTGGCAAGGGTACCAACAACTAAAAAAAACTAAAATGGAGGTTGTAGGAATATTTATCTTACCCCCGAGTAAAAAAGAGCTCATTAAAAGACTAAAAAAAAGAGGAAGGGATACAAATTATGAGATGAAAAAAAGAATGAGCATGGCTCAAAGTGAAATATCTCACTTTTCAGAATACGACTATGTAGTTGTAAATGAAAACTTAAAATTTTGCGTAAATCAAATCAGAAATATTATATTGTCTGAGAGATTAAAAAGATCAAGGTTAATTAATATAACTAGTTTTGTAAGTAAATTTAGGAATTAACTGTCCTAAATAAACTAACTAATTCATCTAATTTTAGGTTTTCAACTCTGAGATTTAAGTCAAATTTGTCTTTTAAATCGTAACCTTTTAAAATTTTTTTTAAAGACTTTCTTTTGTAGGAAAATAATTTTCTTTTAAAATTAATAAAATCTAATGTTTCGTTTGATTTTATTAATTTCTCTTTTCGTTTTGCAAATGTAAGAACTGATGACTCAATTTTTGGAATTGGTCTGAAACAATTTTTACTAACATGAAAATTTAATCTAATATTATAAAAGCATCTCACTAAAGAATTTATAGAATTTAAATTTTTGTCTAAAAGTCTTTTGGCAAACTCTTTCTGAAACATCAATATTAGAATATCCGGAATATTATTAGTAGAGGATAATTTAACTAAAATTTGAGATGATATGTTATAAGGTAAGTTAGAAACTACATATTCATATTTTTTATTTAATTCAAATTTGAGTATATCGGTATTTAGTAATTCTACTGTCTTTAAATTAGAGTATTTCTTACTAAGAATTTTAATTAATTCTTTATCTATTTCTACTAAGGTTAATTTAGAGGGTTTTTTTGATAAAATCTTATCTGTTAACCTGCCATCACCTGGTCCAATTTCAAGTATTTTGCATTTTTCTTTTGTAATTAGATTACTAATTTTATTTAACACATTATTATCTATTAAAAAATTTTGCCCATATTTCTTTTTTAAAACAATAGACATTGTAAATAGGAAGTATTATCAGATATAAATTTATTTTTAATATCTTTTGCTATCCCGTGAGCGGGACTTAATCTAAAAAAATTTAAACCTAATGTTATATTTATACTTTTTTTATTAATTATTTTAAAAGGAATGAGTGCTTGATCATGGTAAGTAGATAAAAATAGTGTTTTATGTTTGATTTTATTAAAAATACTATCTGCAGAGTAAGGACCTTTAATTTTTCTATATTTTTTTAATGTTTTATTTATTAAGATATCTTCTATCCCCAATGTTCCATCCTCTCCACAGTGGGGGTTATGACACAAAAATTTTATTTCTTTAAATTTAAAACTATCAGTTTTTTTTATTTCTAAAATATTTAATATATTTTTCACAAACAAATTAATTGTTCTTGGGCTAATAGATTTATATACATCTTTTAATTGTATATGAGTTGTCATCGGAATGATTGAAAAAATTTCTCCATGCATCATCATTATTGTTGACTTATTATTTATCATTCCTAAATATTCAGTCATACCAATAAAACTTATATTTTTTTTAAAGATTGCTTTATTAATTGGCATAGTTATGAGATCAAATTTTGTGATATTAGCGAATTTATTAGCAATCTTTATCTGATTTAATAAATTTATATATTTCTTATTACTTATATTTTTAATATTGAAAATATTTAACATATCTTTTCTATAATTTGTAAAGCTTATTGGATCTAGTATTTCATTTATTTTAATTTTATTTCCTTTATAAAAATTATTTTTTAATAGATCTGATATGTTACAAATTAAAATATAATTAACTTTATTTTTTAATTTACTAAAAGATTTTATAATTAGTTCAATATTTATTGAGTCAACCTCACCTAAAAAAACATATTTTTTTTTAATTATATGTTTTTTCATAAACAAACTTCTCAAATTCATCTTTTGTTTGCATTTTAATATATTCAACTATTAATTTTTCAATACTTTTGAATATTTTTTCGTCAATACAAACCTTATATTCATTTTTATCTATAGTTACTGTGAAATCGCTCGAGTCATTTTTTAAGCTATTATAAAAATTTTTGATAAAATCCATATTGTTCTGTAAATTAATTACTTTGTTAATTAATAAGCAATCATTATCACTTATTGGTAAATTTAAATTATCGAGATTTTCAAAAACTTTTTTAATTTCATCGACCTCCAGCACATTTCGAAAATAGTTTATTATAAATTCATCTCTAATTTTTGAAAATCTTATAAACTCCTTTATATTTTCATTCTCTAAAGGTTTTGGTCCAAATTGATTTAATATTTCATTGTCTATTCTCTCAATAAAATCTGGGTTTTTATTTGTTAAGTCCTCTATAACCCCTTTTATAAGAATTAAGTCTTTTAAGGCATTCATATTATTTAAATCTGATCCATAATTTTCTTTATAAAGTTGTTTGTAAATTTTTATATCTAAGTCTGTAATAATTTTATTATTTTTTTCGTATATGACATTTGCATTTAGATTTTCAAAGAAAACTATAATAAAAAATAAATAAATAAATTTTCTAATTACCATAATTGAAGTCACCTGCCTCCTCAAAAAAAACGTTACTTTTTTGTTCATATCCAAAAAAACCTAAATAATCCATGTGAAAGCTAATGCTTACTGTCTCGTTAGGTTGAGTGTTGTAGTTATCATTAAATCTCTCATCAACATAAGATATGTTTAATTTTGAACATTCATCAAAGAGGCTAATCCTAATACTTTGTGTAAGGGGGCTATAATTATTTTTTAAGTCCATATCTGAATTAAAATATATTTTTATATTATCATTTAATTGTTTACCAATATCTAAACCAAGAGACTGTGTACTTGAGGAAGAATGTTCAAAAGCTTGAGCATCTGTCTCATTATATTCTATATTTAAATCATAAATATTTGAATAGCTTGCTGAATAATTCATTTCCTTTTTTTTTAAATCGTTATTATCAAGTCTAGCGTCTAAATTGAAGTTAATATTATTAAATATTGTTTTTGCTTCAAAAGCATAATCTGAAAAATTTGTTTTTTGATTAATCTTTTTAGTGTAATTAGAATTTTTTTTAAAATCATAGGATTGATTAATATTTAAATCAATACTTTGTCCAAAACTTTGAATATTATTTTCTAAACCATAAATAATTCTTCCAGAATTATCTTCTAAATCAATTCCATAAAACCGACTATCAGAAAACTGGTTTTGATAATTGAATGTGAGTGCTTCACTATCTTCATTTACAATATTATCATCTGCTAAATCATAATTACCAACAATTTTAACACGAGGTTTAATTATTTTATTAAAATTAAAAAATCCCTCTGATGACAATATAATCTTACTCTCTAAGGTGTCGTCATTTAGACTAGGATTATTTTTATAGTTATAATTTGAAATATTGCTAACTAAATTTATTTTGCTATAAAAATTTGAATTATTTACTCTATTGTTTATAAGTACTGAATTACTTAGTTTTAAAGAAGTACTGTCTGAGGGTTTCCCAAAACTGGATTCATTTCTTTTCAAGTTAGATAAATTAATTTCATTGGAAAAAGATAAATTTTTACTAGTTAAAATTTGATTTGAATATTTTATTGATGGAGTTAGTGGAACTAAACCAGAGTTTGTTTTATCTAGTGCCTCAACAGTTGAGATCTCTGTCCGTAAAAAATCATTTTTATAAATTAAATCATAACTATCTAATTTAATAAATATGTCCTCAAAGGTAGAAGCTTCTTCATTGACAGACCTAGTTGTAGAGACACTATTTGTAATTAATGCCTCAAACGATAAAATATTATTTTTATTCAAAACTTGTTTAGCTTTGAATTTTGCTGAACTATAAGTATTTGAATTGTTGTCTAACTTCTCGTTATACATATCGATGTATACATTGCCCTCTGAATTTTTATAATTTACTAAAGTATTTAAACTATATTTATTTAATAAATTTGAATTACCATCAAAAATAATTTTTGGCTTGAAAATGATCTCACTACTTCGGTTTAATGGAATATAATATGGAGCAATCAAACCTGTTTCTCCATTAAGATTGAATTCTAAAGTTGGTGTTAAAAAACCTTTCTGTCTTGGGGCTTTTGCTCCGTAATGAGAAAAATAGGGTAAATACCAAACTTTATAATCAGCTATTTGCAAAAAAGTGTCATAATGAGTAAATTTATCTTTATCAATTTCATACTTTGTTTCATCTATTCTAAGAGACCAAGTAGGGCAATTAAAATAGCCTTGAAGTTCACAAGGTGTTAAGAAATTATTATAAAAATAAATCGTATCTCTATCTCGAATAGCTTTATCTGAGTCTATTTTTAAATCATTGTTGTAGATGTAGCTTACTTCAATAGCACTGAAATTGCTTAAGTTATTATTTCCAACTAAATCTTTTCCACTTAAAATATTAAGCTCTTGATATAAATAAAAATTTCCATAAACCTCTATTAAATCATTATTATAATCAATAATACCCCTATCTATTAATATATTTGTATTATCAATATTAATTTTAGAATTTTCTGCTAGTTCAACTATATTTCTTTCTTCATCATAAATAATATTTGTAGTGTTAATATATGTATTATCAGCATTTAAAAATACGATTTGTTTCAAAAAAAAAATTGGTATTAAAAAAATTATAAAGAATTTATTCATTCAATGATATTTTTAAGATTGAAATGCCAATTATTACACAAGCTAATAATTCAAATAGCTGCTTATAAATAGTTAAAGAGTTACTAAAAACTAAAAAAGAATAAATGATAAATGATAAACAAATTAAAATTGGATAACCTAAACCTTGTTTAGTACTTAAGTACTTTCTGTTGAAAAAAATCAAAAAAATAAAACTAAATAATAATATGGAAAATATTAACAAGTTAATATGTGTCATTTTGAAAAAATTTTTCTGCTTTGAAATATTTTTTACGATCGAATTATAATCTAATAAATCTAAAAAATTAGTTTCAAATATTTTTTTTGTTTTAAAATCTTTGATTATATTTTTATTGTATTTTGTATAATCATTAGCAACTAGTTTGTTATTCATTAATTCTAAATTATCACTAAATTGAGCATCTATAACCGTGTTATTTCTTATATTATAAGATCTATATTCAGTACCCTCTAAATTATTACTATTTATGTTTTTGAAGACAGAATAAGTCTCATTAATCCCATTTTTGTTAATCAGTATCTTAACTGCTAAATTATCATTTAAGCCCGTCATATCATTTTTAAAATCCTCTATTAAAAGCCCTATGCTCTTTTTATTTACTTCTAGAGCAGTAAAAATTAGAGTAACTGGCAAAAAAAATAATATTAGTTTTTTTGAACTAACATAGCTTTTAATAATAATGATTTCATTTTTTGACCTTAACAAAATTAATAATAGGATTACTGATAGTAAAAAAATAAATGCTGAGACATGTATCATTATTTGTAAAGAGTTAATAATGCTAATATTAACAATAGTATTAAATAAATAATCCTCATTTAAATTTCCTATCAATGAGAATATAAAAAATATTATGAAGCACGATATTAAACAAATGATAAATGATATGCAGTATTTTGTATAAAGAAAATTAATTATTTTCATTAAATTTAAATGTAACAAAAGTAAAAAGTAAGAGTAATAAAGTATTTAATAGATAGTAAAAAAAAAGATTAAAATTATCGTTATTTAACAAAAAAATCATATATGAATTTATTACTTGTAATAATAGAACACAGAAAAATATAAAAGAATAATATTTAAATATATTTTTTTTTGTTGCATTAATAAAAAAAATCTTTGAAGAAATTAGCAATATTATAAAAATTAAAATATATTGGTAAATTCTGTTGTGACCTTGATAATAGAATTCTTTGTCATCATTACTAAGCAATTCAAATGTATTAAAGTGTTCTTTATCATACATTAAAAGTTCTATTTGGTTATCCTCTATACTATAAATAAATTTATCAAAATTAGTTTTACTTTTTTCAGATTTGTTAAGAATAATTCTTTCACCGTCTTGAAAGATTATACTATAATTTTTTTTTTCTATCTCAATTTTTGCCTCCTTTGAATTAATAAATTGTCCGTCACTATAAATTATTGCTCTAACATCATAAAATTTACTATCTATTTGCTTATCGAAAAAAATACTTACTTCTTCTTCAATGTGAAATTCGTTTAATGAAGGCAATCCAAGTTTTAAGTTATTTCTTATTTCTAATTCTTGAAATTTATATTTATGGTAAAGATTTACAGATATGATTTCTTTATTAACAAAATAGAAGATAGAAATTCCCAATAAAATAATTGAGAATAATTTATAGTTATCCTTGATAGAAAAATATTGTTTTAAAATAATTATTTCATTACTGTTATTAAATTTAAAATTTAAGAAAAAACTTGCTATAATTAATAAAAATGGCATCAAGGGACCAATAAAACTAGGCAACACTAATACCGTAGTTTTAATTATATCTAATATCTGAGTTGTAATTGATTGTTGTAATTCTAATATTCTTAAAATTTGAGAGAGCCATATTAGTCCAACAAAAATTATTATGTTTACTAAAATATATTTTAAATAAGTAAAAATTATGTATGATCTTATTCCTCCCAACATGCAAGCTCAATTTAACTTAATAAATAAATCTAATCAAAGCATAAAATTATCTATAAATATAATCGATAAATATAATAATCAAAAAGGCTTGAGTGAATACACATACAATAAAATTATTATTTTTAGATATTTAATCAATGTTGAAAATTCTCAAATTAATTTAAATATTTACCCAGAAAAAAAATTAAAAAACCATTTTTATAAAACTATTGCTGGCTCCTTCATTTACGATAATGCGATCAAATACTCTATTACTCAAATAAATATCAATGCTAATAAAAAATCAGATTTAGAAGCACTAGTTTATGGATTTTTACAAAAAGATTTTCTTTATTCTGTTTATAAAAAAAATTCAAGTTTTAATAAATTTAAAACAAACTTCAAACTTTCTAAAAAATATTCAAGTTTATTAAATTCTATAAACTTCTTAAAAGAACTTGTTTCTGAACCAAGTAATATAATTTATCCAAAAACATTTGTGAAAAGAACTTTAGGTCAAATAAGTAAAAAAAATGTAAACATCAAAACTCTTAACAAAGATAACATAAAAAAAATTGGACTTAATTGCTTGCTAGCAGTTAGTCAAGGAAGTCAAAGAGATCCTTTTGTAATGGAGTTTTCTAAAAAAAATTCAAAAAATAATGTAGATATTTTATTTGTCGGCAAAGGTGTGTGCTTTGACAGCGGTGGTATTTCTATAAAACCAAGTGGCGGTATGGAAGATATGAAATGGGATATGGCTGGATCGGCTGTAGCAGTTTCAATTATAAAATATCTAAGTGAAATTAAAACTAATTTTAATTACGCTGGTATTGTTGGACTGGTTGAGAATATGCCAAGTGGTACTGCTTACAAACCCGGTGATGTTATAAAATCATACAAAGGGATTAATGTTGAAGTCCTTAATACAGATGCTGAAGGTAGACTTGTATTAGCTGATATAATTACTTATGGTTGCAAAAAATATAAACCAAAGATAGTAATTGATTTTGCTACACTTACTGGAGCAATTATGGTCGCTTTAGGGCAACATTATGCAGGATTATTTAGTAATGATGATAAATTAGCAGATACTCTTTATCAATCTGGACAAGATA
>MDTG01289400.1_pt1 | contig 11310 bp, 10 predicted proteins | sample 811421 | NCBI WGS metagenome assembly MDTG01 (sample SAMN05326645, study PRJNA326480) | marine metagenome | isolation source: seawater | place: Pacific Ocean: South East | collected 2011
AATTTACATCAAAAGAAAATTTATATCTTTGTGTCCAAATCAAGTTCGGTGCAAAGTGAATATTATAATTTATGTATTGATTTATAAAATTGTCTTTTGATTGATCATAATAATAACTAACGCTCAGAATGTAATTTGAAAAATCTATCTTTAAATTGTTAGTAAAATAATATTTAGATTCATTTCTATTAATATTTTTAATAACTTTCATATTATTATTCAGTTTTTTAGCATTTATGAATGTTTCAAGGATTATATTTTCACTCTTAAATGAAACTGTGGATGAGGAATCTGAGCCTTGGATATAATCTGAATAAAAATTTTCTTTATATAAATTTATCATTAAATTTTTGTATTTTCGAAAAATAGAAAACGTATAGATAAGATCGTTACTAACTAGATCAAGACCAAGCATTACATTGTTATCAAAAAGATTTGGTATTAAATTTAATTTTAAATAGCTTAAATTATTTTTTTTAGTATTATTTATAGAATCAACATGCGAAATAAAATTTTTGTTATATGATTTAATTTTATAAGTTAATAAATCCTTTGAATGGTGCATTTCAAAAATTATAAGTTCTGATAAATAATTAATTTTTTGGGAAGTTTCAATACTACCTGTATCAATGAAATATGAAAAATTATATTTGATATCATTGATTCTGCCATTGTTTTTTATACCTAAATGTATTGTTTCACAATTTCTATTGTTGTGATCATAGTTATTAATAGGTAGGCCAGTATTTTCAAAATGATACATAAAACCCAAATCAAATTTGTTCGAATTTAAATTTATAATATAATTTTGAAGTATATTATCTTTAAAATTACTTTCACTTGGACCTAATAATCCAAACTCCCCAGGGAAAGTTTTGGATTGTGCATAAACTTTAATATTTAAAGAATCAGTTAACTCGTAATTGCTTCCAAGGTTAAGCTCTCTATAAATATAATCACCCTGACGATATATGAAATAATTTTTCCAATCTAGATGATCTGGAGTTTTAATTAAGTAACTTGAACGTGGATATTTTTTTATACCATCAATAAAAATATTTTCATAAAAAAAATCACCCATTATTGATCTATTTTTTATGTTAAAAGAATAACTTGAATGACCAATTTGATCAGTATAATATGAAATGTAATCAAATTTATTATTTGGGAAAATAAATGTAATAAGAAAATAAATAACAAAAAACCGCTTATTTTGTAAGCGGTTTATTATTGTCCATAAAAAATTATACATTTAAATTTTTTGAAATATTGGGTATTTGTTTTCTATATATTTGTATGAATATATAAGAAATGGGGTAAATAGAAGATTGCTAAGTAAAGAGTTTTTTACAAATGGCAATGCTAAATAATAACAAGTAAGCAATCCTTTAATTGAATGCTCATAAAACCCAAATTGAAAATACCAAACTGCAAAATTAGTAATTATAAAGAAAACTAGATTTGAAGCAAATATGGTTCCAAGCAATTTGGGAAGAGTGAAATTTTTATTTAAAGTCTTTCCCAAGATTATAACCAACGCAAAAGAGATATACACAAAAATAATGGTACTATGCAAACCAATGAAGACATCACTGATTATCATACAAGATAGAGGAATTAAAAACATTAGTCTTTTTTGACTAAACATCATACCAGCAAAAATACATACTGAAAACATCGGGGTGAAATTTGGTGGATGATATATTAAACGTGAAAGGATCGTAATTGAAATTATTAGAGCTAGTGTTATATTTTTTGAATTCATAATAATATAATTTAAAAGAATTATTTATTATTATAATAATTAAAATTTATAATATTTTTTTGTTAGTATTTATTTTTAAAAAATTTTCAAAACCATAATCTGAGAAAATATGCTTTTCTGCTATCTTAATTGAGAAAATATTTATGTATAATTTATTATAATAAGTAGATATTTTTCCTTTAACGGCAACATAATCACCTGCACTGAACCTTTCTGAAAATAAATCTACATTGTCCCACAATTTTGCATTAATTACTCCAGTTTGATCTGACAAAACAATATCGATAAATTTCTTATCATTTTTAGAATATTTTATAGTTTTAAAATTACATAAATAAAAACCATATACTACTTTGCCATTTTTTAATTTAGATATGACTGTATGTTTCATCATTTATTCCAAAAAGTTCTGCTAAATAGAACCATAACAGTAAAAATTTCTAACCTTCCTAAAAGCATACAAAATGATGCAAGCCATTTTGCAAAATCTGGAAGATGTGCCCAACTGTAAGCAGGACCAACGGAACCCAATGCCGGTCCAATGTTTCCAATAGAACTTGCAGAAGCAGATAGAGCTGTTTCAACGTCTAATCCCAACATTGCAAATATCATCGCTGTAAAAACGAAAATAAAAATGTAAAAAAGATAAAATCCTAAGGTTTTTTTTACAATATCATCAGGGATAACATTGCCATTAATTCTTAGTGGGAAAACACCATTTGGGTGAAGCATCTTACGTATTTCAGATACTAAATATTTATAAATTAGAATAGTACGAATTATTTTCATCGCTCCTGTAGTAGAACCTGCACAACCTCCTACAAAAAATAAAAAGAATATTAATGTCTTAGACAAAGCTGGCCATTCTCCATAATTTTCTGTTGTAAAACCTGTAGTTGTAATTATAGTGACTGAATTAAATATTGAATGTCTAATAGCTTCAAAATTTAGTCCATATAAATCAGAATTGACAATATTACTTAAAAAAATTATTGAACATATAACAATCATACAAAAATATACTTTGAATTCAGTATCTTTTAAATATTCTATTTTTTTGTTTGAAATAAAAATGTAATGCAAAGTAAAACTTGTTCCTGCAAAAAACATAAATATAATAATTGTCCATTGAACCATCGGACTAAAAGCACCAATACTTGCATCCTTTGTGGAGAAACCACCAGTAGCAATAGTAGTAAAAGCATGACATATAGAATCGTGAAATGTCAAACCTTGCAAGATAAGAATTATTGTTAATATTAAAAAAAGACCAAGATAAATGGCCCATAAAAGTTTAGCAGTTTGTTTGACTCTTGGAGTCATTTTATCAGCAACTGGACCTGCAACTTCAGCGCGAAATAACTGTACACCTCCCATACCTAGCAATGGGAGTATAGCAATACTGAATACTATAATACCCATACCGCCAATAAATGTAGTAAAACTTCTCCAAAATAATAACCCATGAGGAAGGGACTCTATATTTGTTGTAGTACTATGTCCAAGAATGGTTGCTCCAGTTGTAGTCAATCCCGACATAGATTCAAAAAAAGCATTTGTAAATGTGAAACCATTTCCGTAAAAATAAAATGGTAAAGAACTAAAAAAAACTATTAATACCCAACCCAGAGTCACAATAGCAAATCCATCTTTATTTGTAATTTCAGTCTTATTTCTATTTTTTGTTAAAAAAATTAAAATAATACCACTCATAAAGGTGATGATAATAGAATACATAAATGGAACCAAATCTTTATCTATATTTAGATAGAAATCGTAATAAACACTCCAAAGTGAACTTATAGCTAATGCTATGCTCAAAAAGATAAGAATTAGACCAATTATATAAAAAACTTGTTTTTTAAGCATATTATTGAAACAGACTTTTGGCTTTTTCTATGCTTTCTTCTTTTGCAAAAACAATAATTTCATCATTTGGCATTATGTGGTTATTTTGATCTAATATTAAAGATTTATTATTTCTTATTATTCCACCAATTTTAATGTCTTCGGGTATTTGATCTACAGTGTACTTCTTTTTAATAATTGTAGAATTACTATTAATGGTTAATTCTAGTACCTCTACATCAATATCTTCAAAATGTGATATGGATACAGTTTGATTACTATGCATATTTTTAATTACTTCATTGACAGCAGATATATTTTTGCTTACGATTGCATCAACTCCAATTCTTCTTACAGCAGGCAAATAACTTGTCGTCAAAATATGAATAATCGCTTGTTTTGCACCTAAATCTTTAGCGAGCATTGTTGACAAAATATTAGTTTGCTCATTTTCCGTAGCTGCAATAAAACAATCAACTTCTGATATATTTTCAGATTCAAGAAATTCTATGTCAGTTCCAGATCCATTTAAGATCAAAATACCAGGATAATGGATACTTACCCACTCTGCTTTTTCTTTATTTTTTTCTATTAATCTTATATTGTAATCTCTTTGCAAAGACTTTGCTAATAACCTACCAATTTTACCTGCACCTAATATCATTATATTTTTTATATCTATAGCAGGTTTACCAGAGATTTGTTGGACTTTATCTATGTCCCTTGTTTTTGACATAAAGTAAGCAATATCATCTTTTTTATATCTTGTATTATCGTGCGGAATGAAATTTTTTTCTTTTCTATTAATTACTACTAATTTGTGTGGTACAAATGGATTTGCTAATTCAACACTTTTTGCAGTTCTTCCAATGAGTGGCGATGATGCTTCTAATTGAATTCCAATAAGTGTAAATTTATTATTCTTGAATTTCTGTATTTCCGAGCTTGATGATTGTCTAACTAAATTCTCTATTTCATCTTTTGCTGCTTTTTCTGGATAAGTGACAAAATCAATGCCGAATTGTTCAGGGGTTATAATTGCATCTTTATGTTGGTATTCAGTATTGCGTAATCTACATATTATATTTTTAGCACCTATTTTTCGTGCTATTCTTGATGCAACCAGATTAACCTCATCAACTCTAGTCATAGCCAATAAATAATCTACTCTTTCAAAACCAACATCTTCAAGAATTCGCTGCGATCCACCATCTCCTTCAATTACCATCGCATCAATATTTTCTTTTATACGTTTACATTTTCCGGGATCTATATCAATTACAGTAATCTCATAATCATTTTTACTTAATGATTTCGCTAGATTATAACCAACTTCACCTGCTCCAATTATGACGATATTTAACATTATTAATTGATAAAAAAAAATTAATTATTTATAAGTTACTTTCTATAAATAATTAAAATCAAGATATATAAATTTATAAAATATAAAAAAAAAGCCCTGTCCGGCCGAACAGGGCTTAATATTAACTCTACTGTTAATTATTTTAGGAGAGTCATGGTAATTGTTTCTGTGTAATTAGGAGCTGACATTTTTAATATGTATCTGCCACTAGCAACAGGATTGCCGCTATTATTAGTTGCATTCCATACAGCTTGGTAACTTCCAGCCTCAAGCGACTGAGAAACCAAATTTTTAACAACAGCACCATTCAAATCATAAATTGTTAATGATGTCATTCCACTTTCACCGATTGAGTAATCAATTGATGTAGTTGGATTAAACGGATTTGGATAGTTTGAACTGAGATTTGTTGCGATAGGTACAATATTGGTGTTGACATCAAAGTTTGAAGCTGTTACATCAATACTTGATCCATGTTGGCCAGCCAATATGATATCAATAAACTCAACTGTACTAGAACCACTGAATCCATCTTTTTCTGAAAAATCAAATTCGAGAAGATTTGAAAGATTATCAGAATTAGATATTGCTATTCCTTGCATGCTAAATAGCAAACCTTTGACTAATCCGCTTTCTTTTTCTCTGTATTCGAATGTTAATCCATCTACTTTTGAATTGATACTATTTAACACTAATTCATCATTGTTATATTTGATTTCAAATTGTAAACCATAAACGTCCTCGTTTGATTCAATGGCTAAATTAACTTTTGAATCGTTTGATTCTGCAACAGTTTTATTGAAACCTATTGTAGCAGATCCCATTACCAAAGATGAAACTACTAATGTGGTTATTATTAACTTTGTTGTTTTCATGTCTTTCTCCTAATAATTTAATTAACAGTAAATATTTTTTCTAACTACTATAAAATTAATCTTAATATCTTTTAATATCCAAACTAAATTTACAAACTAATTGTAACAATATATTTCACTAAACCCTAGTAATGTCAGCGCCAACATCCGTTAATCTATTTTCAATTTTTTCGTAACCCCTATCTATGTGATATATCCTAGATATTGTACTTTTACCTTTTGAAGCTAATGATGCTAGTATTAATGATGCACTTGCCCTTATGTCAGTTGACATAACTGGTGCTCCTTTAAGGCTTGAAACACCCACAATAGTAGCAGTATTTTTATTTAGGGTAATATTTGCTCCCAAACGGTTTAACTCGGATACATGCGTAAATCTATCAAAATAAATTTTATCCGTCACAGTGCTCTTCCCAGTGGCAATCGACATATATGCTATCCACTGAGCTTGGAGATCAGTCGGAAAGCCTGGATATGGTGCTGTAGTAATGTTAACAGGTTTAATTTTTTTATTTCCTTTAATAACTATAGAGTTTTCAATAATTTTTAAATCTACTCCACTTTCTAATAATTTATCAATAACAATTGAAATGTGATCACAGTTTACATTTTCAATTGCAATTGATCCTCCACACATTGCACCTGCTATCAAAAAAGTTCCTGCTTCAATTCTATCTGGTATTATATCAAATTCGTCGATGGAATGCAGACAATCTTTTCCATTAATTATTAATTCACTTGTACCTAATCCTTTGATATCCGCACCCATTCTTATCAAAAAATCACCCAATGAGACAATATCAGGCTCAAGAGCAACATTTTGTAAAATTGTTTGACCTTTACCAAGTACTGATGCCATCATTATGTTACCGGTAGCACCAACACTAGGAAATTTAAATTTTATTTTGCTACCAACGGGGTAACCTTTTGCTACTATATTGCCCCCATCCAATGAAATATTAACACCCATTTTTTTTAAAGCTTCTATATGAATGTCAACAGGCCTTGGACCCCACGCACAACCGCCCGGCAATGACACTTCTGCAAGTCCCAATCTTCCCAACAAAGGACCAAGTACATAAAAGGAAGCCCTCATGGTTTTTACTAAATCATATGGAGCAACAGGCTTTGATACGTTGACTGTATTAATATCTAATTGATTATTTTCAAAAGTTACTTTTGCTCCAATTTTTCTTAAAAGTTCTGCCATAGTGCGTGTATCTTTTAAATCAGGAACATTATTTAATTTATAATTTCCTGGAGCTAGCAGAGTTGATGTCATTATTGGCAATAATGCGTTTTTAGCTCCATTAATTTTTATTTTTCCATTCAACTCTCTGCCACCATAAATTGTAAATTTTTCCATAATTTAACCTAATAGAAACTGTTTTGCTTGATTTTTTGCATCTTCTGTGATTGAAGATCCACTTATTAAGCTAGCTATTTCTAATATCCTTTTTTTGTTTGATAATTTTTCTGCTATTACCTTAGTTTTTTTACCATTGGATTTCTTAAAAATTGAAATGTGGTGATCCCCTTTACAAGCCATTTGACTTAAATGAGTTATGCAAATAATTTGTCTTTTGGTGCCAAGCTGTTCCATTAAAGATCCTATTTTTTCAGCAATTTTACCAGATATTCCAGAATCTACCTCATCAAATATAATAGTATCAACAGGATCTTTAGCTTGTAACAAAATTTTAATAGCAAACATAATTCTAGATAATTCTCCACCTGATACAATTTCATTTAGTGGTTTTAGCCGTTCTCCTAAATTTGTAGATATTTTAATTTCACAATTATCAATACCCTTGCGATCTATTTTACTCAGATCACTAAATAGTTCAAAATTTAGTTGAGTATTTTTCATACCAACATCTTTTAATACTGGTTTAATTTTCTTACTTATTTCAATTGTTTTATTCTTTCTTTTTTTTGATACAGATTGAGCAATATGTTTATAATCTTGGTTTAGATTTTTTAATTCATCATTAATTGATTTTATCTTATTACCAAATTCAACAGATTCTGAAAGAATAGAACTAATTTTTTTCTTGTACTCAATAGCTGAATTAATTGAACCACCGTATTTTCTTTTTATCATTTCAAGTATCTCAAACTTATCAGATATCTTTTTTACGTCATCTTCATCAAAATTTATTTTTGTATTGTAATTAAAAATATCATAGCATAAATCTTTAAGTTCTAATGAAATATTTTCAATTCTATTTGAAAACAACTCAAAATCATCATTTAAATCAATAAATTTGTTTAATTTTTTATTATTATCTCCAAGTTGTGATAACAAAGAATCTTCACTTTTTTCTAAATGATATAATAGATTACTAAGAGTCATCTTTATTTCTTTTGCATTTGTAGCTCTTTTAAATTCATTCTCTGTCTTTATATCTATTCCATCTTTTAATTCAATTGACTCTAGCTCAGTTAACTGAAATTTATACAATTCTTTTTTTTCTATTGAATCTTTTTGTTTTTTTAACAATACATTCAATTCTGTTTTCAGATTATCTATTTTATCAACAATTAATTCTAATTTATTTATTTCTTTGTGATTCTTCACATATGCATCTAAATATTCCAAATGATGATCAACATTTAATAATTTTTGATGTTGATGTTGTCCATGAATATCGCAAAGATCAATGGAAATGCTTTTTAATTTTTTTACAGAAATAGGTTTATTATTAATAAAAGTTTCAGATTTTCCATTAATATAAAATTTTCTATGAATATAGTATTGAAAACTATTTTTTATAAAATCACCTTTTACTTCACAACTTTTTTCGCCGGTTCTAATTAAATTTTTTTTGAATTTTGCACCAAGTAGCAAATCAATAGCATTTATAATAATAGATTTACCTGATCCAGTTTCACCAGTAATAATATTTAGTCTATTTGAAAAATTAATTTTAATTTCATCAATAATAGCTAAATTTTTAATATACAAACTTTTTATCATTTATATATCAAAGCGAATGAGGATGCATATCTATTAGTATGAGAAATTGATATTTTAACATTTAACGAATTTAAAATCTCATCATTAAAATTAACGAACGGACGCGAATATTGATCATTTAGAATTTCTATATCTTTTAAAAATATTTTATAAACCGGATCATAATGTCGAATTGCTTTAATTAATGCTTCTTTAGCTGAAAATTTTCCAGAAAAATGGATGGATGGTTCTTTTTTTGAGTTACAATATATTATTTCTTTTTTTGAAAAAATTTTAGTTAAAAATTTTTTTTCATAATCATTTATAATATTATCAATCTTTTTTACACTTACAATATCATTTCCTATCCAAATCAATTATTGTTTTCCCTTTTAACAATTTCTATTAATTCAGAGATATCGTTCAAATCATAATCAGCATTTGATTTTTTAGTATTAAATGTATCACCATATTTCGCAAAAGCAGTTACCATACCAACTTTTTTAGCACCAACAACATCTCTATCTGGCCAATCCCCAATCATTATAGCTTCTTGGGGCTTAATTTTTAAATTTTTACATATTTTTTTAAAGGGTTTCGATGAAGGCTTATGAAATCCTGTATCGTCAAATGTTACAACTGAGTCAAAAACATGGTGCAAGTTTAATTGACATATTCTCATCCAGGCTTCCCTACTAGGAGCATCAGAAACAACGCCCAACAATAATCCCATTTTAATTAGTTTTATAAGTGTTGAATTAACATTTGGATACAAAGTTAAGGAAGCTTCTCTGGCTTTCCTATATGCAGAAATACTTGAAGCAAGAATTTTATAATTTTTTTGTTTTAATTCACTCTCAATGAAATCATCAAAAACATTTTGATATTCGTAACCTTTAACATCATATATTGCAATTATTTTTTCATAAGCATAATCTTTATCTACGTTCAAACCAGATTCAATCATTGCTTTAATACCAGATTTTATAGCTAGTGATTTCATTGACATAAAGTCTAAGAGTGTATTATCGAGATCAAAGATTACTGCTTTTATCAATTACAATCCTTTTTCAATCAAAGTTAATTCATATTTAGCAATTTTACGCCATTTTTTATCTTTTGCAGCATTTTCAAAAGCAGCTTTTGCAGCAACTTTATTTCCTAATCCTTTTTCTGCTATACCCAATTCGTAGTATGCACTTGCATTTTTGGATTTAATATCAATGGATGATTTTGCAAATTTTTTGGCTTCACCATAATTTTTTAAAAAATTATATGAAGAAGCTATTTTTGAATGCGATTGAAAACTTTTAGGATTATTTTCTATTGATAATTTATAATTTTCAATTGCCAACAAATAATTTTCTTTTATCATATAAATTGATCCAATAGATTCATAGGCTTTACTATATGTATTATTAACTTGTACTGCATCTTGAAAAGCTTTCAATGCTTGTTCATAGTTTGAACTACTATAATAAGCTTTTCCAAGTGCATAATACCCCTTATCATAATTAGAATTAATTTCAACTGACTTTTCATAATAAATGATCGAACTATCAAGCTTACCCAGTTTCATATAAACATCACCTAATAATTTAAATGATTGAACGTGTTTCTTATCGTAAAAAATATTATCCAATAGAATGAGTTTAGCTCCCTCATAATCAGATAGTTTATTTTTAATTAAAGCAATCTTAAATCGAGATTCAGAAAAAGTAGGGTCATATTCAACAGCTTTTGCATAAAATTTTATAGCGGATTCATAATCTGAGCGCCTATATTCATCATTACCCTTTTGGGTTAATTTTGCTGCGATATTTGTTATAGATTGTTTGTATTTATCATTGAAAGGATTATGGAGCAAAGCTTTTTTGAAGTTATACACAGCATTATCAAAATCATCTATTCTGTAGTAAATTAATCCAAAGTTGTAATAGCCCAAAGCAAATTCGGAGTATTCAACTACAATTTTTTCATAAGCATTAATAGATTCATCAATAAAACCGTTTTCAAATGATTTTTGTGCATCATTAAGCTTTGATCTTATATCATTTAACTTATTCCAAAATACTCTGTATTCTTCGTTTGAAGGATCTAATTCAATAGCCTTAGTGATATTTTTGTTAGCTAACAATAAATCATCCAATTTCAAATTAATCTTTGATGCCATTTCATAAAAAGATGGATTGGTACTATCCTTAGTTATCAAACTTTTTATTAGTTCATCTGCTTCTATATATTTTTTATTAGAAAACATATCGTTAACCAACGTTAGTTCTGATGAAAAAACAACGGTCAAAATTGTAAATATTGTTAGTAATATATTCATGTGTTTCCTTTGCTATTTGTGCTGAAGGCGGGACTCGAACCCGCACATCCTTTATGGATACTGCCCCCTCAAGACAGCGTGTATACCAGTTTCACCACTTCAGCGAAACTATTTTGTTGTATCAATTGGAGGAGATTCTAAATTAAGATCAATTGGATTTGTTAC
>MDTG01000990.1_pt1 | contig 11308 bp, 9 predicted proteins | sample 811421 | NCBI WGS metagenome assembly MDTG01 (sample SAMN05326645, study PRJNA326480) | marine metagenome | isolation source: seawater | place: Pacific Ocean: South East | collected 2011
CTTTGGGTGTTTTTTATGAAAGCTTTACACAATTAATTGGATTTAAAAATTATGGAGATGAATATAAAATGATGGGCCTTTCATCTTACGGTAAACCAAAATACTTTGATCTGATTAATAATAATATATTTAAGAATCAAAAAAATATTGAACTTAATTTAAAATATTTTAATCACACAAAGAAAAATTTTAGATATAAATTTGAAGGTCAACCAAATCAAAATGATCTATATAGTAATGAGCTGGAGAAATTACTTAATGTAAAAGATTTGAATATCTCCAATATTTCTGACATTCAAAAAGATATTGCTTCGTCAGTTCAAAAAGTATTCGAAGATAAATTACTAAAGATCTGTGAAGATATAAAAAAACTTAATTTCTCAAAAAACCTTGTTTATGCTGGTGGATGTGCGCTTAATTCATTAGCAAATAAAAAGCTTAATGAAATGGGATACTTTGAAAATATATATATACCTTATGCACCTGGAGATGGCGGTGGTGCCATTGGTTCCGCTTTATTAGCTCAAACGAAAAAAAACCAAAAAATTAAATTTAACAACCTGCAAAGCCCATTTATTGGAAATGAATATAACTCAAAATCAATAAAAAATACTATCAATCAAAAAATTGATTTAGAAAAATTTAATGTAAAACTGTACGACAATAAAAATAATCTTTTGAAAGAAATAGCAAAATTAATATATGATAATAACATCGTAGGTTTTTTTAACGGACGAATGGAGTTCGGCGCAAGATCTCTTGGCAACAGATCAATATTAGCTAATCCTTGTAATCCTAAAATGAAAGAGATTATAAATCAAAAAATAAAGAGGAGGGAAAGTTTTAGACCATTTGCTCCAGCAATTTTGAGTGAAGAAAGAAGTTCATGGTTTCAAAACGATAAAGATAATCCATATATGTCATGGGTAGAAAATATAATTAATTCAAAACAAAAGCATATTCCTGCAGTTACACATTTTGATGGCACTGGTAGGGTTCAAACTGTGTCAAAAATGATTAATAGTGATTTTCATACATTGATTTCTTATTTTTTTGAAATCTCGAAAGTGCCAGTTTTATTAAATACCTCATTTAATGAGAATGAACCAATAGTGATGAGTCCAAGTAACGCTATTGATTGTTTTTTGAGAACTTCTATGGACGTGTTAGTTTTAGATAATTATAAAATTACTAGAAAAAAATGATTGGATTTGAAACAATAGGAAACGCAACTGTAACAGTGCTTGATGACGAGCCAGTGCTTACAACTGATCCATGGATAAATGGAAATCCCTATTTTGGTAGTTGGACTCATGCATATGACATTCCAAAAGAGCAATTAAACAATATATTGTCTTCAAAATATATTTGGTTATCTCATGGGCACCCTGATCATATTGATCCTGACTCGCTTGACCTTTTTAAAGATAAAACATTTTTAGTTGCAGATCATTATGGAGATAGAATCTTTAACGATTTAAAGGTAAAATTTAATTGTATAAAATTAAGAAGTAACAAATGGTTTGAAATATCTAAGAATATTCGAATTAAATCCTTTGCTGATTGGAATCAAGATTCATGCCTACTTATTGAAATAAAAAAAAAAGATATTTTATTTAATTTAAATGATGGGTCAGGTCTTGGATGGTCAAAAGAAATAAAAAAAATTATTTCTTCTTACAAAAATAAATTTTTATTAAAACTTATTAATTGGGGTGATGCAGATATGATTAATTTTTTTAATCATCACAATGAATTTGTACTTCCCCTAGCTGCTAATAAAAAACCTTGTGGTGAATCTTATAATTATTACATGAAAAAATGGGGATGTAATTATTCGATTCCATTTTCTGCTTTTCATCAGTATATAAGAAAAGATTCTATAGCAATGAATAAATTCTGTACTCCATTAAAGGAACATTATAAAAATTTTGATTACAAAAAAGGTGAAATGTTACCTGCATTTATTTCATGGGACTCAAATAAAAATGCTTACAAGAAGATAAATCCAAAAAAAAATGAAAACAAAATTATTGACTCATCTCATTTTGGTGACGTTTGGAGTGATGATTTAGATAAAACAGATGAAGAAGAAATTAAAAATTATTTTTATCAGTTTGATCAAATAAAAAAAAAATTCGGTTTTTTGTCTTTTAAAATTGGAAAAAGAGAATTTAATTTAAAATTTTCAAACAAAAAACAAGGAATTTGTTTCGAAGCTCCTAGAAATTCTTTTATTTACTCAATAAAAAATAATATTTTTGATGATCTTTTAATTGGGAATTATATGAAAGTAAAACTTATAAATGTTCCAAGTTTATATCCAGATTTTACACCTTATGTAACTAAATATGGAGATAATGGCTTATCAAGAAGCAAAGAGGAATTAGATAAATATTTTGAATATTACAAATTTAATTCTGCAAATTTTTGGCTTGATTTTTTAAAAATAAAATCTGAGCAAATAATAAGGAATAAAATTGAAAAATATAAATCAATGTATTATCTAGCAAGAAAAATTAAAAGGTCGTTTACTTAAAATATTTTCTAATCCACTCTTTGTTAAATAAAGATTTAAAAATTGCCACAAATAAATCTGAATTATTGACATCACTTCTATTTTTAATTAAAATTTTTAAAACATTTAAAATTCTTTTTTGATACGGCCTAGATGTAATGTTACCATCTCTTTCCCTATAGCTTCCAAGATATTCAGGTAAAATTATTAATTTAAATCTATTTCCAATTCTCAACCACAAGTCAAAATCTTGAGCATTTTCATATTTTTCATTAAACCCTTGAACTTCCTCAATTAACCTCTTTTTAATTGTCACTGCAGACATGGCAAAAAAATTATTTTTATAAAGTTGTTTTTTAACTGGTATATTTTCATCAAAATATTTATCAAAGTCATAGTTTTTCACTTTATTATTTAAACCTACAAAAAACTGCCTGTGTAATATACAATTTAATTCCCCATTTTTTTCTAGAGAGCTAAATACTTTAAATAGCTTTTCTTCATGCCATAAATCATCAGAATCTAAGAAACTAATCCATTCATATTTAGCTAATTTTAATCCTTGGTTTCTGGCATGGCCAGGGCCACCATGATTATTCTGAATTATTTTTACCTCAATACCCAATTTTTGAAATTTAGACTTGTAATCCTCTAATATCTGAACGGTATCATCTTTTGAGCCATCATCAGAGAATATTATCTCAAACTTTTTATATTTTTGTAAGAATATACAATTTAATGTTTTTTCTAAAAATTTAGATGAGTTGTAGGTAGGACAAATAATAGAGAAGTACATTAATTATTTTCTGCCCACATTTTATAAGTATTGAGATTGTACAAAAAACTTTTAAAATTTTTATTATCAGTATTTTCTGATACTAGCTTCATATTTAGCGTATCTTCAAAAAATTCTTGGGTTTGATGTTTATCAAATTTAATATCCCATTTTTCTATTGGTGCATTAAAACCTTTCTTATTATTGTTTAGTATATAATTTGGCAAATCATCATTATAAATCTCTCTTAAAATTTTTTTATTATTTTTAAATGAACCATTTTTAGTTATATCTAAATCAAAAGTTTTAATTACTTCTAATAGTCTATGATCTAAAAATGGTACTCTTCCCTCTACTGAATTAATCATAGATACTTTATCAAAAGGACGTAAAATATTGTCTGGAAGATATAAAGAAAGATCTGTTTTGACTATTTGTTTAGAATTAAAACCAAAATCATTCTTTACAAAATTTGATAAAATTCTTTCTAAAGAATCTAGTAATTTTTCATGAAAATTTTTATTAACAGCATCTAATATTACACCTAAATTTTGACCTGAAGAATTACCAATATAAGCAAATTTTTTATCCAATGACTTAAATAAAATATTTTGAATTCTATGTGGAAAAATTTTTAACAATTTATGTTCTCTAATTTTTAAAAAATTTAAAATTCCATAAAAAAAGGAAAAAAAATTCAAATAATGTCTTCCATAGCCAGCAAAAATCTCATCTCCGCCTGCTCCACTTAAAAGAACTTTGACTCCATCTTCATTAGCTTTTTTAGATATTAAGTAACTTGGAATGATAGCTGTGTCTGCACATGGTTCATCCATAAATTTCGAAATCTCTTTTAAATAATCAGAAACATAAAACTCTTCAATCTCAATAGTTTCATGATCTATATTTAATTGATCTGCAAATTTTCTAGCAATTTGGCTTTCATTTTCATTTTTGTTTTCAAAATCTACAGTATAAGCTTTTATATCTTTAGTATTTTTGGATACCTCTTTTGCTATAATACTTGAGTCCATACCGCTACTCATCATCAAACCTAAATTTACGTCACTCCTTAAATTGATAGAAATTGAGTCCTGCAGTATATCCTTAAGCATTGATTGGTTATAATTTGAAGATTTATAAATATTATCACTATCTGCCATTTCATATTTTTGAATAGATAAATTATTATTTTCGATTCGTATATACTCCCCTGGTAATAGTGAATTTATATTTTCGTAAGCAGATGTATTTGAGGGAAAATAATTAAAGCACAAGTATAAGAGAAAGGAGTCTTTCGATTTATTTAGATTTAATACTTTTTTAAAAGAAAATAAGCTTGATGAGAAATAAAATGAATCCTTAGCATGATGATAATATAAAGGTTTAATTCCAAATCTATCTCTAAAAATTAAAACTTTATTTTTATTTTTGTCAAAAATACATATTGAATACATGCCTATCAACTTGCTTACAAATTTTTCACCTAATTTTTCGTATAGTTTTAAAATAACCTCAGTATCTCCTTTAGTCTTAAATTCTATTTTATCTTTTATAAGCTCATCTCTAATCTCTATAAAATTATAAATTTCGCCATTAAAAATAACTGAAATATTTTTGTCCTGACTATTTATAGGCTGATTACTTTTATCAATATCAATAATAGAAAGTCTCCTCATTGCCATTCCAAAATTATTTTCAATACAATATCCCTCCGAATCAGGACCTCTTCTTATCATTGACTCATTCATAAGTTTTAAATCTGATCTTTCTACTTTTCTCTTATCAAAATTATAAATGCCACAAATACCACACATAATCAGCCTTTAACTATTAAATTTGATTCAATTTTATTGGTGTTTTTAAATTCAATTACCAATGATGAGCCTTCAAATTCAGCTCCATATGATCTATGAAAAAAATTTTTTTGAATTTTTTTTGAATTTTTGATTATTGATTTGTGAACAATATTTTTTTGAATAAAACTTTTTAATTTTTCACTATTCATATTAAAATTAAATTTTAATTTTATATTTGAATTTTTTTTTGTTAAAACATTGTCAATAATTTCTATATAGTTTTTTTTAAGATAGATCTTTCGCAATACAGTAAAATCTTTTTCGATACTTTTTAGTTGGATAAAATTCTTATAATTTGTTTTAACTAAATAATTACAATTGTTTAAATTTTTAAAACCAAGCTTATATAGGACATTATAAAATAAATAATCATCATAAATAGCTTTATTATTAATGATAATAGAGTTATGAGATTTACCTGAAACGTCATTTTTCAAACTTTCGAAAGAATAATTTTTTCTTCCAGGGTCAATAATGATTTCTTTTCCGTAACAAAAAAAAATAAAATTAAAAAAATCATTATGACTATGGTTAAATTCAAAACCAACTAATTTAGGATTTCTTGAAAATATACAAAATTTTTGATTCTTTAATTTAAACCATTCTTTAGATCTAATGACCTTCTTATCAATACTAAAATTAATTTTTTTCCAATAAGATTTAAAAAAAATATTATCTTTTTTTTTAAAAAAAAAATTAATTAACCAATCATTTTCAAAATCAGGTGAGATATTTCCAAATAACGGAATTTTTCTATTTTTGTTATTTCCTATTTCTGAAAAAAAGTGAAGAGTATTAAAAACTTTTGATAATCTTTTTTTATTTTTTAGTAATTTTTTTTTGTCTCCATTCTTAGAAAATAAAAAAATGTCTAGGAGCCATTTAGAAAATATAAACTGATAATTACTTGATCCAAATTTAAAGAAGTAATTTTCATCCAAATAATTTTTTAATAAATAGTTTATAAATTCTAAAGAATACTTTTGAATTTTTTTGTTTTTCAAAAAAACTGAAAATAAATATATTGCTCTTAAATTATTTAGAGCATGATTTGAAAGTCTAAATTTATAATATTCTATGTTTTTAAGAAGAAAAAAGAATTGTTTCTCCAGATTATAAAGCACAAAATTATTTGGCCGTATTATCTTAAGTTTAAGAAGAATTAGGTAATTACAAATTCTTTCTGAAATGTTGTAAGGTTCAAAAATTATATCATTTTTTTCTATTTTTGAGGTTTGATATTTATAACACCAGTTTAATATACAATCCTCAATAAATTTTTTTTCTTTAAATTCGATAATGTTTTTCTTTTTTGATATTAATTTGATCGCCCAAGACCACCTATGCAGTGAAGAAAAATCTTCTCTATCTTTAAACAATTTTTTTTTCCAAATATTGTTAGGGTTAAGTGTCAATGTTATTGAGGCAAGATCTATACTGAAATTTGTTTTATTATTTCTAAAAGAAATGTCATAACTTTTGTATTTTTGTTTTAAATCAAAATTTTTTTTAAAAGATTGAGGATAAAATTTTAGTCCATAATCTCTATAAATTTTTGTAAAAATTTTTTGGCTCAAATGATTCATAAGGTCTTAATTATTGAAAAATTAACTTCCTCCAAATTTCAAAAGTAAATTTTTTAAAGCTTCTTTTTCCATTAAATTTCTTAATTCCAATGAATATCCACTGACATGCGGTGTAAGTATACTATTATTCAATTTTTTAAGTTTACCTTCATAAGGTTCTTTTTCAAAAACATCCAGCCCAGCGAATGATTGCTTATTTCTGTATAAGAAATTTATTAAATCTCTCTCATTAATTACCTGACCCCTAGAAGTATTTACTAAAATAATTTTGGAATTTTTTTTAGGAAAAACTTTTTTGTTAATAATATGGTGAGTTCTTTTGTTAAACGGCAAATGTATTGTGATGATATCACATTTTTCAAACATACTTTTAATTGAAATAAATTTTAAACCATTAGAACTTATTTTTATCTTATCATTATAAAAATATTTTAAATCAAATGGTTTCGTTAATTGATAAATTTTCTTACCTATTTTTCCAAAGCCAATGATTCCAATTTTTTTTCTAAATAATAAACTTGTATATTCTTTCTTCCATTTTCCAAATTTGATAGATTTATCAAAATAGCTTATTTTTTTTAATCCCGCGAAAATTAAACTTAAAGCTTGTTCAGCTACTCCTATAGAAAGATCAACCTTTGAGGTTAAAACTTTTATGTTATTTTTTTTACAAAAAACAAGATCAATATTATCGGTTCCAACTCCTAATCTAGAGATTAATTTTAAATTTTTTGCATATGCTAAAATTGATGAGTCATACTGCTCCGTACCTGCAATAATCGCATGAACATTTTTAATATTTTTTTTTAAATAACTTTCACTAACTTTTCTTCCTGTTTTATTGATAATAAATTTAAATTTTTTTTTATTTTTTAATAATTTAAGATTATCGTTACCAAATGTAGATGTATTAATAAGAATTTTTATCATACTTTATATTTTGATTTGAATTCATTTCTTTTGTTTAGACCTTCTTTTAAATCTGAAACAATTTTTTGTTTTTTATCCTGAGTTAAACAAATACTCCTAATCCAAATCTCTATATTTTGTAAGTCACTCATTTTAGCAAAATATGGGAAATATTTCCCTTTATCTTTATAAGATTTACTAATTTGAAAAAAATATTCCTCTGAAGAATAATAAATAAAATATTTATCTTTGAAAAAATTTTTTTTTTTTACATATTTGAAGTTATTAAAGTCTAAATCATATTTTTCAGATAATCTTTGAAGGATATCATTTGTAATTATCATTACATTTTACAATCTCTACAAATTTTAAGATCTAACTTATAATCATATATCCTTTTTCTCAATTCTATATTAGCTTGATCAAACCATATATCACCAATTTTTCTATTCATTATATTTCCAAACATATATTTATTGTGAAAATCTTGGCAACACAAGATCATGTCTCCATAAGTATTAATTACGGGATAAGTTGCATAAGAACAATTAACAGGAGCTTTCTTATTATTTCCTTCATCTAAGCATATCGATCCACCTCTGTTAGTAAACATTTTTTGTTTTTCATAGTAATCCTTATAAAAATCATGAACAAGGACATGTTTTTTTAAAGTATCATTATCCAAATCATTTAGAAGTTCTCTACATGGTTTTTTTAATGCTTTAGAATGCTTAGAAATATAAAAGATATCTACTCCAACTTTAATATATTCATCAAAATTTTTTTTATTAAGAAAATCTCCATTAGTTACTATTTTGAGTCTAGATTCTGGTAATTCTTTTTTTATGTGCTCTGACCACGATAACATTCTTGGATCAGACATTGGTTCTCCATATAAATGAGGTGAAATAAGCCCTTTAAAATTTAATTCGGAAAGTTGAGAGATTAATGTTTTAAAAACATCCTCTTTCATAAAGAATTTTTCCTGATCACCAAATCTCTCAAAATCTACATTTGGACAATAATTGCATTTTCTATTGCAATAGGCAGTCGTTTCAAATTCAACAACTTTGAACATTTTATTAAAAGGATTTCTGAGACCTAACCGAGATAAAGTTAACTTTAATAAATCTTTGGAGTTATATTTTTTTAAATTATTCAACATTATAAATCTTTTATAATTTTTTTTTTTGCTTTTGAAAACGATTTTTCTAGCAACCTAATATGTTTTTTATTAGACAATAATTTTACATATTTATCAATTTTTCTTTTTAGATCATTACTGTTAAAATACATGGAATATAATCTTTTTGGTACAAAATTGATAAGTGGAGAGTCGTAAATAAAGAAGGAATTTACGGGACATAAAACAGGCCTTCTGTACAATATTGACTCTATTGATGAAGTACTAGCTCCAGCAATATTGAGGTTTGACCTTTTCATTGAACTTTCAAATTTTCTTTCACAAATAAAAATATTGTGTTTTGAAAGACACAAAAATTTCTTTTTAAAATCATCATTAAAATTTGGATGGAATTTTAAATAAAATTGGCATTGATATTTTTGATTTTCATCAAAATTTATTTTTTTTATTTGATCTATAATTTTGATAGTTTCGTTTTTTTGTATCGGTAAAAATACATTAATATTGAATTTTTTATAAAAAGAATTATTTTTTTTATTATTTATTGATTTATATTTTTTATATCTGAATGTTCCAAATCTAAGTTGAAAATTATGAAAATGATATTTGAAATATTTAGCATAATTTTTGCTTACGAGTATATTTTCTTTTGGAATTAAATTATTTTGAACTTCATACTTTAATGGTATTCTAGAAAATGAAAAATCGTAATTAATAAAATAATCACAAATACCAATTATTTTAGATTCAGGAAAAAAACTTTTTGATCCTAAAATAAACCCTTTACCAGCAGATTGATTTTCGAATTTATGAAAGATATTTAAAATCTTTATTTTTCTTTCGTAAAGATTTGAAAAAAAAAAGTAATTTAATAATCCAACAAAATAGTTTAAATTACAAATATTATTTAAATTATCATAAAAAATTAAATATTTTATATTTTTATTATTTAATTTATCTATTTTTAAAAAGCTGGTGAAAATTACTTTATATAAACAAGTAAAATAATCTAAAAAATTTAAGAAATCAAATCTATATAGGCAATTTATTTTTTCTTTTTTTAGAATTTTTAAACATGATGAAGTATTTTTGAACAACAAGTTTTCTGGACATAAAAAATTATTTCCTTTTTTAAATAAATCATTTTTATAATATCTGTCACGAAAGGTTTTGTTTTTGAAACAAGAACTGGTAAATGTTGTATCGTACAAATTTAAATAATTTTTTTTTTTTAATTTATCAGCTCTTTCATTTGATTTATTTATTAACTGCCAGAATATAAAATTCAATAGAAAAAATAATTTAAATATTATTTTTGGATAAATAAATATTTTTGATATCCAATAATTTCTACATACTATTTCTAAACGTTTATTTGATAAAAAATTTATTCTTATATTTTTATAAATATAATAATTTGAAACACTTATCTTAATTCTACCTTTAGTTAATTTTATTAATTTCTCAATAAACAATATTTGACAATATCCAATATATGATAAATTTGAAAATATATCTTTACTCAAAAAGTTTGATAAAAAAAAAAACTTCTCTCCAATTAAGTTTTTTTTTAAAAAAGTTTCATAATTTTTTTTATTATTTTTAAATATTTGATCCAATAAATTAGTATATTTCTCATTTAAATTATCAAAATCAATATAAATCATATTTTTCTAAAAATTTTTCTAATTTTAAAAGATTTTTTATTTTATTTTCTTTTTTAACTTTTTTTATTTTATTATTTCCCACTTGTATAAATCTAATTTTTGTTTTCATTGAGGCATCAAAGTCATTTTTGGAATCACCAATAAATATGAAAAAATCTGTATTTTTAAACTTTTTTTTTATTTTTAAAATATGGCTTTCTTTTGATCTTGGTGAACCATAAATACCCAGAAAATTTTTTGAAATACCTTTTTTTTTACAAATTAAACGAAGTTCTTCTTCAGGAGTTCCTGAAGATATAAAAAGTTTATATTTTAAATTTTTTTTTATAAATTTCTCAGCCCCTTTAATATATTTACACTTTAATATTTTTTTAAAAATAATCTTATTAAATTTATTTGAAAGTTCATTCTTAATTTTTTCTGAAATTTTTTTTTTTATAAAATTTTTATAAAAATAATCAAATTTTCTATATCTTGAAATACCACCATTCTTAATATGATAGTTGATAATTTTTTTTCTGATTTCTTTTGGTTGTTCTTGAAATAGCTCTTCGAAAGCCTTTGTTTTAATATTTACCGAGTCTAAAATCACTCCATCAAAATCTAATACTAATATTTTTTCATGCATCGCATTGATGTTTTTTTTTATAGATACAATTTAGATATTTTATCATTTTTTTTTCCAAGTCTTTTTGAGTCTAAAATTTTGTTTACATTTACTCTTCTTTTACGTTCATCTGAAACATAAAAAGAATTCAAAAATTGAATTGTTTTAAAACAATCCTGTTTATTAATCGGAAATTTTTTAATATTTAATAGATCATACGAAACATCTTTATAAAGTTCAAAA
>MDTG01064324.1_pt1 | contig 11308 bp, 10 predicted proteins | sample 811421 | NCBI WGS metagenome assembly MDTG01 (sample SAMN05326645, study PRJNA326480) | marine metagenome | isolation source: seawater | place: Pacific Ocean: South East | collected 2011
GCTGAAAGCGGCACCCTGCTAAGGTGTTATACGGGTAACTGTATCGAGGGTTCGAATCCCTCTCTCTCCGCCAGGAGCATTTATGAAAAAAATTAACATTTTTTATCTTAATGAAGAATATCAGTTTTCTACTGAGGATATTCAGCGACATAAAGATAATGGATGGTTAGGTAGAGAACCATTAACATTAGAAATGCTTTTGCAACTACAACATAAACATAATTACAATAGTGATGTATATGACTTTAACATTGTTAAAAACAGCAAAATAGAAGATTTAGATCAAGATGCAATAACTATTGTACCAATTGACTTTCAAAGTTTTCCTATTACAGAAGAAGATAAAACATATTTTACACTTACAGAATTTGGTAAAGAAATTGATTTAGTTATTAAAAAAGTTTTAGAATTACCTATACCAAACTTAACGTTTTTAATTTATACCAGCACAGAGCCTTACTTTTTTGATGCAAATATTTACTTGTCTGAATTAGGCAGAAAAAATCCTAACATTAAAATTATAGTAAGTGGTTCAGGTGAAACAGTAGATCATCACGGCCATTATAAAAGATGTTTTTTAAAGACAAAAAATTTAAAAAAAATATCAAAACTATGGTACATTGACAGAGTACAATATTTTAGTAGTATATGCCAAGACCCTGAACTGAATAATATACATTTAGATTTTAATAAAACAGAAATACCAGAACCAGCAAAAAATTGGATTACATCAAATAAATTTCTTTTGACGATGAGAAATTGTAGAACACACAGATTGCTTTTTGGAACAATGTGGGAAAATAGTAAACGCAATTTAAGTGATACTACATATGGTAGGTTTTATTCATTATTACAATATGCATTAAAAGGTTTAGATTGCAGTTACCAGGAATATCAATATCATATTGATCTAATGACTACAGCAATGAAAGAGATTAATAATGACACGTCTATACCTGACCATTTTAAATTAGATTGTTATAAAAATTTATTAGACAGGCCTCATTATATAGATATGCATTCTTTAAATGACAGAGGAATACCTGGTCCATGGTTATATGATTTATGTGATTTTGTAATTGCTCCTGGTGGAGAAGCATATGGTTATGGTTATGTTGACGAAAAACAAATTATACCAATGTATTTTAAAAAACCTTTTTTAACTTTTGGCTGTAAAGGCTTATACGAAGAATTAAGAAAAATAGATTTTAAAGTATTTGATGATTGTTGGCCTATAAACTTTAATGAGGAAGAAACATTATATGACAGAGTAAAAGGTGCTTTTACTGTTTTAGAATATCTTAGAACATTAGATACTCATAATTGGAATGAACTAATGGAAAAAGCACAGGTAAGTGTTGATTTTAATTATGAACTAATTACAACTGGCGGCTTTAGAAGACCAAGCAACAATAATTTTTTTGAGGAGTTAATAAGTTATGCCAGCAATTAGAGGTGCAAGACCTATAAGAAATAAAGAAGTATCTGATTTTCATTTTCACTTAGAGAAGAATGAAATTGCTATACCTACTTTAGAAACTTATGCAGACATCTGGGAACAATGGATGAACTTTAGTGATACAAAAAGTATTATAGGATTAGAAAGTTTTAAACATGCAGATTATACTCAAGGAACAAGTCAAACATTTGATCATTTTATTTTACGCCATAGCAAAGATAGAGAAATACTTGTATTAGAAGGAGACTTTCAATATCATGCATGTTTAGGTAAACATGTGGAATTTAAGTATGTTGACTATCCTCATCACTTAGAAAGCATTATACGTGGACCAGGATTACATGCTTTGCTTATAAGTGCACCTTTTAGTGACTTTGGTTGCATACATCCTGACTTTGAACAAATTATGCAAGTATGTAATGTACACGATATACCTGTATGTTTAGATTTAGCATATTGGGGTATCAGTAAAAACGTACACATAGATTTAAATTTATATCCATGTATAACAGATGTTACATGTAGTTTAAGCAAACCATTTTTTACATTAGAAAATCACAGAGTAGGAATACGTTGGACAAAAGATTATGTAGACGACGGTATCAGTATGCTTAACGAAGTAAAAATGCAAAACGAATTTAGTATGGCATTAGGTGTAGAGTATATGCAAAATTTTTCACCAGACTATAATTGGACAAAATACAATCTTGAATACGAGAAAATTTGTGATGAAAATGATTTAGTTTGGTGCGACACAGTTATTTTTGGGTTAGGCGACAAAATACGTCATGCAGAATTTAATAGAGGAATCACAGATAATTACAGAGTTTGTATATCAGAATGGTTAGCAGATGTGCCTCCTGCCAAATAAATAGTACAACAAAACACAGGAGATATTATGATAGTAAATTCCCACAACGATTGGGATCCATTGGAGGAAATAATCGTTGGACATGCTCACCACAGCAGAATAGCAACTGACATTTCAGCAAGAAGTTTCAGTTATGCAAATTTTCCAAAAGAAGACGTATTAAAATTAGAAGGCACTTATCCGCAATGGGTTATAGATGAAGCCAATGAAGATGCAGATGGACTTGCAAAAGCATTAGAAGATTTAGGTGTTATTGTGCATCGACCGGCTATAGTAGATTGGGACGATGTAAATTATGACATAGGACAAGGCTGGAACACAAAAGGCTGGTATAGTTGGTGTCCGAGAGACTTAATTTTACCTTTGGGTGACATGTTAATTGAAACTCCTACTCCTGTGAGAGCAAGATATTTCGAAGCAAAACAGTTGTATAAAGATATTATGTATGAAGCATTTGAAGACGGTGCATTATGGTTAGAAGCACCTAAGCCAAGATTACATGATGACATGTACACATTCGAAGATATTGAAAATAAACCAACACTATTAGATCATGAGATTTGTTTTGATGCACCTAATATTGTAAGAGTTGGTAGAGACTTATTATATCAAGTTAGTAACTCAGGAAACATGAAAGGGTTTAAATGGCTTAAAAGATTATTAGAGCCAATGGGATATAGATTACATTATAGTGAATTATATAGTTTTGCACATTTTGACAGCACTATAGTTCCGCTTAGACCTGGACTGGTACTTATGAATAGTTCAAGAGTTACACCTGAAAACTGTCCTGAAATATTTAAGAAGTGGGATAAAATTTGGTTTGATGATTGTGTAGTGCAAGGTAGTAAACTTGCAGACGAAGGGTATATGCCACCGTGTTCACCATATATTGGTATGAACTTACTAAGTGTGGACGAAAATACTGTAGTCTTAGACTCAGCACAAGAACCTCTAATGCGAGAACTTGACAAGTATGGTATCAATAGTGTACCAGTACAGTTCCGTCACTCTATGACGCTCTCAGGCGGCATACATTGTGCTACCTTAGATCTTAGACGTAAAGGTACTTTAGAGAATTATTGTGATTAAATACGGGCATATCGATAACTGTGGTATAACAAATGATCAAATGAGTCAATTAAATTTTGACGATTATTTTCAATGTTATCAGCAGTACGATAAAATAGAAAAATACTATACGAAACATAACAGTAGTATATGGCAAATGTTTGAAAAGTCGCCACAATGGGTACATGATTTAGCATTAAAAATACCACAAGATTTTGATCATCATGTTGTAAGTGTTATAAATGTAGAACCAGGGCAAACTATTCCACATCATGTGGATAAACATTTTAAATTAAAACAAGAGCACGGTGAAGGTGAAAGTTATCGCTATTTAATTTTTTTAGAAGACTGGAAACGTGGACATTATTATGAAGTACACGACCAGCCATTCGTAAAATGGAGAAGAGGAGATTGGGTTAAATTTGGTATAGATGATTGGCACTTAGCAGGTAATATGGGCGATGAGCCATTTTATTCTGCACAGGTTACTGTACTAAAAAATGCATAAAGGACATGTTAATATAGATCATATAACAGATGAAATGTTATATAGATTAAAATTTACAGAACATACTAACACTATTTATAGTGGAGGTTTTTGGAAAAGAAATGGAGTAGCAGTACCAGACTACCCACATGAAGCACCGTGGGTATGGCAAGTATTTGAAGATAATTCGCCACCATGGGTTAAAGATACTAAACATTTATTTCCTTGGTTACACTATGCTGTAGTAACTGTAAACAAATTAATGCCTGGTAGATTTATTGCTCCTCATCAGGACACTTTATACAAGTTAAGAAAAAAAGTAGAACAAGACGGATTAGAAATAGAGCAAATGGAACCTTTTAGGGTAAATTTATTTCTACAAGACAGATTAATGGGACATTATTTTGAAATGGAAGATACGCCATGGATAGATTATGTTAAAGGTGATTACACCGTAATTAAAAGAAATGCAATACATTTGGTAGCAAATTTAGGAAATGAACCAAGATTTACTATGCAAATTACAGGTTATGCAAAAGAAAAGGATATAACATGAGAATATTCATAACAGGAGCAGACGGTTTTATAGGTCAGCATTTAGTTCAAAGATTAAAAGACAAACACGAATTGGAATTCTTAAATGAGGATTTAAGACATCACGATAAAGTTGGATTTCAGATTAGACAGTTTGATCCTGAAATAATTGTACACTTGGCGGCAAGGACTGAAGTACAAGATAGTTTTTATGAGCAAATTACATTCAGCGAAATAAACTATGTTGGCACAGTAAACTTAATTGAGATTGCGGCCACATTACCAAATTTGAAAAATTTTGTTTTTGCAAGTACAATGGAAGTTTATGGTTGGCAACCAATAAGCGATTTAATCAGAGAAGGCAAAGAAGAAGGCATTATTGCTTTTAATGAAAGTACACCGCCTAATCCAAATGCCCCCTATGCCGTTGCAAAATATGGCTGTGAAAAATATTTAGAGTATGCACACAGAAGTTTAGGATTGCCCTTTACTGCAATTAGACAAACAAATGCATATGGCAGAAAAGACAATAACTTTTTTGTAACAGAGCAAATAATTTATCAAATGCTTACAAATGAAAAAGAGATAAATTTAGGTTACGGAGAACCTTACAGAAACTTTATATACATTGAAGATTTACTTGATGCATGGGAAACAGTAATTACAAATCCCGATCAATGCCAAGGAGAAATATTCTGTATAGGACCAGACAATGCAATTAAAATTAAAGATTATGTATCACTTATTGCAAGTAAATTAGGTTGGAAAGGACATGTAAATTGGAATACTAAACCTCCAAGACCAGGAGAAATTTATCTGCTAAATAGTAGTAACCATAAGATTACTTCCAGACTTGGGTGGTTCCCTAAAGTAGGATTAAGTGAAGGACTTGATTTAACTATACAGCATTGGAAGAAAATAATAGAAGAAGAGTTGCCTTTTAATAAAGATAAAAGATTTAGCAAAGGCAAGTAGGTTGCTTAAAAATGTTTTCAGTTAGTTTGATAAATCCTAATTTTCAAACTGGACCAGAACACCTTAATAGTTTTTATATACCATACACAATAGGTACTTTGTGGGGTTACGCGGTTCAGGACGAAAGAATAAAGGAAAACTTTAAAATACATAATTGGGTATTTAGACGTTCTCCTATAGATCAAACGGTCGAAGAATGTAAAGACGCCGATGTTGCCTTATTAAGTTTATACATTTGGAATAAAAACTATTGCTATAAACTTGCAAAAAAATTAAAAGAAGCAAACCCAAATATCAAAATTATAGTTGGCGGTCCTGAATTAGATTGGAGAGACCCTGACTTCCTAAGCAAACATCCTTACATAGATTCTATGTGTATAAACGAGGGTGAGCAGGCAATAAAACATATTTTTACTTGTATGCTCGACAATGAACCTATTCCAGAAAGAAATCATTTTGAAAGACTTACAGAACTTGACTGGCCAAGTCCATACTTAACAGGCGTATTTGATTCTTTATTAGATGAACACCCTGATATAGAATGGGTACCAACACTTGAAACTGATAGAGGCTGTCCTTATCAATGTACGTTTTGTGATTGGGGAAGTGCTACAGCAAGTAAAATGTTTAAGTTCAATATGGAAAGAATTGAAAATGAAATAAACTATTTTGCCGATAGAGGACTACCATATGTGTCTATGACAAATAGTAATTTTGGTATCTACAAAGAAAGAGATTTACAGATAGCAAGATGGTTATGTGATGCAAATGAAAGAACAGGCCATCCAACAGGACTAAGTGTAAGTTATGCAAAAAACAGTAATTCTACTGTAGTAGAAATTGTTAAGATGCTTACAGATCATAAAATTCAAACAGGATTATATATTAGTTTGCAAAGTACCTCAGATCAAGTATTAGAAAATATAAAAAGAAAAAATCTCAAAATTAATAAAATTGACGATTTAAATACTATTGCTAAAGAAAACAATATGCCTTTACTTACAGATCTCATAATGGGAATGCCCGGAGAGTCTTATGAGAGTTGGATACAAAATATTGAAAATGTTTTTGAGCAAAACATTACAAATATGGATGTCTACTATTTACAGTTATTAGTAAATGCTCCTATGTATGTAAATGACAGAGAAACTTATAATTTAGAAACATTTGATGCATACGATTATTTTTATGAAACTAATGTAGAAAGATTAGAAAAAGAAATTGACGAAGGCATTGCTGAATGTATAAAAGTGATTAAATCAAGTAGTACATTACCTGCAGAAAAAATGTTAGATTGTTCGTTATTCAGTTGGTTTGTATTAGGAATGCATTGTTTAGGAACAAGTAATTATATAGCACGTTATTTAAACAGAGAACAAAATGTTAAGTTTACTGATTTTTACACAGGCTTATATTCTTACTTAATTGATAACGATAAAAGTTTTCCAGTCTGGATAGACGAATATAAAAAAGCACATGATACATGGTACGAGCATGGATATACTACTGATTCTATAGGTGGAATAAAAACTATAGGCTGGCAAGTAATTTTCAGTCTAATGCCAATTATGCAAAAAGCAGATAGAGTTGATGATTTTATAGAACACACAATTAATTTTGTTAATACACAATATAACGTTCATAGCGATTTATTAGATGATTACAAAACTTTAACATCATTGTATGTTAAACAGTATGGCAGATATTTAAAGCAACCGGTATCTTTGTCATTGAAATCTAATTTATTACAATCTAAAAATATTGTTATCGAAGATCGCTATGAACATTTTCCAGAATCAAAAGATTTACATCTTAATTACATATTTTATGGTAGACGTAGAAGTTGGGCACTTAACAAAGTTATCCTAAAATGAATAAAGTAAGTTTAATAAATCCAAACTTTCAAACAGGACCAGTACACTTAAACAGTTATTACTTGCCGTATACTGCTGGAACACTATGGGCATATTGTATGGCAGACAAGCGATTAGCCGATAATTTTGAAATTAATAATTGGATTTTTAAAAGAGATGATATAGATCAAGCAGTAAAAGATTGTAAAGGAAGTGATATAGCATTACTTAGTATCTATATATGGAATCAAAAATATACTTATGCTCTTGCAAAAAAACTAAAAGAAACATATCCTGATATAAAAATTATATTAGGTGGACCTCAACTGGAATGGAGAGATGATAATTATTTTGAAAAATATCCTTACATAGATAGTATAGTTATAGGTGAGGGAGAGTCTGCTTTAAAATTTTTATTAGAGTGTTACTTAGATGGAAAAGATTTACCTAAAAGAAATCAGTTTGAACGCATAAAAGATTTAGACTTACCAAGTCCTTATTTAACAGGACTATTTGATTCTCTATTAGAGGAGTATCCAGATATTGATTGGGTACCAACACTTGAATCAGATAGAGGCTGTCCTTATGCTTGTACATTTTGTGATTGGGGAAGTGCTACTGCAAGTAAGATGTACAAATTTTATACTGAAAGAATAGTTGCAGAAATAGAATGGTTTGTTGAGCACAAACTTACTTACATGAATTTAACTAATAGTAATTTTGGTGTATTCAAAGAAAGAGATGTTTTTATTGCAGAAACTATTGCAAAGCATACTATGGAAACAGGATATCCAAAAGCACTTACAGTAAGTTATGCAAAAAATAATAATGCTTTAGTTTTAGACATTGTAAAAATGTTTATGGAGGCAGAAATTCAAACAGGTGTAACAATTAGTTTGCAAACAGCAAGTGAAACAGTATTAGAAAACATCAAACGTACTAATATGAAAATAAACAAAGTACAGGAAATTACTTCTATTGCAAGAGATAAAAATTTACCTATTAGCACAGAACTTATACTTGGACTGCCAGGCGAAACATATGACAGTTGGAAAACAACATTAGACACAGTCTTAGAAGCAAAAATTGTTACAATGGATATTTTTTATTTACAACTTTTAGTAAATGCTCCTATGTATGTTAATGACAGAGAAAAATATAATTTAAATACTTTTCATGCATACGATTACTTTTATGATTTTAATGTGCAACGTATTCAAGATGAAATAAAAGAAGGTATTGCAGAAAGTATTGAGGTTATAAAAAGTACAAATTCTATGTCTAACGATGAACTTTTAAAAACAGCAATGTTTAGTTGGTTTGTAATAGGTGCTCACAGTTACGGATTAGCAATACTTTTAGCAGACTATATGTTTAAGAAAGGGATACCCTATACAGAATTTTACGAATCTCTTTTTGCGTATTTGCAACAGAACAACAAACTTGTAAGCCAGTGGTCAGAAGAATTTTTACAGTTACATCATAGATGGTACGAATTAGGTTATGTAGACAGATCAATTGGAACAATGCCTAATATAGGATACGGTACTATGCAATCATTTGTACCTCTTATACAAGCATCAGATACAATGGAAATTTTCTTAGATTCTATAAGTAATTTTGCACAAGAACAATACAACTTGCCAGACAATGTGATACAAGATTACAAAAAACTAACAGACATGTACATTAAACAGTTTGGCAAATATATCACAGAACCTACTACTGTAAATCTCGATTCTGACATATTAGGAGTAGACTTTGTTGTAGTAGAAGATCGGTATAATCATTTCCCTGACACAAAAGAAAACCATATGGAGTATCAATTTGTGTCCATCAAAAAATCTTGGCACCTCAATAAAATAATAGTTGACAAATCTTAGTTTTTTGCTATAATTAGATATTGGAGGTAGTTATGACTGATTTTGACATGGCAATATTTTTTTTAGTTTTTATAGCAATTAATTCCTATTTTTCATTTAAAGCGGGTGAAAACAGCGGAAAATTTATCGGAATGATAAGTATTACTCAGTTTTTCAGAGATAAACAGGCTCTGAAAGATAAACACAAAATATCAGGATTTGAAAAATGGCCATTGCCAATACAAATTATTTACACAGATCCAAACCCTGATAATTTTGAGGATGAGTAAAACACATGGCGAGAAAACCAAAGACACGATCTATATACATTACTAAAGAACCAGATTGGAAAACTTTAAAATTAATTACGGATAAAGAAGAGCAAGTAAAAGCATTCCGTGGTTGCGAATATTTTGCAAGAACAGAAGTAAGTAAAACAAAAGGTTTACCTATTGTAAAAAAATGGATCAAAGATCACACAGGTTGGACTCCAGAAGAAGTAAAAATAATCTTAGCAAACCCAGATTGGACATTTAGTTCTTGTATCAGCACAATTTTTGTATGGCACAAATTAGGCTACATGCCAGACAGTTTATGGGAACATTACGAAAAAAGAAAAAATGAAGAGTGGATACCACGTGGTAAAAAACACCTTGCTGAAAAAGTTGTAAAGTTAGCAGAAAAGAAAGCAAAGCCTGTAATAAGTATTCAAGATAGAATGAGAGATCAAGTTTCTGAACTTTGTGCAGAATTTGAATTTTTTGTTGATCAGTTTGTAGACGGTGCAAAAACACTAAAAGAATTTGATCCTTATAAAATGATGATGGCATACCAACCTGAAATTAAAGGACCACATGCTAAAATTATAAAAGAAGAGTTTGAGGCTCAAACACAAGAAGCAATACTTGTTAAAGAGTGGAAAGATGAAGACATAAAAGAAGGGTACGGACACTTTGATGCTAAAATGCGTAAAACGTTTGTACAAGTGTTTGAAAAGATTGAGACGGCTTGTGATACCATTATTCAAACTAAAGCGACTACACGCAAGGCTCGTAAGCCTAAGGCACGGTCTAAAGAGTCTGTAATAAAGAAAATGAAGTTTCAAATTAACGATAGTGAACTTGGCATAGCAAGTATTCATCCTACAGAAGTCGTTTATGCTAATGAAATTTGGGTGTATAATACTAAGACAAGAAAAGTTGGTGTGTATCATGCAAGGAATAAAGATCCAAGAAATATGCAAAGACCAGGTACAGGACTTATGGTAAAAGGCACAACTATACAAGACTTTGATGAAAATCTTAGTGTACAAAAAACATTGAGAAAGCCAAAAGACCAAATCAATAATTGGACAGGTAAAGCAAAAACAAAATTTGCAAAAGCATTCGAAGAACTTACTACAACAGGTATTAAGATGAACGGCAGAATGAACGACAATACTATTATTCTTCAAGCATTTTAAAAATAATGGATTCCTATGATAAGGGTTTTACAACAGATGCTATTACCCAACCAAACATAATCGGCGAATTAGATTCAGAAATTATACAAATTATAAAGAGTCAACTAAAAGAAAATGATTGCTTTATAAACACCACTTGGATACGTTACGAACCAGAATTAGTAGATATTGTAAATAAAGGCAAGAGACTTGTTTGTTATAGCGGTGCTGATTGGAATAATAAACATTTTGAAATACAAGATGAAAACGAAAGGGTATTAGACTTCAAAAGAATTTGGAAATATATACAACGAAGTAATTGCGAAGTTATACATGTTGGTAATACCAGGGGCGATTACTATTTTAGTTTTTGGTTAGAATTTATTTCAAGACATTTAGATAATTATAAAACTTTTAATACCTGGAATATAGATACTCCACTAAAAACTTATATGTGTTTGAACCGTAAGCCACATACACATCGCAAAGAACTATACAATGATCTTGAAAATAAAAATCTCTTAGATTGTGGTTATGTAAGTTTAGGAGGAGAAAATCCTATATACTTAGAAAATGATATTGTAAACATAGAAGGCAATCAAGCAGTCAATGGAGATGTTGGTATAACAAATGACATTCATAGTTTAGGCCATGAGCAAAATTGGAACAATCATTTTTTAAATGTAGTTACTGAAACTACTACATACACAGATGTTTTTATAACAGAAAAAACATTCAAGCCTATTATAGGTGAA
>MDTG01166874.1_pt1 | contig 11308 bp, 11 predicted proteins | sample 811421 | NCBI WGS metagenome assembly MDTG01 (sample SAMN05326645, study PRJNA326480) | marine metagenome | isolation source: seawater | place: Pacific Ocean: South East | collected 2011
GATGGGCGCCGAAAGAAGATCAATGGTAATGACCGAAGATGAAAAAAAATTAACAGCCTATCACGAGGGCGGACATGCAATTGTTGCTTTAAATGAAAAAGCCTCAGACCCAATTCATAAAGCTACAATTATTCCAAGAGGAAGAGCTTTAGGAATGGTTATGAGATTACCTGAAAGAGATCAGTTATCTATAACTAGAGAAAAAATGTATTCAGATATAGCCGTAGCCATGGGGGGAAGAATAGCTGAAGAAATTATTTTTGGCCACGACAAAGTTACTTCAGGGGCTTCTTCTGATATAGACATGGTAACTAAGATGGCAAAAAATATGGTAACTAAATGGGGCATGAGTAAAGAACTTGGTCCAATTGCATTTGGAGATAATGAAGAAGAAGTTTTTTTAGGTAGATCAGTTACACAAACTCAAAACATGTCAGAAGAAACAGCAAAAAAAGTTGACTCAGAAATTAAAAAGATAGTAGATCAAGGCTATAAAAGAGCACAATCAGTTTTAACTGATAAAATTGATGATTTACACAAATTAGCTAAAGCACTATTAATATACGAAACTTTGTCAGGCGATGAAATTAGAGACCTCATATTAAAAGATATAAAACCAACAAGATCTTTTCAAGATAGCACTGAAGATGATGACAAAGAATCTTCAGCATTAGACACTATAGGCCTAAAGCCAAAGCCAGCAATTTAGATCTATGAAAAAATATTACACAAGGGCGTGTAATTTTTATTATGGAACTACTTCAAAAAATTTAATTAAAAAAAAAATAACTCTCCCATTAGCTGGAAGTAAAAGTATTTCATTTAATAATATTGAGATATTTATTAGACAAAATAAAACAGTTAAATCGAAGATTATTAATATAAAAGATATCAAAAACCAAAATAACAAATTAAGAAAAAAATTAAATGATGACTTAAAAAAGATAGTTTCTAAAAGGAAATATTTTAATGAACCAATGATTATGGGAATTTTAAATATGACACCAGATAGTTTTTCAGATGGTGGTAAATTTAACAAAAAAAAAAGTGCCCTAACACAGATAAATAAAATGATAGAGTCTGGCGCCAATATAATAGATGTTGGTGGCGAATCTACTAGACCCGGGTCAGTAACGATCTCATTTCAGGATGAATGGGCAAGAATTGGATCAATTATAAAAATTTTTAAAAAAAAATATCCTAGGACTCTATTGTCGATAGATACGAGAAAATCTGAAATTATCAAAAAGTCAATTAATTATAAAACAGACATAATAAATGATGTATCAGGATTTAATTTTGACAAACAATCTATTTTAGAAGTTAAGAACAAAAATTTATGGAAAGTTGTTCACCATATGAAAGGAACACCAGCTACAATGCAAGTCAATCCAAAATATAATAATGTACTATTAGATATTTACGATTTTTTTGAAAATAAAATTAAATCTATTTTGAAAGAAAAAAAATATGCTGATAAAATAATTATTGATCCCGGAATAGGCTTTGGTAAAAACTTGAAACATAATTTGATGTTGTTATCTAAAATTTCGTTATTTCATTCTCTAGGTTTTCCTATATTAATAGGAACATCTAGAAAAAGATTTATCAGTGAAATTTCTGGAAATTTTGACACTAAAGAAAGAATTGGTGGAACATTGTCTTCCGTAACATTTACGCTTTCTCAAGGTGTACAGATTTTTAGAGTTCATAATGTTGAGGAAGTAAAACAAGGAATTGAAGTTTATAAAAAAATATTAAATCAATGAAAAAAAAATATTTTGGGACAGATGGTATTAGGGGAACAGTAAACCAGGGAAATATAAATGGTGAAAAATTTTTCAAATTTGGATTAGCAGCAGGAACTTATTTTAAAAATCTCAATAAAAGAAAACAAACTGCAATAATTGCGAAAGATACAAGATTATCTGGTTACACATTAGAGCCAGCATTAGTTTCAGGCCTAGCCTCTGCGGGTATGCACGTAACTACTTTAGGACCGTTGCCCACAAATGGGCTGGCTATGTTAACTAAGTCAATGAAAGCAAATATGGGAATAATGATAACCGCATCTCATAATCAATATTTTGACAATGGACTAAAACTATTCGGACCAGATGGTTTAAAACTATCAGATAAGATAGAAAAAAAAATTGAAAAACTTATAGACTCAAAAATTACTAAACAACTATCTGCTCCAAAAATTTTAGGTCGGGTAAAAAGAATTGAAGATGCAAATGAAAAATATATTAATATTTTAAGAAAAAATTTTCCAAAAAACTTTAATCTAAGAGGTTTAAGAATAGTTGTGGATTGTGCTAATGGAGCAGGATATAAGTCAGCTCCAAAGTTGCTAAAAGAGCTTGGAGCCAAAGTTATTTCTGTTGGAGTAAAACCAAACGGATTAAATATAAATCAAAAATGTGGCTCCACATTTCCAAAAAAAATAAAATCTTATGTTAAAAAATATAATGCAAAATTAGGAATATCTTTAGATGGAGATGCGGATAGATTAATTATGTGTGATGAGAATGGCCATATAATCGATGGAGATCAAATAATTGCGATGTTGGCTTTAAGATGGAAGAAAAAAAAAATATTAAAAGGCGGAGTTGTTGGAACATTAATGTCTAATTACGGTTTAGAAAAATTTTTAAAAATGCAAAAAATAAGATTTATTAGGGCAGATGTCGGTGATCGATATGTAAAAGAAGCAATGAAAAAAAATAATTTTAATTTAGGTGGAGAGCAATCTGGACATATTATATTAGGTAATTTTGCAACCACGGGGGATGGCCTGCTAGTAGCTATGGAAGTTTTATTTTCGTTACGAAAAGGAAAAAAAGCTAGTAAAATATTTGATGTTTATAAATCTGTTCCTCAATTATTAGAAAATATAATTGTAAAAGACAAAAGTATAATCTCTAGCAGTAGATGTAGGCAGGCAATGAAGAAAGCAAATAAGTTAATTAAAGATAATGGAAGACTGTTAGTTAGAAAATCAGGAACAGAACCAAAAATAAGAATTATGGGAGAGTCATATGATAAAAATTTGTTGATTAAATGTATTAAAATTATTAAAGATGCAATTAAACAGTGAGACCTAAATCAAAAATATTAATAATAGCAGGTTCAGATTCTTCTGGTGGGGCAGGTATACAGGCTGATATAAAAACAGCTACTTCTCTAGGCTCTTACGCTATGACTGCAATAACTGCTGTCACAATTCAAAATACGACAGGAGTTAAATCAATAGTATCTATAAGTCCAAAACAAATTTCTAATCAAATAGAATTCACAGCCCAAGACATTAGACCTGACGCAATAAAGATAGGTATGCTCCATACATCACAAGTAATCTTATCTGTCATAAAGTCTTTAAAAAAGATAAAAGTAAAAAAAATTATATTAGATCCAGTAATGGTTGCTAAGGGTGGCGCTAAGTTAATTGACAATAAAGCAGTTTTAATGATCAAGAAAAAATTAATAAAACAAGTTTATTTAATTACACCTAATATTCCAGAAGCTGAAATTTTAACTAATACAAAAATAGTAAGTCTAGAAGATATGATAGATGCAGGAAATAAATTAATAAAGCTTGGAGCAAAAAATGTTTTGATTAAAGGCGGACATTTAAGATCTAAAACAGTGAATGATGTTTTGTTAAACAAAAATGAAATAAAAATTTATAAAAATAAGAAATATACAACTAAAAACACCCATGGTACTGGCTGCACCTTATCTAGTGCGATTTGCACATATTTATCGTGTGGAAAAGTATTAAAGAAAGCCTGTGAGCTTGGTATTAAATATGTTAACCAAGCTATAGGATCAAACCTTAATTACGGGAAAGGCCATGGTCCTGTAAACCACTTGAACTCAATAGAAATAAAAAAACAATTTAAAAAATGAAAAACGTAGTCGTAGTAGGGTCTCAATGGGGTGATGAAGGTAAGGGAAAAATTGTTGATTGGCTTTCAAGTGAAGCTGACATAGTCGTTAGATTCCAAGGAGGACATAATGCAGGACATACATTAGTAATCGATGGAGTAACTTATAAACTCAGACTACTCCCATCTGGAATAGTAAGAAAAAATAAAATCTCTGTAATTGGAAATGGTGTAGTTGTAGATCCATGGGCACTTCTTGATGAAATAAAAGAAATTAAATCAAAAGGAGTTTTGGTTGACGAAAATAATTTAATTTTAGCCGAGACGGCCAATCTAATACTACCTTTTCATCAAGAAATGGATGCGATTAGAGAAGATGCTGCTGGAGGGAGAAAAATAGGAACTACAAGAAGAGGAATAGGGCCGGCTTATGAAGATAAAGTAGGAAGAAGATCAATTAGAGTTATGGACCTCATTTCTGAAAGCAACTTAGACCATAGACTAGAAACTGTTTTATCGCATCACAATGCCATTAGAAAAGGATTAGGTAAAAAAATTTTTGAAAAAGATAAACTAAAAAAAAATTTACTAGAGATAGCACCAGAAATTTTAAAATATTCTAAACCAGTTTGGAAAAAAATTGATGAATTTAAATTAAAAAAGAAAAAAATATTATTTGAAGGCGCTCAAGGAATTTTATTAGATGTTGACCATGGAACCTATCCATTTGTTACTTCTTCAAATACAGTAGCATCATCGGCGGCTACCGGAACTGGATGTGGACCCAGCACAATTAATTATGTACTTGGTATAACCAAAGCTTATACTACCAGAGTCGGAGAAGGACCTTTTCCAACTGAATTAAAAGATGAAATTGGTGAACTATTAGGTAGTAGAGGAAAAGAATTTGGAACTGTAACTAGTAGAAAAAGAAGATGCGGATGGTTTGATGGCGTTTTAGTAAGGCAGACGATAAAAATTTCAGGCATAGATGGAATTGCTCTTACAAAGCTAGATGTTCTTGATGAATTAGATGAAATTAAGATGTGCGTTAAGTATAACGTAAATGGTAAAGAAATGGATTATTTGCCAGCCGCAGTAGATGATCAATTAAAAGTAAAACCAATATATAAGACTTTTCCTGGATGGAAATCTTCAACGCAAGGAATTAGAGACATGAATAAACTCCCACCTAATGCTAAAAAATATATACAATCAATTCAAGATTTTATTGGAGCTAATATTTCAAGTATCTCTACTAGTCCTGAGAGAGAAGATACAATTTTGTTAGAGGATCCTTTTAAGAGTTAATGCGCGGGTAGTAGATTTTTAGACTTATTTGCATTGATCATAGATTTTTGAAGCTTTTCAAATGCTTTAGTTTCAATTTGTCTTATCCGTTCTCTAGAAATTTTATATTTTTTACTTAATTCTTCTAACGTTTTAGGCTCTTCTGATAATCTTCTAGCCTCGATAATTTCTCTTTCCCTATCGTTAAGAATTTTAATTGCACTTTTAAGTAGATCTTTTTTTTCGTTATACTCTTGTTTTTGTGAAACAATTAGCTCTTGATCTAAAGAGTCGTCTACTAGCCAATCTTGCCACTCATTAGTTTCACCGTCTTTAATTGGATCATTAAGGGATTTTTCATGACCCATCATACGTCTATTCATATTGACTACTTCTTCAGCTTTTACATCTAATCGTTTTGAAATTTCTTTAACTTGCTCATTTTTTAAATCACCTTCTTGATCAGGGGCTATTTGAGCTTTAATTTTTTTTAGATTAAAAAATAATTTTTTTTGTGCTGATGTAGTTCCCATTTTTACAAGGCTCCATGATCTAAGAACATATTCTTGTATCGCTGCTTTAATCCACCACATTGCATAAGTCGCTAATCTAAATCCTTTTTCAGGATCAAATTTTTTTACTGCTTGCATTAATCCAATATTTCCTTCTGATATTAGCTCATTTACAGGCAATCCATACCCTCTATAACCCATCGCAATTTTTGCTACTAATCTTAAATGACTTGTTACTAATTTGTGAGCTGCTTTTAAATTTCCCCTTTCTCTCCAACTTTTAGCCAACATATACTCTTCTTCAGCATCAAGCATTGGAAATTTCTTAATTTGCGCTAAATATAGAGATAAACCTCCTACCGAAGGGGATGGCAAATTATTGATATTATTTTCTTTATTCATAGATTCAAATATATACTAAAAATTTATTTTCAACCACTGAGTTTATCTAAAAAATTCAATAATTTTTTAAAATCGTTGGGTAATTCAGACTCAAAACATAAAAATTTGTTTTTTACGGGATGAATAAAACCTAAACTTTTTGCGTGTAGCGCTTGACCTTTTAATATTTGAAGCTTTTTTTCAAAATCTCTATCTATTTTTTTAAATCTTAAATTTTTTTTTCCGTACTGTTTGTCACCAAGAAGCGATGTATTTTTGTATTGCATATGTACTCTGATTTGATGAGTTCTTCCAGTTTCCAGCTCACATTCTATTAAACTGATTTTTGGAATATCTTTTAAATTATATACTTTTAAAGTATTATAATTAGTAATTGCATTTTTCCCATTAACATCTGATACTGACATTAATTGTCTATTTTTTTTACTTCTAGAAATAAGAGTTTCAATTTTCCCTTTTAAGGGACGAACAACACCCCAAATTAAAGCAAGGTATTTTCTTTTTATTGTATGCTCACTAAATTGTTTTCCAAGATTTGAATGAGATAAATTATTTTTTGCGACAACAAGCAAACCACTTGTGTCTTTATCTATTCTATGAACTATCCCAGGTCTTAGCTCACCATTAATATTTGATAATTTATTTTTATATTTATAGATCAATGCATTTACTAAAGTTTTATCATAATTACTAGCGCCAGGATGAACAACCATTCCTATTGGCTTATTAACAATTAACAGGTCTTTGTCTTCAAAAATTATGTCTAGTTCAGTTTTAAAAGGTTTAAGGTCAGATTTTTTTTCAATTACAAGATCTATAGTAATTAAATCATTTAATTTAATTTTTTTGGAAGGTAGAACAACGACTTTATCATTGATGCGAACATTTTTAGTCTCAATTATTTTCTTTAAATTTGAACGAGTAAGACCAAGCACTTTTTCTGATAAGATAATATCAAGTCTTTTTCCAAGATCATCTTTTTTAGTCAAGAATTTAATTGTATTATTAGCCATTAGTATCTAGATTATAACCATATGCGTTCGTAGCTCAACTGGATAGAGCGTCTGACTTCGGATCAGAAGGTTGAGGGTTCAAATCCTTCCGGGCGCACCAAAATCAAGCGATCCACTGTTTTAATTTGTCTTTATTTTCTAGTACAAATTTTGGAAAACTATGGTCTAACTCAATTTTTTTTAAATTAAAACCTCTTTGAAAAATATCTATATTTCTTTCTATCTTTTCTTTAATATTTTCTTCGTTTGTAAATTCTTTAGTATTAAATTCTCCATGTGAATAAGCTTTAATTTTTTTTATAATATCTTCTGGCGTTTGTAAAAAAGAAAAGTGCCAACCACCTTTGATAATCTGAATGTCTAATTTATCTATTCTCCAAAAAGGATAGTCTTTGAATTTCATGTCTCTTAATTTCTGAGGCTGAGGAAAATATTTTTTTAAACACACTTTTGATCCAATCCAATTACTTTCATCTAAATTTTTTAAATTAAGTTTGTACATAAACATCATCTGAGAAAAGGCAGAATATTTCGTTTTACTTTTTATCTGTTTCAACATATCTAAATCAGGTATTTCATCAGAGTCAGATAGGATAATTAAATCATTATCATCTGCTTTTTTTAAGCCGTTAGAAATATTATTTCTTTGATGCTGTTCAACTAAAGATTCTCCACCTGTATGATTTAATAAACTTTTATTTTCAAAATTAGCAACTAAATAAATAATTTTTTTTTTATATTTTCGGAAATTATTTATATTAAAATTTAATTTTTTGTTACTTCCTTGATGAGTCTTTGTGGACTCGGATATGACAAAATAATCTACCTTTTCATTCAAAATATTAAAACGAAGATCAAGCATGTGATCTTCATTAAAGTATTGAAAACAGTCATATATTGCCATTTTATAATTTAGTAAAAGTAGTAAGGCCTATTTTTTTTCCTTCAATTACAGAGGAAGAACAGTGTAAATTAGTTCTATCAAATATAAGCATAGATCCTACTTCCCATTCATAGATTAACTCAACCTCTAGACCAATAAGATTTTCTATTTTTTCATGTTTTAAATACATATTGTGAATATTTTTGTCGAAAGGTTTGTTTCCAAACATTCCTATATGTTCGTTTGATCTAGTATTTTGACCGTATTTTAAGTTTTTAAAATTAAGTTCTTCTTGGTCTATTGTAAAGTTTGTAGAGTTTCCATAAAATCGATTTTTAAATATAACTGTACTACCAACAGATGTTAATGGTATTAGGCTTTGTTTATAAATTTGATCTTCAAAGTTAAAACCTCCATCTATATGTAGCCCAATAGGATTATAGCTTTCTTGAAACAACCCATAAATATCATCTCCTTTATCAGTCTTTAAATTATCATATTTAAAGTTACCAATTTCTTTTTTTAGTTTTTGATAAAAAATATTCTCCAGTTCTTCGCCATACTCTATAAGCCATCTTTTTTTAATAACATTCTGTTTTTTATTATGAACAGTGGTGGGCAACTCTCGATAAAGATTCAAAAACTTTTCAATTTCGTTTTTAGTAAAAACATTCTTAATTACTTTGGGTTTACTTTCTTTTTTTTTTATTTCTTCAATTTTTTTATGCATTTTAATTTATCTTATTCCCCAATATTTATCAATGTTCCACGAATTCTCGCACCGTAATAAGAAAGATAAAATATTAATACACCAAGAATGAAATAAAGTGAAGATATAGATATAGCTTTAATTATCTGAAAATAGTTGACCGTATTGTTTATTAATATATTCCTCATCTCTTCAAAGATATGAACTAGAGGAAGTCCTTTAGATATTAATTGTAGCCATGGCGGCAGTATCTCAATAGGATAGTATATACATCCGAGTGGAGCTAAAAAAAATAAGCTTGCCCAAGCTATATTTTCAAAAGACGGGCCAAATCTAATCAAGCCAGATGTCACTAAAAGACCTAAGGTGACTCCAAAAATATAAAGACACAATAAAAGAAACAGCAATGGCAAACCTAAAGTGAATACTGAAACACCAAAAAGAGGTATTGCTAATAAAGCAGCAGGTATTAATCCTATTAATGTTCTTAAGATCGCAGTCAATGTAAGAGCCGCAATTATCTCGCTTATTTTTATCGGAGCTATAAAAAGATTCGTAAAATTTCGACTCCATATTTCCTCTAGAAACATCATGTTATAACTTATGCTGGCTCTAAACAAAAAGTCGTAAAGTATTGCGGCTGTTAGAATTATACCAGCTGTATTGCTATAATATTCTGAATTAGCTGTAAAAAATTTTGATATAAATCCCCATAAAAAAATTTGAATAGAAGGCCAATAAATTAAATCAAGAATTCTTGGAAATGAACTTTTAATCAAATAAATGTGTCTCAAGCTTAAACCATATATTTTATGCCATCTCATTTTTACTCCTAGCTATTTTTAAAAAAGTTTCTTCAAGATTGTTTCTTCCATGTTTTTTTATTAATTCGTTACATGTTCCCCTATCTACTATTTCACCTTTTTTCATCATTACAACTGAGTCACACAGTCTTTCCACCTCATCCATATTATGGGAGGCTAATAAAATTGTAATTTTATTTTTTAACTTATATTTTTCAATATAATTTCTTACAAAATCCCCTATGTCTGGATCAAGACTTGCTGTTGGTTCGTCTAGAAAAAGTATTTCAGGCTTATTTATTAACGATTTAGCCAGTGACACCCTATTTTTTTGACCTGACGAAAGTTCACCGTTTTTTTTTTCTAAAAAGTCATTCAAATCTAAGTCATCTGAAACTTGTAAAATTCGTTCATCAAAATCTTTCACGCCGTACAGTCTAGCGTAAACTTCCAAATTTTGCTTTACAGTAAGTTTTTTTGGAAGTTCAATATAAGGAGATGCAAAATTCATTTTATTGAGCAAATCATATTTATCTATTTCATTAATATCTTTATTATCAATTAATATTTTTCCAGAAGATGGTTTGATTAAGCTCAACATCATTCCTATAGAAGTAGTTTTTCCACATCCATTCGGCCCTAATAGTCCAATAGTTTTATTTTCATCAACACTAAAACTAATATTATTCACTGCGTTAATATTATTAAATCTTTTTGATAATTTTTTTATTTCAATTTTCATTTCTTGCCTGCAGCTCTCCTTAATCTATCATTGATAGCTATGCCCGCTTTTTTATTCGGAATTTTTACTACATAAATCTTTTTATATTCTTTATTCTTTATTTTTCTAAATATTTTATAGAGATTTCTAGCCGCTTCGTTTAAATTTGAATTCTTACTTAAATTGAATGTATTTTTATTTTGTTTATATCTTTTGCCGAAAATAATAAATGCGTTATTTTTGTCACATTTTTTTTGATTAAGCATCATTGGAATACCTGGAGAATAGTGCTTTCTTAATGCTCCTGGTGCTTTTATTTTTACAGAATTTTTTTTATAGGAAACTTTTGATTTTAAAATATTACTTATAATTTTGCTATCTATTATACCCGGTCTAAGAATTTGAGTTACACCGGTCATATCAACAACTGTTGACTCAATACCTATTTTACATTTTCCTCCATCTAAAATAATCTTTATTTTTTTTCCAAATTCGTCAATTATATCCTCCGGTTTTATCGGGCTAATACTATTGGATTTATTTGCACTAGGTATCGCTAATGGAAATTTTAATATTTTCAATAAATTTTTTATTACTTTATTTTTTGGAAATCTAACTGCGACTGTACTCATGCCACTAGTTGCTATTTTTGAAATTTGTGAAAAACGTTTTTTTTTTAATATAAATGTTACTGGGCCAGGACATAATTTATTATAAAGCTTTATAAACTTAACATTTAGATAAGCATCATCTGATAAATCATCAATATTGTTATAATGAATTATTAATGGATTTATTTTTGGTCTATTTTTAAGCTCATATATCTTTTTAACTGCTCTGGCTGAATAAGCATTACCAGCCAACCCATAGACAGTTTCAGTTGGAACACCAATGACATGATCTTTCTTTAGATATTTTACAGTTCTTGCTATATTACTCTTGTTAACTTTATAAATATTTGAATAGATATTTTTCATAATGTAATTATTATATCTTTAATGAAAAACAAAAATATTCCAGCTGATATTAAAAGTAAATCAATAAAACAGGCAAAAGATGAAATTGATATAATATTAAGCAAATTA
>MDTG01431447.1_pt1 | contig 11307 bp, 10 predicted proteins | sample 811421 | NCBI WGS metagenome assembly MDTG01 (sample SAMN05326645, study PRJNA326480) | marine metagenome | isolation source: seawater | place: Pacific Ocean: South East | collected 2011
AAAGAACAGTTGTGACAGACTTATATTTAACTTCGGTGTCCTTATGTATATAAACATGTTCTTCTGGTTCTAACCAAACTTTTGAATCTCTTTTACTCGCCATCTATTATTTTTTTAATTTTCTTATTTTTTTCTATTGAGCGGATGTCACAGTGACTAATATCTAGTATCTCTTCCAAATCATCAGCCAACCCTATTATAGCATCTGCTTTACCAATATAATCTATAACTCCTTGGTAACCTTCTAATCTAAATCTCTCTATTAAAACTTCTCTATTAACGTATTTTTTATTAAAACTCATTATTTAAAATTAAATTTAGTAGTTATTTTTTTGGGTTCTATATTATCGTATATCCTACCATAGTATTGCCAATTATCTTCAGCTTTAGTGGTATAAACCTTACCATTTACCAAGTTCTCTAATTCAAAAAACTTTAAATTATTGTTATAAAATATATTCAATATTTTATAAGTCATTTTACCTTTTGGTCTTTTTATTATGTAATTAACTTTTAAACCCATTACAATTCACTTTCTTTTAATTTATAAGCACTTCTCAATACTTCTATCACACCCTTTCTACCAAAGTCCTCCTGTATTTTAGCAATATCATAACCCTCTTTCATTTTTACTATTTTAACTCTATTAAATAACTTCCCTACATTTAACTTACTATAAAGTTCTTTAGCGTCCTTCCAACCATCATCATCTAATAAGACGATAATATTAGCATTAGCTTTATGGTATAAAGAAGACATTAACTTATCTGATATTTTCTTTCCTAATAATGGTACTGAATTGTGTACTACAATATGGTCAAATGGGCCTTCAACCAGATAAATGTCCGAATCCCAATTTAAACAACATTCATTAAATATAATAACTTCTTTATCTGAGTCTGGGTTTAAATACTTTGGTTTTTGATTTACATAAGTTCGACCAACCCAATAATTTAACTCATCATTAATATCGTAAGATGGTATAATAATTCTAGAATCATACTTACCACCTACGGTATAACCAATTTTATATTTATCAATTATATCTTTAGTTAAACCTCTAGATTTAGTTAAGTAATTCCACGCTTGTTTATATAAAAGTGAGTTTGGGTTTGATTCTTGTAAATTTAAGTAGTGTGTGGGTAGTGTTAAGTCTTCGATTACATTTTTACTCTTTTTACTACTATTCAAATAATCTAAATCATAACCAATAGATTTTAATTTACTTAACTGTTGTTTTGTAGCAAATCTTCTAAAAAGTTTTTTTAAACTACCCTTAGTACCATTTATTTCTCCACAAGCCCAACAATTGAATACACCATCACCAAGATTGACCTCTAAATTACCCTTACCATCACCATCATACTCACCTTTTTCAGCTGAACATGTTGGGCAATCAAAACTATATTGTTGTTTGTGATTGTTAGTTTTTCTAGGTCTACCTAAAACATCTTTTAATATACCATAAATAAGTGTGTTCTTAGCCATGGTTTAACAATACTAAAAATATTTTGAAAAAGAAATACCCTAGATTAAACTTCTACCGAAACTACTTTTTTACAATTCCAATGACCGTCTCTACACATAACAGCTCTCACACAAGCGTAACTATCTGTCATATCGAAGTTTTCTTTCTTTAGAGTATTATTTTTGGTGTACTCCCATACAATCTGTGGTTCCAAGTCAGCTACTTTCTCCCAAATAACCATTTTTTTATCCACTTTATAATCGTACGCACCAAATAAAACAGGTTTCTTTTTTGATACTTCTTTTTCTGTATAAGGTTCACCTTTTCTATTGTGTGTCCTAATTTGCATTAACTCTGGAAAAGCAAATGCTCTAGCGTCATAAGATGATACAAAGTCTGGAATTACGTTTAATACTTCAGATACCATCTTTGATATCATTCCGTTGAATTTAAGTAAAGTACCTACTGTGTAAACATTATTACTATTTAATAAAGGTTCTTCTATTACAACCTTTTCTATATCTAATTCGATATATCTAGTTAATAATTTCTCAAAAGCATCAACTTTCTTAAATAATTCTTCTAATTTTGTTTCCGGTTTCGGTTTAATTACCGGAGTAATATGAGTGAGTTCCAACAATTTACCATCTTCTTCGAATAGTGCTATCCCAATGGTCTTAGTTGAAACGTCTAATCCTAGGATTCTTGCCATTTCTAAAACTTTTATTTTAAATTATTTTACGATGGATAGACAGAAGGGTCTACTTGTGTTGACCATACTGGACCTATACCACCATCTAGTTTCACACTAAGGTTCATTACTACATAATTATCAGTTTTTTCGATAATCTCTGTAGGTGTACCTATAGCTGTCACCTGCCCAAGTGTGTCGTATAAACATACTTGAGTTACTTTAACAACCTCTTCACAATTACTATCACCATTAGCAATGGCTTGTTTTCTTGAAGGGTTGGTTGTTGTCTTTAATATATCTGGTGTTGCGTTAACTCTTATGTCTGCAGCTACACTAGTGTCAAAATCTTTTATCACACAATAAGCGTCTGTATTACTAAAAACTGCTCTAGTAGTACCAGTACCACCAGTAGCTAAACTAAAATTAAATGAATTAATTATGTCTTGGTCCCAAAAACATATAACCCCACCTATACAATCTACCATACCAGCCGCTTTATGGTAACCTAATCCTTGGAATTTAGCAGCTAGTTTTCCATTTGCGTATGGGTTATTGTTCATATGTGAAACACTAAAACCAGACGTGGAACCAGTTGTAATACTTGTGTAATCATTAAACATAAAAGTAATACCACTTTCATAATCATTACCACTATTACCTCTACCCATACCTTGACCAATACCTGTGTCGATAACGGCTTCTCTTAAAGACTCAAATTTTCTTGTGTCACCCACGGTTTTAGAACAATCACCACCTGTTTCTCTTTGTAGAAGGTTAGGTGTATCGTAAAACGTAAAATAATTAGTTAAACCAGTCATACCACTTAATGTTGTGGACCCACTAGTTGTTAGTGGTATGGATACAGCTCCATCTCTACCTATTAATGATTGCCTATAAGTTTCATTGTTTATTAGACCAACAATAATACCTGAAGTATTATATGCGTCATATATACCCTCTAATGAAGTGTTTAAAAACCCACCATCCGATATTGTTGTGTTATATCTATTAGCTATTTCATTTGTATATAAACCTAAACTAGCGTAGAAGTGTGACCATACATTTGTTGTGAATGAAACGTCTGTAGAAGGTGGTATATATGTCCACTCTATTTCACTACCTGGTATAGCATAAAAATAACTACTTTCTTCTATTGTGTTTTGTACATTTACTTTTTCTACTGGTACTAATGAACTCATTTTTTAATTATTTATTTTTTATTTATTATTAATAACCACCGCCACCACCTGTAGACATACTAGATGTGTTACTATTACCTCTACTACCTAGGCTTCTTACTTGCGTCCCAATTTCTTCTTGTGTTGTCTGTGTTGATGTGGTTGGTGTTATTGTTACTTTTTGACTGTTAACGTCTTGAACCATAAATGAATTAGGTATTAGTCTCATACCTCTAACAGATAATGGAATAAAATCTGGCATATCTAAATATAATGTTTCTTCCCTATCATTAATTTTATAACAAAGGTCTACAGCACTAGTCGATAGAAATGAATTATAGGAAATATCATTATTACCCTCTATTTTGTCTTTAAATCTATTACTATTTATATAATCTGATGAAAAATTATAACATATTTCTAACTTTGCCATATTAATTTATTATTATTATATTGTCATAACCACTTATTGTGGCTGTTTTATCGTACACAAAATTATACCTAATATTACCACCTAAAACATTCATATCTTTATTGTCACCAAACACCATTCTAAGATTAATATTTGATTCCCATTTGTTGAAAGAGGTTTCTTTAAAGTAAAATTCTATATGATTTTTAGTTTTATTAATTAAACCATTTATTAATGGTAAACCTTTATTATTACAATAACCCCAAATAGCTTGTCCCATAAAACCATTAATGTCTGTTGTTTTAAAAGAACTTGGTTCCTTTAAATAGTATAAATCTGTACCATTCTTACCCAAAATAACAGCTGGTCTTATTTCTTTGTAACTATCTGTTGATTTCATATTGTCTAAATTTACGAAATTAGTTGTTCCGTTTACAACGTAACCAAATTGTGGTGCGGCAAAGGTTAAATAAGAATTATGACCTTCTAAGTATCTACCACCCTCAACATTATTACCAAAACCTAGTAATAACGTACTGTAAAATCTATCAAAAGATTTATCAACTTGTGTTAATTTATTACCTTCCCTAATAATATATTTACTATTAAAACTTAAATAATTATTTCTATCTTCTTCTGTTAAAAACTCATATGATGTAACAAATCTACTAGTGGTATCTATGTTAGACCATGTTTTATCAACAAAATTTTGTTTTTGTTTAATTAGATAAACACCCTCTATTAATTTTAAACTAGTTTGTAAACTTTCCGTATAACCACTAACACTAGAAACAGTCTCCAACCAAGCGAAATATTCATGTAAATTAATGGTTAAGTCTATATTTGTTTTATCATAATCATCGGTATCACAATTAGTTTTATAAAAGTTTGTTACCCATCTTTCTTCTGTTTTTAATACTTCCTCATTGGTTGGTGGGGATACTTGTGCTACTGTTGGTATTGCGTCATTACAAGATTTTCTAGCTGTAAATAAATTCTTAGAACCTGTGATATTCATTATATCACTTAGATTTGGTTTTTGGTCTACGTAATAAATTTCGTTCATATCAGATAAACTAAAAAATTTAAATGTAGTATTAGCACCACTACTCATGACTTTATTTAGACCGTAATTGGTTAATTTTAAACTTACACTATTTTTTGCCATTATTTATTTATTTTTACTGTATATTTTGGTCCACTCTTAGTTGTAGAACTTTTATGACTTCCCGTTATATCTAAAATACCTTGTGGTTCTACACATAAATGATAGATAACGCCATCATCGGAAAAACTAAAGTATCTGAAGGTTTCATTTAAACCCTTTCCATAAAACTCCTTTTTTCCATGGTTTGTTAGTGTTAACCTAACCTCATTTCTATCTTTTGGTAAGAACCCCATTATAAATCAAAAGCTATTTCAATTATCACAGTTGTTGTGTTATTTTTTTCTATTGGTAGATTCATCTTACCTATAGCAACTAAATCACCACCAACACTATAAATACCTACCTCGGAGATATGAACATTTTGTCCACTATTTGGCCAAGTTGGGTTAGTTGTTGTGTTAAATTGAGTTGGTGGTATCACTATATTAAATTTAGTTCTCCATTTAGTTGTGGTCGCTGAAGAATTCATATTACCATAAAAGAAATTTTCATCACCAAATTGTAGTAAATCAGTTTCTGCTACTGTTGGTATGTTAATATAATCATGTAAAATATAATCTAAAGCAGTAGAATATAAATTAGTGTTTAATGTGAATGTAGTACTTTCTAGATTTAGTGGGTTGATTGTTGAACCTGTTGTATGACCATCTATGTTGTTTGTAAAATCAATAATTTTCCACCCTTGAGAAACTGGTTTTTCACCAGCTGTAACTCTTTGTGCTATAATCTTAAATTTATCAGCTTCAAATCCTGTACCACCACTCATTGTCATATAAGGTAGTTTACCTGTTGGGAATTGAAATTGTACATCTTTTCTAACTTCATCTGGACACTCTTCTTCTGTAAATTGTACACAACAATAATTTTGAGCGTGTAAACCTGTGGTGTATCCAGAACTACTTTCTAATAAATAAGTCACATATAATTCTTGGCTTTGTCCTAGTAAACCATCAGTGTTAGTTTGTAAACCATACTCCATTTTTGGTAATGTCCAGTTTCTATTTGATTTGTAAGACAATGCTGCTACCAACTCTTGGTCATCTATAGTAATCATTTGTTGGTCGTAAAAAATTCTACCCACATTATTACCATATCTGTCAGATAAATTATAATAACAAACTTCAGTTGTTTGACCACTAAGTGTTACTAAGTTTTGTGAACCAGTACCAGAAAATGATTCCCCAATCATGTCAGCCGTACCAGAACCAGAAAAAGGCCTATTATGCCACATAAGTGTTGGTATTTTTAATATTGGGGAAGATGGGATAGTTGTATCAACATATAATTGTTGACCATAAGTATTTTCTATTTGGTTATCACAAGTTTGTTCATTTGTAAAATGAATTAAAGAAATAGACCTAATATCATTACAATTACTAGTTACCTCTGACGTATAACCAAAATATTCTTTGGAACCGATATAGTTTTCGGAACCATAATCATTGAAAGTTTCGTATGTACCTAAACCATCCTCAACACCAGCTATAGGATATGACCAAACATTATTTTGGTTCCAAACAGTACCAGCACTATATAAACCATCAGTAAAATTATCTTGACTACTAGGATAGAAAGCTGCCCAACAAGTATTAGCTCCCGCGTAACCATTGAAGTAAGCAAAGTCTCTATCTAATTTAACTGTTAAAGTATCTGCTGATAGAGTCCCACTTTTGTCTTGGACTTTATACCATAAATAAGGTACTGGTAGACCCTCCTCAACAACACCATTTGTTTGTGTAGTAGTAATTTCATCATTACTCATTTTAACTAACAATAAATCACCTATTAAGGGTTCGTAAGTATTAGAACCATAGGTAGAAGATTGTCTAATTGGGACGTATTCGGTTGAGCCAGTTAAAGAAGCTAAAGGTATTTCTGAATCAGTTTGTAATAAGTAATCTGTTGTTGTTTTAGCTGTGTAACTAGTGGTTGTAGCACTTGTTAGTATTTCAAAGAAACCTAACTCTGGTGACTGTGTTACTGTTTTAAGTTCTAAAGCGGTTACATTTGTTAATCCCATTGCTGCCTGACTAGGTAAACTAGTTGTAGTAGGTAGTAGGGTTGTTTTCATTTCTGGTTGAAATGCTTTGGCTCTAATTATATTCTCCAATGTTACATCATAGGTTGGCCCTAAAGTTGTGTAGTCTATTTCAGAATCACCTAATTTAAATGTGTTAAATGTTAGAGCTCCACTGGCTAATAAATTTCTACCTTTATTAGTAAGTCTAGCACTTACCACAATATTTGAATTTTTATCTATATAACTCACTTTTTCTTTTTTTTAATAAATATCAATAATATTAATTTATTGTTTATGGAACTATAAATTTCTCTCTAAACTTATTTATTGCCGATTTTCCAGGTCTTAAACCAAAATAAAAATACGGCATATTGGTTCTTGGGTCTACTTGTACTTCGTTAATCACATTAGGGTTTGTGGGTTTTTCTGTATTAGAAATGTTTTGGTTGGGATGGTATCTATTGTATAATAAAGTATCTATAGAAAATGGTCCAGGTGTATCATTTGGGTCTATTGTATCAGCAATACCTGTAATGTCCCAAATCTCTGGTTGCATAAAATCAAACGTACCGTTATTATTTTGATAAGGTACCGTCACAATGTCATTTTGAATTTTACAAACTTCTCTAACTAAGGCTTGATAGTCGTTTTTTAATTCAAACTCATGGCACTCAATACCACTATACTCATTATCTTTTCTCATGAACAATTCTTTAAACTTACAATTCTCTAACCTCATAATATATAAGAAAACTACTGTGGGGTCTACATAAGACGTTTCATCAAGTTTTCTTGTTGTTTCTTGTCTATCAAAACCACTTTCACCTCCGGTGCCAACTTTTATTACATATGGTGGGTTTTGGTCTCCCTGTTGTGAACCAAAACCTCCTCCCGAACTCGGAGGGTACACGGCTGGTAAGTTATAAGGACTTAGGTCACCTAAATTATCACCAGTGTAAGGGTTAATTTTATCACCAAGTCTTAAATCTGGTATGTTACAGAAAGTTGTTGAGTTGTTGTTTAAAAAGTCGTTATTTGTTGATATGCATGTTGCTATTTCAGCGAACACGTCTTCACACATTTCTATTGGACCTAAGCTAACTATTTTAGTTGATGACATCCAATTACAATAAATAAACTCATTAGTATCGTTTGCGCCATTAGGTATACCTGGTGAGTTTAATGGTACTGAAATATTGGTGGCATCATTTTGGAAAATCCCACCTGTAGGTGATACACCACCGACATAATTTCTATCAGCTGGTTCTATTGAAGGACCCAAAATTAAACACTGCCCTTTACTACATGTCTTTTTTAAATAACCGCTTTGAGAATTAAAATTTACATAATTATCACCACCAAAATTTGAACTACCTGGGCCACAAAATTTAGATTTAGTTGTACCGTTTGGTTTATATTTAACTGTTGTTTTAAAAGGATACAAATAAGCTGAACCATTTAACCAAGCGTCAAAAAAGGTGAATTTAATAGCCTTAAAATCTCTAGCAGCTTGAAAGATAGCACAACATTTCCATTGTTCCAATTTATCTAATTCATCACAATTTTGTTCTGTTGGTACTATAACATTAAATGAAATACACTTATCACTTTGACAATTTGCTCCACCTGATTTTGGACAACATGGAGTACTACCGGTTCCAGAACCAGTTGCAACAGCTTGATTATTACCACCCACAACACAAAAACAGGAATCAAAACCAGAACATGTAAAAGATATTGGGTACTCACTATCTCCACAGGGTAATATTAAACCTTCTGGTGGTGGAAAAAGTATAGTTAAAGCTTCTTTAACAAATTTAAATGGTTGAGCGTTAATCATTTTCCTACATTTACTATTGTTAGTTAGCCTAAAGTAAGAACAGAATCTTAAATTACCTATTTGTATTAAAAATTTAATAACAAAAGCAATAATTTTAATAAATAAAGAAATTAAAGCGAACATAAAACTCGCTTTTTTCATTGCTGTTGTAAAAGGTAGATAGTTGTTATTTTCACATTCATCAGTACCTTTAGGTCCAATAAAACTAAACCTATTACCACCCCTCTTATATTTTTTCATAAACTGAGATAGGGTGTACACTTGTTTCCATTCGAAAGTGTGAAAGTCTAAATCTAAATCACTTTCTACTGTTCTTGGGATGGGTACATTTGGGAGTTGTGGTGGGGGTGATGTTGGTAATACTCCACCAAATGTTGGTCCTGGTGGTGCAGTTGCATTATTAACATTATTAGGGTCTAAATATTGAGCTATATCTGTTGTCCACCTTTGTTGTTCAGTACCTAAAGTACCACCATGGATTCTGTTTAACGAAGGTACAAGTAAGCTAGCTGTGGTTCTTTTTCTAATAACGGTAGCTTCCTCAAATTTAATTTTAAACCTATACTTACCTTTTGTAGCGATACCCTTATTTGGTTCATAAGACTTAACCAAGTTACCAAATTCATCCGTAACAACTTTATCATAATACATTGGTAGTGTGTACGCATAAGCACCATCATCATCTATTACTTCATTACCTTCTGCTGGTGTAAACTCCTCTATAGCTATTGGGTTTTCAAAATCATCGTAAACAACTCTAAGTACGTCAATAACACCAGCTCTAGTATCTAACTCACATTGTTCACCCATATCATTTTTGGGGTTACATCTTTTACTTAAAGCGTTTTTCTTTGTGTCGGTAAAAATTGAACCCATAAAAATGGAGGTAGGTACAATGTCAACACCCAAATCAAAATCAACCCTAGTAATACCGAAATTACAAACATCAGTATCCCCCCAAAAAGGGACTATGTCAGCACCTTTATTTTGTGATTTTACTTGTGCTAAATCATCCAAATTTGTAGAAGACCTAAATTTTGTTCTTCCATCAAATAATTTTTCTGGGAAACCTTGTTCCATTAACTCATATGGCCTCATACTTATAATACCCATATCACTTAAATCAACATCTATATGAATTTCTTGTTGACCAGTAGGTGCTCCAAAAATAATATAATCACCAGCACTGTTAGTTCTAGTTGTGTATTTATAATATTTTTCAAAAATTTCTACTTCAATATCACTAGCTGTTAAATTCTTTTTTGTTGGGAATGTTCCTATAGCTGTATTAATTCTACAGGTAGTATCTCTTAAAAATAAATTGTAACGATAACCTTCACTATTTTTATCATTTACACTTTTATATGGGTATAGTTCTGATATTAACCCATTTTTTTCATCTTCGTCTGAGATGGGAATAAAAATAGATATTTTAGCGTTAGGGACACCAAATCCTCCATTGGTAATAACTCTACCAACTAAAACACCATAATCAGCACAAAAAGAATTATATAAATCTTCTTGAGATATCTTAAGACTAAGTATTTCTAAAAAATCAAAATCTTGGTTTAAATCTATGTTTATATTAGAATCTTGTCCCGGTGTTGTACGTATTCTTATACTTTTATTTTGCATTAATAACTATTTTTTCCATATTCAACGTTAACACCAAATGAAGCTGTATCACTAACAGCTCTAGTAGTTACAACGTTATTGAATAATATATTAAATTTTTTGAAAAAGAATACCCTAACTAAGAATTTTTTATCTAAATCTGTTGGTAACTCATCTAAGGTTAGAGCATACACTGTATTATTTTGGTCGAAATTAACTTCATGATTTTGAATAACGGAATCAAAATTTAAATCATCATGTGTAGTTACTTGTACTATAAATTTACCGTCTTGACTTCTATATTGAACATAATCTTCAGGTACCCCCCAATTAATAGTTGGTGTTAATGAACGATAAAAACCTAAATCCATCATATCAGCACTATCATCTGTTAAATAAAAAATACTTATAGTATCTTTGACATTAATAGTATATTTAGGGTCCATTATTAATTTTTTACTGTCACTACTACTGTGATAGTATTCTATATTTTTTGTCAACCTAATACCGTTTACTGTTAATATAACATCATTAAGTGGTTTTAAAGGTGAACTTAATAATATTTCCTGTCTCAATCTACTAGGGTTGTAGTTTACTGATGGTCTTGTTGAGGCACTAGTGATTATATTATTAGTGATTCCTGTAACTATAAAACTATCTTTTTGTAAATAATCTTCATTTAGATTAAATATATCATCACTGTCGGCAACATTATTTATATAACTAACTGTTACAGTATCATAAAAGGGTTCTAACTCTCCATTAACTATTTCAAACATACCAACGTAATTAGGTATTGTAATGTAATCAAGACCTTCTGTTATTTGAACACCATTGACATTAACTATAAACCTATTATTTAAAGGAGTTCCATTTATTTGAAATATTTTTGTTTCTCCTTCCGCTAAATCTA
>MDTG01436353.1_pt1 | contig 11307 bp, 6 predicted proteins | sample 811421 | NCBI WGS metagenome assembly MDTG01 (sample SAMN05326645, study PRJNA326480) | marine metagenome | isolation source: seawater | place: Pacific Ocean: South East | collected 2011
AAGGATAAGAGTTGCAATGTGGCTGCCATCCACATCTGCATCACACATAATCACAACTTTATGATATCTGAGCTTTTCGATATTCAAAGCTTTGGCATCCTCTTCTGTTCCAACCTGAACTCCGAGGGCCGTATATACATTCTTAATCTCCTCATTATCGAAGATCTTGTGCTGCATAGCCTTTTCGACATTCAAAATCTTACCCCTGAGTGGCAGAATGGCTTGAAACATTCTGTCTCTTCCTTGCTTTGCCGTACCACCTGCTGAATCTCCCTCTACCAAGAAAATTTCGCACTGCATTGGGTCTCTTGAACTACAATCAGCCAGTTTACCTGGTAATCCAGAGCCAGTAAGCACATTCTTTCTCTGCACCATTTCGCGTGCTTTACGTGCCGCGTGTCTTGCTTGAGCTGCTAGAATAACTTTATCTACAATTATCTTGGCCTCTTTGGGGTGCTCTTCAAGATAATTGCTTAACATCTCACTTACTGCCTGATCAACCGAACCCCGAACCTCAGGATTTCCAAGTTTGGTCTTGGTCTGACCCTCAAACTGAGGTTCCATAACTTTAACTGAGATTACAGCCGTCAGGCCTTCTCTAAAGTCATCGCCAGCGATGTCAAATTTCAATTTTGACAATAGACCAGATTCATCCGCATATCGTTTCAGAGTTCTTGTTAATCCTGATCGGAAACCAGAGAGGTGTGTACCACCCTCACGAGTATTTATGTTGTTAACATAGGAATGCAGATTTTCAGAGAATGAAGTATTGTATTGCATAGAAATCTCCACTGGAATTCCATTTTTTTCTCCTTCCATGAACATAGTGTCTGGAATGAGCTTCTCTCTACCTGCATCTATGAATTCCACAAATTCAGCCAGTCCACGCTCACTGAAAAATGTAACTGAAATATCATTTCCTTCTTCATCTTGATTTCGAAGATCTGTAAGCGTAAGCTTAATTCCTTTATTGAGGAACGCCAATTCCCTCAACCTGTTTGACAATGTTTCATAATTGTACTCCGCAACAGAAAAGATGCTATCATCCGGCAAAAACCATACCTCTGTTCCTCTTTTATCTGTGCTTCCGATTTCCTTTACAGGATGTTGAGGCACTCCAATTTTATACTCCTGTTGGTATATTTTACCCTCGCGGTACACTGTCACCTTCAAATCCTTAGATAAGGCATTTACACAGGATACACCAACACCGTGCAAACCTCCAGACACCTTGTATGAGCCTTTGTCGAATTTTCCTCCTGCATGCAATACGGTCATTACAACCTCAAGGGCAGACCGTTTTTCCTTCTCATGCATATCCACAGGAATACCACGCCCATCGTCTCGAACCGTGATCGAATTGTCTTTATTAATTGTAACGAAAATCTCAGATGCATGACCCGCAAGAGCCTCATCAATTGAATTATCTACGACTTCATAAACCAAATGATGCAAACCACGAACACCAATATCACCTATATACATTGAGGGTCGCTTACGAACTGCATCTAATCCCTCAAGTACGGTAATGTTAGATGCTGAATAATCTCCTTTAGGTTTTCCTTCCTCACTCATAAAATGACTTTTTTCACAATCGATCAAAGATAGATTTGTGTCCTCCGATATAAGGCTGATATACCAATAAATACGGGGGTTTTATCAACAGGTCATCAACACTTTACCCCTTCCAAAATGAGTAGGTAATACCGCCTACCAAATTGATTCGTTGATTGGGATATTGATTCCAACGCTGGTATCGCTGTGCGATAACATTATTAAGATTTAAAAACCCTGACAAACGCTCAGTATATCGATATTCAACACCAAAATTGATATCGATTACTGGGGCGATTCGTTCCCCAAAAACCTGATTACCATCATTGCCGAAAAAGTCAGCGAGCGAATTGTCATAAGACTTGGCCCACTGTGGGCCCAAAACATGTGACTCAGCTTTGATGATTACCTTATTTTGAATCTGATAGAGTCCTGTAAATCCTATCTCGAAATTAGGCCTGTGCCATGCTTCAAACTCTCTTTGTGTATTAAAGTCTCTGATTACACCCATCGCCAATATTTGTAATCGATCCCCAACTCGATACATGATTTCACCGCTCAATTCGAACACATCAATGGTATCGTATTCCACGGTGAAATAGTTTTCACCGAAAGCCGTCCGTCCTAAGTTATACTGTGATGCATTATAATTGGTATAAAGGAGTCCGTTTCGCTCAGTAAATTGTCCGGCTTGGAGGTTGTATGTAATCTTATCTGAAATTGCGCCTCTGAAACCTCCATAGATGCGTAATACCTCATCAGTATTGCGGAGCGTAACTCTAGGCACCCAGATAAATGGATTCTCTTCCGTAATCGAGCTAAGGCTATTTCTCTTCAAACCTCCGCTCAGTCCAGCATATGGGATGATTATCTCACTGACCAAATTGTATTTGGCATATGCATGAGGGTAAATACGCGGTATGGTTGCCGAACCAGTAACTTCTGCTTGCACATTCAGACCATATTCAATCCTAAGTTTTCGCCACTCGCTCACCATGGTTGGTTTAAGACCAAAGATCATATTAGAAAGCGCTTGCCCATTTGTACCAATTGGGCCAGAATTAAATGAATCGATGTATTGCACAAAGTTCAAATCCGACAATAGGTCCACCTTTAATTGATGAGCACCAAAGTACCTCGATACACCCCCGTTTAATACCACATTGTTTTCATGGTTGGCCATGTTTCTGTCGCTCCAGTTTTCGTAAGACAGAATTGCTTGATGATTGAGTTTATTGCTATCAGTATAAAAGGATTGAATTCCAACATTAGCTCCAACTCTTTGGTAAAGCTGCTTAAATTGACTTCGTATGGCAGGATCATTATCAATATTTTGATCAATAAGCTCATTGTATATTGCCAAAGAGTTGTTTTCGCTTAAGTCATAACCGTAATACTGCAAACGTTCTCGATCGTAGTTTACAGATCCTGAAATTGCATGCTTCTTGAGGAATTTTTTCGCTGTAAATGCACCATCAAACCGATTGTAAGGCGCTGGTGGAAGTTCGTTGATTACGCCCTGAGAACCGCGCCCATGCATTTCAAGACCGATAGCACTATTTCTCGATCTTAAACTATGTACATACACATCCGAAAGAAAGTTAGTTCCATTTCCTGCTCCGGCTCTCACGTATGCTCGGTAAAGTGGATCTAACGGTTCTCCTTTAATCTTTGCAGCTGAAATGGAGTCCGGTATAAACTCCGTTTGATATTTTTCCTTACTAAAGAGAAACGTTGCTTCCTCTTTTACCAGATTGGTATCAATGGTGAACGGAGATTCAGCCAACTTTTTAGCATCACTAATGGTGGGTCGATAGCTATTAATCGCTATCACCGTAGTCGATAAATTATTTTGATCATTCGGATCTTTAGCGTCATCTTGACCAATAGCCAAAGTTGAAACTATTGCGAATGCTTTAACTAAAATGATTGCCTTATTCATTGTTTAAAGTGTCATTAGTTTCAACTTCAATCTTTGCACTATCATTCGGGGTGATATCAATCATTTCAAATTCGGCTTCGAGTTCCTTAAAAGGCCTTTGTTCTATCTCTATGATATCATCGAGTTTTTGCTTAGCCGTGGCAGGGATATCATCATCGAGTGTGTAATTTCCAATCACGGCCTCAAGGGTTGCTTTTGCCTGAAATAAATCACCACGTGCCATGTATATATCAGAAAGTAGCAACAACGACTTGGCCACCCATCTTGCCTCTGATTTGTAATTTTCAACCACACTAAATACAATTGACTCGGCAGTATCTAACGAATCATTGAGATAGTATATTCGAGCTAATGAATACTCGGCTTCTGCTGCTTGAGAATTACTTCCAGACTCAATTACCCTAATAAAAAACTCCATGGCTTCTGTTGGGCTGTTCAATTGATTGTTTGCTTTACCTATAATTAGATAGGCTTCTGTTTTTTGATTCTGATTTACGTTGGCTGACTCCAATACCATGTTTGCACTAGCTATGGCCCCTTGCATGTTATTAAGCTCGTAGTTGCACCTCATTTGGCCAATCTCAGCTTCTAAGAGATTATCGGTGTATTCTCCAAGCAGTGCCAACCTCTTGTAATGACCCAAAGCATTCGCGCAATCGCCTCTAGCATCAGCCGCTCTAGCCACCTGCACCAAAGCAGGCTCAGTAAACTTATTCTTCGGCCGATCGGCCACGTATTCAAAATCACTGAGAGCCTCTTGGATTTTACCAAACTGAGTGAGGCAATCCGCTCGGTAATAACGGGCATTCAAACCAAATATTGGCTTCTCGAATTGGTTAAGATATTTAGTTAAAGATTCTATTGAGGCTTCACAATTGCCATCAAAATAGTGTACTTCAGCACCTTCATAATACAGACTATCTCTTGCCGATTGGGAAAAATCTACAAATCCAAGTGCATTGACGAATGATTCATAGCCTGCCGCATCGCCTTTGTCGATATAAATATTCTTCAACCCAATGAGTGCCTCGCGAGAATCATCATAAGTTGGATAATCCTGAATGATACGCTCAAATACTTCTTGTGATTCAGTATCCTTTCCCGCGTTGTAGTATGTCTGTCCAATACTGACCAACGCTTTTCGAACATAACTACTACCTGGAAAATCATTCACGACTTTATTTAGGCTTTCTAGTGCCTTTCCATCTTCCCCTAAGGCAATATGAGTTCTACCGATTTCGTAATAGCTGGCCCCTAGATACTTTGACTTGGGGTATTGTTTTACCAGTGCTTGTAAGCCGACCAACTTATCTTTTGGTCTTTTTAGGAGGCCTGAGGTTACCGACTTTTGATAAAGCGCATAATCAGGATCACTTTTGCCAATTTTAACCGCCTCGCTGTAATATATCTGAGCCGCGTCATACTGATTGAGCATGAAATAGCAATCGCCAATACGTAAATTGGCATCGCTAATCTTCATTGAATCTGGATCCTGCCGAACTGACACATATCGTCTAAACCAAGACGGCGCTTCAATAAATTGGTCTCTGCTAAAATAAGAATAGCCAATATTGTAATTGGCTAGATTAAAGTAAGGAGTCAACGCTGCACCAGGACTGTAAATAAAGGCCTCGTAATTCTTAACTGCTTCATCAAAAGCACCTTTGTAATAATAGCTCTCTGCTTTCCAATACTGACTTAACGAGGCGATTTCCTTATTGCTTCTATATTTCAGCGATCGATCAAAATACTCTATAGCACGACCAAAATCTCGCTCTGCATAAAGTGCAACCCCTTTATTGTAGGCGATGCGCTGATATGCTTGTTTCAATCTTATATCTAGATCTTCATACTCATCTATTGACGCCAAGGCAGCGTCATAATTCTTAGAGGTAAGATAGATGTTCACCAAATAGTCGTAAGCTTCCTTGGATCGATCTGTATCGGGATATTGGCTTATATATTCTTTAAATGCGGCAATTGCACCATCAAATGGATCATAACTCAATTCGTAAGAAACTAACGCAAACTTGAATAGGGCATCTTCGCGAATGGCATCATCAAAGTTCATTTGAGAAGCGCCTCTGTAAGCATTTCGAGCATAGGATTTCTTGCCTGCTTTGATGTATGACTCACCCATTTGATATAATGCGCTTTGCCCTATGGCGTCATCTGCATAGCTAATCTTTGAGAACTGCTCGGCCGCTTCGGCATAAGAACCTGAGCGATAAAGTCCATAGCCGTAAGTATAGTAATCCTCTTTTTCCTTTGTAATGTTTGCTCTCATGAACATATCAAGAAAAGGAACTGCTTCGTCATACTGCTCAAGGTTATAATGAGCATCGCCCACTACTTTAGAAATCTCTGCTTGGCGTTTTACTTTTCTATCATTAAGAAATGGTGTTCCGTAAGAAATCACTTCATCGTAGTTCTCTTGAAAGTGATATATCTGAACTAAATAGTAAGGAACAACAGCGCCAAACTGCTCGTGTTCCCTCAAGGAATCAAAATTCTTCAATGCCGCTGCATACTTCTTTTGAGCGTAATTGATATGTCCTAAGTAATATGTTCCTGGGGCTTTATATACGCTAGTATAATCATCCATTTGAAAGAACATTGCAGCGGCCTGATCAAGGCTATCAATCTGAAAATAGCTATACCCTTTCTTAAACAAATACTCGCTCTTTCTTGGCTTAACGAGATTTATTTCTTGGAGCTGATTGAAGTACTCAATGGCTTCCTCCCACTTCTTCTTCCTGAAATTATAATTACCCAAAAGAAACCATGCGTCAGGAACGCGGGTACTCGTAGAGTAGTTTTTGATAAACTCTTTGAGCAAAAATTCCGCATCCTTATGGAACAGCTCTAGTGCGCACTGGGCAACATAAAAATGAGCATTGGCACTGAGTTCAGAATTTTGATCTTGATTAGTGGTGATGGCTTCTTCAAACTGATGCTTAGCTTGTCCAAACTTTTGCTTTTCAAGCAGCTCTAAGCCACGATTATAAGACACGTAGTCATTGTCATAAACCATGGTCATCTGCGCTATACCCGAGTTCGTAAGTAAAGAAGCGACTAATAAAAACGGAATAATAATGCGCACACTTGGGAGATTAAAAAGAATGTGCTAAGGTAGTCCCACCTTTACGGGACTTCTTAGTCGTGTTCTTTAATTTTCAACATGACTGGGTTGAATGGAAAACACTATTCGACTATCGCATTGAGGCGAAGTAGCGTTTCAAAATATCTGGACTCTCCAATCTGGGTGTAAAGACCTCGAGCACAACTGTCTTATCATTGTCTAAATCAAACAAGGCCGCAAGCTCTGTTTCGAGTGATTGTATATCCGAGGCCGATCGATACTCAACACCATGATATTGAACCAAACCCTTCACTGACTTGACCTCATGATGTTCGATATGCACATCGATCGATTCTTTAGACCTTGGGCCATCGATGATTCTGAAAATGTTTCCACCTTCATTATTTATGACAATAACTTTAAGGTGGGACGGTAGGTCTGCCACACCAAGAGCATTAGCGTCATAGCGAAACGCATGGTCGCCACTGACGAGCAGCACAGGATTTCTTGAAACTTTTGAAGCTCCCACCGCAGTAGAAGTACAACCATCTATTCCGCTTACACCACGATTTCCAAAATACTTGTTCGTGGGCAATTGATTGAACAATTGAAAATAACGAATCACACTGCTATTACCCATTTGGATTTGCCAATCATCAGGAATCAAATCCATTATAGACTCATACACCTTTAAATCTGAATATGGTAATTCTGGTAAAACCTGAAGATGCGATTGTTCTGATTTAAAAAACACCTTCTTCCAGAGGGTGGAAAACGGCTTCTCAACAATTTGTGCTGTAGGAGCTAAACTGGCTAAGGCTTCCCTAGCATTTTGACCATGAACGTAGCTCGCTACGTCAAATACATCCATTGACTTAAGCCCAAAATGCCAATGAGCATCAATTTGCTCTTTGCGATTTCGGAGGTATTGCTTCAATCGCTTTGAAATAATGTTTTCGCCAATGGTGATTACTAAATCAGGAATAAAATCTGTGTTTTCACTCGACAATGTAGCCAGCGTTCTGTCTATACAGCAGACATATCCCAATTGATAAAGGTTTGCTGTTGTTTCGGTCAAAATCACCACGCGCGGATCTTCGCTGAGTCTTTTTACTTGTTCCCTACAATCTATAAGCCCATTCATTTGCGCGCAAACAATCATGATGCGTTTGGCAGAATTATATTGTATGATAAGATCTTCCTGTTTTATTCTTTTGAAATCCGGTTCACTATTAATGATGCTTGACGAAATCGGAAGGTCAACTTCATCAACTCCATAAAGTGGTTCATGCAAAGGCACGTTTATATGCACGGGAGAAGGATATTCGATAGAATATTTAAAAGCCTCACTAATGATGGCCTGATTATCAACTTCGGACTTATGATAATCCCATTCGACTTGTTTTGAAACAATGCCCGAAATCACTTCCATTTGCCTTATGCTCTGCCCTTCACCCCTGTCAATCCATTCTTTTGGTCTGTCAGCAGTGATAATGATGAGCGGAATATTTTGATAATAGGCTTCGGCAATGGCCGGTGAATAATTCAGCATGGCTGAACCACTTGTGCAACAAAGAATAACAGGGCTTCCCGTTTGCTGAGCCTTTCCTAATGCAACAAATGCTGCGACCCGTTCATCAACGATGCTTTCTGATTCGATCGTTTCTATGGCTGAAAAAGTTATCAAGAAGGGTGCATTGCGACTTCCAGGGGATAGAACAGCCTTATCTATTCCGAAGTGAAGTACCGTCTTAGCAATGGATTGTACTGCAGGTATGTTACTTATTGTTGTCACTACTGACCAACACGTTTTTTACAGAATCTATTTTTTGTTTTGTTTCCATCCATTCTGACTCAGGATCAGACCATCTATTGATTCCACCGCCGGCAAAGATTTGAATCCCATTTGAGAACACCTTTGCGCAGCGAAGGTTTACAAATGCATAAGAAACTCCCTCCAATTCACAAGTTATGTATCCAGTATATAGTTCACGATCGTTTGGCTCATGCTCTAGGATAAACCTGCGAGCGTCATTTTTTGGATACCCACAAACAGCAGGAGTTGGATGTAATGATTTAATTGCATCGCTAAAAGCACGCTCACCACCATTTTCCCACTTTATAATACTCTTTAAATGTTTTACAGGGCCATAATCAACCTCCTTAGGACTGGTGGCAAACGATGGAGAAAGCCTCAATGAGTTTAGAATACTCTTGGTTACAATTTCCTGTTCTTTTATTTCTTTTTCTGTGAATGGATTATTATTCCATATCGTACCTGCCAAAGAATGTGTTTGTAGCGTATTACCCTCACGCCTAACCAATAATTCTGGGGAAGCACCAATCCAAATCTGATTGTTAAGCTCGAGTAGATATATGAAAGCATTTGGATATGCTTTGCGCAGGTTATTTAGACCGCTAGATAAGTCAATGCTACACTCTACAAATTCAGACCTACTGCATACCACTTTCTTATCATCACTGTCACAGAATTCGATTGCTTTTTGCAATAGGTTCAAATACTCTGAATTGGATAGCTCTGAAAATGTTGAATGATCATGAAATTCACTTGGCAACCACGCACCAATCTCTTCGGATTTAAAGCACAATGCTTGTCCATCAAATGGTGCAATGAGAATGTCGGAATTTGAACCAATTTCAATTAAACTATAGTGGTGCCAGCTTTGACTTTCGGGCAGTGAAATTGAGAACCTTGCTTTTCTACTCATTGTATTAAGTGAACGATCCTATATACCTCTGATTCAATTCGGAGTAGGTATATACCATTAGGTAAGCTTTCAAACGAAACTTGATTGTTAGAATTAGATATGCGGCTAGAGCGAATGAGTAACCCAGTATTAGTAAACAAGTCATACTGACTAATCCCCTTTTGAAGCCCATTAACAAACAATCGACTATCTACGGGGTTCGGATATACCCTGAGCTTATAATTATCCACTTCATCAGTATGGGTAATGGCAGGTGAATGAATTAATCCTTCTCGAGAGGTCTGTAAAACCAGTTGCATAAACTCCACCTGTCTTTTTGTAAAAAGGAGGGCACATGTGTCATCTGCATAGTCCATAAAGTTCATAAACATATCCCCGTCAGGTTCACTTGCGCAAGAAACATGCGGAAATCGAGAACAACCAAAATTTGGCTCACGTTGCCAAGGCGTATCGCTCATATAGTCTGTATTAGTGCATTCACCCTCTTCCATTCCCCAAGTGTGTCGCAGCCCTAAATAATGACCTATTTCATGTACCAGTGTTCTTCCGCCATTGTATGGTTCCACCGCTGCACCTTTGCTACCTAAAGCTCTTGGATCGATGACAATACCATCATTAACGGGAAATGACGCTGCGGGCAAAAAGGTGTATCCAAGTACATTTTCTCCAATTTCACAAATCCAAATATTAATGTAGTGTGGTCTTGGCCAAGGGTCAGCGCCGCCTAAATTTGACTGGTAATAACTGTCTCCGTTACCGATATCGCTTTGGAATATTTGTTTTCGAGTTATACCTGTGGTGAAGTTGCCATCTGGATCAACATCAGCCAGTTTAAACCGAATGCCCGAGTCTCGCCCTAAATCTCTCCAAATGGAAGGTATCTTTTGTTTGTCTGATTGATTCCAACCAAAATCTCTATTAAGTACATCTATTTGAGAGTGGATTTGCTCAACTGGTATGTTCTGCTCTTCAGATTCATAAAGAACATGTACCACCAAAGGAAGGGTAACCTGCTTCACGTTTCTATTTGCGACATCGACCACTCCCGACTCAAACTGCTCTAAAAGGTCAACTTGCTCAATCATTGAAGACTTATATGCGCTATCAACGCTAAGAGCATTCTCAGTTTTCTCCATGGTTGCACAAGGACTTTGGCCAAGTAAAACCTCCACCAGAAACAACAGTAATATTATCATGGACCCACGCACAGAAGCGAAAGTGCTAATTATTGGTTGAATTATTTTATGGTTGTCATTAGCAGAGCCGATCATTCATCAAACAGGGCTAACTTCGCGTACATGTCCAAACGGATTCTTTTGGTGGAAGATGAGGAGCAGCTGCTTCAGGTGGTAAAGCTGAATCTTGAGCTTGATGGCTATCATGTTGTAACTGCCGTTGATGGTCGTGAAGCATTGGAGCGATTTCACAGTGAGCGATTTGATATGATCTTACTTGATGTGATGCTTCCTCATACAGATGGTTTTGCGGTTTGCAAGGCAATCAGACTAGAGAACAGATCAATCCCAATTTTATTTCTAACAGCAAAAAATTCTGCGCAAGATCGCGTAATGGGATTGAAGATTGGCGGTGACGATTACCTCGTAAAACCATTTGATTTACAAGAACTATTACTGAGGGTTACCCGTCTAATTGAACGCTCACAACCTGCCAACACAATTGGACAATCAGACTACAGCTTTGGCGGAAACGTAATCTATTTTGAGAAGCACCAAGCGCATACTCAAAAACAAGAGGTTATAGAATTAAGCAAGAAAGAGTCGATGCTGCTTAGGCTATTGACCGAGCGCGAGGGAGAAACTGTAAGTAGAGAAGAGATACTTGACCTCGTTTGGGGGGTGGATGTTTACCCGAGTACTCGAACCATAGATAACTTCATACTGGGATTTAGAAAATACTTTGAGCATAATCCTAAAGAACCGAAATACTTTCATAGTGTGCGAAGCGTCGGGTACAAATTTGTTTTGGGTTAATTTGCTGGT
>MDTG01005877.1_pt1 | contig 11306 bp, 9 predicted proteins | sample 811421 | NCBI WGS metagenome assembly MDTG01 (sample SAMN05326645, study PRJNA326480) | marine metagenome | isolation source: seawater | place: Pacific Ocean: South East | collected 2011
ATTAAAACAGAAACAAAAAAATTATTTTTATAAAAATTTAGATTTATCTAATTTAAATATTTTAGAAAAAGAATTTAAAAATTTATTCAAAAAATATTTTATTCCAGATATATTCGTTAACTGTTCTTATCCATTGAAAGAAGATTCAACAAAAAATAGTTTTGAAAATTTAAAAATTAATAGTTTAGTTAATAGTTTAAATGCACATCTAGCTTCATATATTTGGACAAGCACCATCGTTTTAAGAGAAATGAAAAAAAAAAGCATCAAGGGAAATATTGTCTTATTAGGATCAATTTATGGTTTAGTTGGTCAAGATCTAAATATTTATGATAATACTGACATTAGTGAAAATGTCAGTTATTCGGCAATTAAAGGTGGTATTGTTAATTATTCAAGATTGGCAGCCTCTTGCTTTGGAAGAAATGGAATAAGGGTAAATTGTATTTGTCCAGGAGGTATATTGGATAAAAAAAATAAATATTTAAATAAAAATTCAAAATTTTTTAAAAATTATTTAAAAAAAGTTCCTTTAGAAAGATTTGGCAATGCTCAAGAAATAGCCGAAGCAATATATTTTCTGTCATCTTCAAAAGCCACATATATTAACGGTAGTATTTTTGTAATTGATGGTGGTTTGACAGCAATTTAAATGAAATTAAATTATATCATTAAGAAGATTGAGGAAATTTTAAAAAAAAATTGCTTAATTAAGTTTTTCATTTATAACATTTTCATCAAATTATTATGAGTAACTTTTTTATTTGCAGACATTGTAAATCAGTAATGGGTGGAGCAGAGTCTGAGCGAGAATTAGATGAAGATGGATTAAAACAATCTCTTTCACTCTCTAACAAGCTTGCTGAAAAAATAAATGAGAATACAATAATATACGCTAGTCCTTTTAAAAGAGCATTAGATTCTCTTGCTCCACTTAAAAAAAAATATCCAAATGTAAAAATAGTACCAACTCAATCTCTTAAAGAAATAAATATTGGGAAATCTGAAAAATTTACGAAACATGAAATTATTGAAAAAATGTGGTTAGATCCAAATTTTAAGGTTGATGGTGGTGAATCTCAATTAGAGTGTTTTAGCAACATTAAAAATTTTTTGGAACAAACATTCGAAGAATTTAAGAACAACAAAAATATCATTTTTGTTACACATGGAAACTTAATAGGTATAATTTTAAAATTTTATTTTAGTCTTGATTTTAACTTTAGTTCTTGGAAAGAAATTTCAATGCCGGATTTATATGAATTACAATTTGGTAAAGATTACAAGATTTTAGGTTATAAAAGAGATATAGAAAAGATAGATAATTTATTTTATGTAAAGTAAAACCAAAAAAAATTTATGGCAAAAGAAATTAACAAAGAATATTTAAAAGAACAACAGTATAAATCTACTAAATATTTAGAAGCAAGAATAAAGATCCACCAGTTTACAAAAAATAAAATTGGTTTTCATGAATGGATTTTTGATCAATACGATTTATCAGAATTTAAAAAAGAAAATAAAGAAATCAAAATATTGGATGTTGGATGTGGAACAGGGGTTTTCTGGAAAAAAAATCTGAAAAATTTTAGTCAATTCAAACTTGATATTACTTTTACTGATGCAACTTCAGCAATGATAGAAAAAGAAAAAACTAACACAGCGGAGCTAGATGCTAAGAAAACTTTTGAAATTGCAGATATAGATAATTTAGATAAATATAAAGATAAGTTCGATATAGTTTTTTGTCATAATGTTCTTTACCATGCTGACAATAAAGACAAATCAATTAAAAATCTTAAAGATTGTCTTAACACAAACCCTAAATCTTTTTGTAGTATCACGACTAATAGTGAGAAGCATATGTTAAATGTTTATCAAATTGGAAGGAGTTTAGATAAAAATTTTCCAACAGATAGAATTATTGACACTTTTACAGAAGAAATTGCTGATAAAATGTTACCAAAGCATTTTAAAATTGAAAAAAAAATTGAGGAAGAGGAATTGAGAGTTACTGATTGGGAAATTTTAATGGGCTTCGTTGCCTCTGGTGTTGAACCTAGAGGAATAAAATTAGTAGAGAACTTTTGGGATGAATATAAAAAAATCTTTGATCAAGAATTTACAAAAACAGGATATTTTAAAATAATTAAGCGATCACCGTTATATATTTGTAAAAAATAATTTTTTTAATTATGGTTATTTGGTTTACTGGCATATCTGGTACAGGGAAAACTACAATTGCAAAACAATTTTATAAATTTCTCAAAAAAAAACATCCATCCACCATTTATTTTGATGGGGATAAATTTAGAAAGTTTTTTGGTAATGACATCAAATATACGTTAGAAGACAGAGATAAGAATGCTTTACGATTAACTCGTTTAGTAAAAAATTTATCTAATCAAAAAATAAATATTGTTGTCGCTGCAAATATAACAAGTTTTAAATTTAGAATTTGGTGTAGAAAAAATATAAAAAACTACTTTGAAATATATATAAGTGCTAAGAAAAAAAATTTAATGAATAGAGATTACAAAAAATTATATAAAAATGTTATTTCAGGAAAAATTAAAAATGTTATAGGAATAGATCTTCCTTACAAAAAACCAAAAGGGTGTCATTTATATATAACCAATAATTTAAATAAAAAAAAATTACTTAATCAAATACCTAAAATTTTTATCAAATTAAAAAATAGAAACATAAATATTTATTAATGAGTTTTTTTACAAATAGTTTAAATTGATATTTAAAAAGAATATAAATAAATGAATATCTATATTGTATTAGAAATTAAAAAAAGAGAGCTAAATTCTAGATTGTTACTTAGTTTTGAGTCAGCTTTAAAAGGCAATCAAGTATATTTAGGAAATGTAATGCCATTGATAGAAAAAGGTCTCTTAAAGCCCGGTATTGTTCATCATAAATCAATAACACCTTCAAATAATAGGATATCGCAAATGAAGTTTTTAAAAAAAAAAGGTTTTGTTATTACATCTATAGATGAAGAGGCAGGTGTTATTCAGAATGACAATAAGTATGTAAATCATAGATATGGCAATACTACTATTAATTTAGTGGATAGAGTATTTTCACATGGGAATTATGATTATAAAAATTTGATAACAAAATATTCAAAAAGTAAAAAAAAAATTATTAATTCTGGAAACCCAAGATTTGATTTTTGGAGGGAGGATTTCAAAAAATTTTTTAAAAACATAGATTATATAAAAAAAAAAAACTACTTATTAATTTCTTCAAACCTAGGCAATATTTTTTCTTACTTAAAAATGGAAAGAAGACTTTCAATACACAAAGAAGCAGGTTATTCCAAGAGAGGTTTGTCTCAAAAATTTATAAGAGATGATTCAAAAACAAGTCAAAAAGTTCTTCAAAAAATTTTGGATTTTTTGAATATTGTTAGTGATAATTTTAAAAATTTAAACGTAATAATAAGACCCCATCCAACAGAAAATCCACTTGAATGGAAAAAATTTATTGGCAATAGAAAGAATATTGAAATTATAAGTGATGGCGATTTGAGTGATTGGATCACCTTTTCAAAATGTGTTGTTCATGCTGGATGTACAAGTGGAATAGAAGCAGTCGCAAGAAATAAAATTGCCCTAGATATCAAGCCCAAAAATTTAAATCATGGAGCAAAAATACCGACTATCGTCTCAGAAAAAATACGAAATAAAAATCAAATAATAAAAAAAATATCAGATATTTTTTTTAAAAAGAAATATAAAACTAATAATTCAAAGCATAAAAAGTTAATAAAAAATAGAGTTATTAATATTTCAAATAGACCAGCATATAAAGTAATTAATGAAACCTGGGAGAACCTTGGTCACAAAAACTTATCTCAAGAAAATTCAAATTTAATTTTGAGATTGAATTTTTTTTCTAAATCATTGGTCAAATCAGTGATTGGAATGAAATATAAAAATCATAAATTTCGAAAGTTCTCTTATGATGAAATTGAGGAATTTAAAAGAAGAATAATTGAAATTAATTATAAATTTAAAGATATTAAATTTGAAATATTAAAGGATGATTTAATAAGACTTTATAGATAAAAAATTAAAATAATTTAGGAATTTATAGAAATATTAAAAGAATAGTTTAATAAATATAATTAATATTCAATGAATTAAAAATGAAAGTTGTAATTACTGTCAGTACTGGAAATAGCGGTGGTGGTGCAATACATGATTATTTAGTTAGCGACACAAAACTAAAAAACCCATTTAAAAATACAGAATTTAGGTTATTAGATGATCCTGATGGAATTTTAAACCTATACTACAATTTTTACAAAAATTGTTCCATTAATAATCCCTCAAATGCTTTAATGAGATACAAAAATTATATCAATGATTTATGCGGATTTAAAGTAAAGTTAAAAAATAAAAGTGTCAATGTTTTCAATAAAAAAATATTAATTGAAACTGAAAAATATATTCGAAAGATTACGATACTTAATTATTATGCTTTTCCACAATTTGTAGCATTACAAACAAACTATTTTAAAAAAAAATATCATAATTTAAAAAAAAATTTTTTTAATTTAAGACAAAATTCAAATTTCTTTAAGATGTATATACCTGTAAAAGAAAATGATTTTAAAAAAGAAACAAAAAAATATCTTTTTAAATTAATTAAGCTACATTTAGAAAATGAAAACACAGAGCATATTATATTAGATCAGGCAGTAAATATTTGGAACTTTGCAGAAATATTTTCATATTTCGATGATGTTAAGGTTATACTAGTGACAAGAGATCCGAGAGGCATATATAATAGTATGAAAACACGTCGTTCAAGAGCTTATCCAGGGGATGATCTAAAAAATTGGACAAAATGGTATCAAGCATTAATTGAAAAGTATTTGAAATACAAAAAGAATATTAATAAAAAATTTTCTAAAAATATACTAGAAGTCAAATTTGAAGATTTTGTTCAAAATTACAATAAAGAACAAAAAAGGATATTAAAATTTTTAAATTTAAAAAAAACAAGTAATAATTTTCAAATTGAAAAATCAAAATTTAATGCATTTAAAGCAAATTATGAATTATCTAGTTTTGAAAAAAAATATATAAAAAATAAACTCAATAAATACTTATATTGGTGATCAGATTTATGAATTTTAAATTATTTAAAACTTTGCAAAAATTTGACTCAGGTTTAAAAAAAAAAGTCGCTGTAATACTGCTTCTTTCAATTATATTAGTCCCTCTTGAGTTTTTAAGCATAGCAGCAGTAATACCATTGTTTGCAGCAATTTTTGAAACGACCTCATCAAACACATTTTTGAATATTGGGATTTTTGATTTTCAAATTTTTGGGCAAAATAAGGTGACTAATGCACTATTGTTTATAATTATTATTTTCATATTAAAAAATTTTTTTTTAGCAGTTATTTTTAAACTTAAATTTAATTATATATTTTCAATCCAAAAAAAATTATCTGATATGGTTTTTTTTAATAATCTTAGTTCGAATTATAATTTTTACATAGAGAATGATTCATCAACAGCCATTAGAAATTTAATGAATGAAGTTGGTACATTCACTACTGGATATATTTTATCCACTATAGATCTAATTTTAGAAAGCATTACTTTGACCACTATTGGAATATTCCTTCTCATATATAGCCCCGAAGTTACGATCCCACTTTTTATTTTTTTGTTCGCTGTCACTTTATTTATTGATCAAGTTAAAAAAAAAAAAATTATAAATGCAGGTTTAAAAAAACACGAGTATAATAGATATGTTATTCAATTAATTTCAGGAGCATTTGGAGGAATAAAAGAAGTAAAAGCTAATTTTCTAGAAAATAAATTATTTTATTTATTTGGAGATAAAAATAATAAAAGATTAGATTATGATGAAAACATACTTTTTTTTGCATCAATCCCTAAACTATTATTTGAATTATTATGCGTAATAGCATTAGCACTGATAGTTTTTTTCAATAAAGACTCAAATACAAATGTTAATGAAATGATAGCTGTTTATGCTTTTGCTACATTTAGAATAATGCCTTCATTTGTAAAATTTACTTTAATACTCCAAACATTCAAACTTTCAAAAGCGAGTATAAATGTCGTAGAAAATCAATATTTGAACAAAAGAGATAAAATTTTGAATAAGATTCAGACAAATGATGAAATGTTAAATAAAATTAAACAAGATGAAAAAGATAAATTTGATAAATTGAAAGTAAGTATAGATGAATTCAAATACGATAAAGATATCATACTAAAAAATATCAATTTAAATATAGCTGCAGGGGATAAAATTTGTATCTCAGGTAAATCTGGAAGTGGTAAGTCCACACTTGTTGATATAATTACAGGTATTGTAGATTACGAAGGTCTTAAAATTTTTATTGATGGAAATGAAATAAAAGATAATGTTTTTTTTCAAAGAAAAAATTTTTCATATGTTCCTCAGAGACCATCTATTTTTCAAACCACAATAAAAGAAAATATAACCTTATTTGATGAGGATGTTGATCAATTGAGATACGATAATGCATTAAAATTAAGTAGATTGGATTTTATAGATAATCTAATAGACAAAGATAATACAATTTTATCTGAGAATGGAGATAATATCTCCGGAGGCCAATTACAGAGAATTTTTCTTGCCAGAGCTATATATAGTAATAAAAATATTTTGATATTTGATGAATCAACAAATGAATTAGACTCTAAAACAGAGAATGAGATTGTCGATGATATTTTAGACTTACCACAGTCAATCTTGTTTATAACACATAAAGAAAATATCAAAAAAAAATTTCCTAAAATTTTTGAAATTGAGAATTAACAATATAAATGAAAAATATTAAAAAAAATTTTTTTAAAGCGGTCAAAAACTTCAATATATCATTTTTTATAAAACTATTTTTTATAATTTTAAAAAAAAATTATTCTAAATATCCAATTTATGTAAAAAAATTTGAAGATACTTTGTCTAAGAAATTTAACTCAAAATATGCGTTAACTTTTTCAAGCGGTACAGCTGCATTTTATGCATCAATTTTTTCATTAAATCTTAATAAAAGATCTAAAGTTTTAATTTCTTCCTTAACGTTTCCCACTGTAATTGAAATATTAAAAAAGTTTGATTTTGAAATATATTATTTTAACATTGATAGAAATTTTAAAATTGTTTCAGATAAAGCTATAAATCAGGAGTTTGATCTATTGGTTATCACTCATCCCTTTGGTTTTTACATAGATTTTGAGAATTTAAAAAAAAATATTGGTAAAAATACAAAAATAATTTTTGATTCAAGTCATTCTCAGGGAATTAAAATTGAAGAAAAAGATCACATTAATTTTGCTGATATAAGCTTTATGAGTCTTCAAGGAAATAAATCAATATCAGGAGGTGAAGGGGGTGTGGTATTCACAGATTATGAAAAGCTATATTTAAAAATGATTAACAACCATCATCCAGGACATATTAAAAATGAAAAATATAAAATTGCAGGAGGTATTGCAGATTTAAAACTTAGATTGCATCCATTAGCTGCTTTAATAGCTAATAATGATTTAAAATCTTTTGATAAAAGAAATATTGAATTAATAAAAAAGATAAGAGAGATTTATGGTTTTTTTGATGAATTGAATGTTCAACATCCATTTAATAAAGATTCAAAAATTGGGGGATTTCATTATGGAATACCTTTTTTTTATAAAGAAAAAATAATTTCCAAATTTATAAAAAAATATAATTGGTATGAGAAATTAAATTCTTTAAACTTGAAACCAATCTTTCAAGAATATGATCAGAGTTTTTTTGAGGAGTTTTATTTTTTAGATTTAGAGTGGATTAAAGAAGAAAGGACTTCTCACATCAAAACTGAACTAGGCAAAATTTTCAAAAATGATAATTGATTTAAATAAAGGAATATTTAATCAGAAAAATTTAGAAAAAATATATGATTATATAATAATTGGATCAGGTCCAGCTTCAGCAATATTATTGAATAATTTAATTAAAACAAAAAAAAAAATTTTGGTTGTTGAAAGAGGTGGATATAAAAATGATCCTAGAACTAATTTGGTAAGTGATAATTTTAATATTAAAAAAACTTCGAGATTTTTTGGAGTTGGAGGTACAAGTAACTCATGGTCTCAAATTTATTCCTTATTGTCTAAATCAGAGATGCAAAATTTTAATCGCAAAAATATTTGGCCTTTGTCTCACAGTGATCTTTTAAGGTGGTGTAAAAAAGTAGGACCAAAATATAAATTTAAAATAAGTCAACTTGGATCAGAATATATTTTAAAAAATAATTTTTATTTAAGAAAATTTATAGAAATAAAAAAACCATTAAGATTTTCAAAATATTTTAAAAAAAAGGGATTTGACATGTTAACAAATTGTAAAGTTCAATATGTCGATGAAATGAATAAATTTTGCTCCCTTTCTTTTTATTATAAGAATGAAACTAAGTCGATATATTCAAAAAATATGATAATTTGTGCAGGTGGAATAGAATCAAATCTAATAATTTTAAATTCATTAAAAACTAACAAATTAAAAAACCTTAAAAACAAAAAGTTTGTTGGCCGGTATTTTATGGATCATCCGAAATGTTACATAGGAGAAATTAAATTTCCTAAAAAAAAGATTATCCAAAAACTGAAGTTAGAATATAAAAAAAATATAAATATTTATTCAGGCTTATCACTGTATGATAAAGATCAAAAAAATTTAAATACATATATTCGATTTGAAGAAAAAAATACTTTTTTGAATTTCAGAAAAAAATTGATGATAAGGATTTTTTTGGAAATGGAACCTAGATTTAGAAATAGAATTTACATAAAAAACAATAAAGATAAAGTCGACTTATTAATTAGTAAAAAGGAAATTGAAACATCCAAAAAATTATTGAAAAAGATTTTGGATTTTTTTAGTCTAAGACCAAAAGAAGAAAAGTTAAAATTTGACGAAAAAAATTTAATTGATGCTTCACATCACATTGGCGGTTTAAGCTATCCAAAAATTGTTGATAAAAACTTAAAATTTAATGGACTAAAAAATATTTTCTGCTGTTCTTCGGCTATTTTTCCAACTTCTGGAAGTGTAAATCCGACTTTAATAATTTGCGCTTTATCTGAAAGATTAGGAAATCATTTAATAAAAAAATAATATTAAATTCAATTATTGAATTTATTTATGGCCTCGACTCTTTTAAGCCAACTGTATTTTTTTGCTGTTTCAATTGATTTTTTTTGGATCGTTTTGGTGTTGAGTTTTTTTGAAAATACAAGGTCAATAATTTTAGCCCATTCTTTTTCTTTTGAGGAATTAATGAGAAAACAATTAAATTTATGTTTAAGAATATGACCATAGGCTTTTTTATTGGAGGCAATTATTATTGAACCTGATGCTAAATAATCAAATAATTTTAATGGGGAAATATAATTTGATACATCAAGATTTTTTATAAGGACTCCTACTTTTTCTTCATAGGGCATTAATAAAATTTTACTTTTTGGTAAAATAGTTGAAATCTTATTATATGAAGCAAAGTTATTTAAAAAAATGTTTTTTTGATTAACTATTTTTTCATGCAAATGATTATTGAGAGTTTTTTTATTACCATACAAAAAAAATTGTACATGAGGAAGCAATGAAGCAATACTAACAATTGTTTCCACTCCTTTTCCTTCAACAAAACTACCAGTGTATAAACAATTATTTTTTTTATTACTTATTTTTTTAAAATCCCGAATATCAACACAGTCGTCTAAAATAATAAAAAGATTTTTCTTCAATTTTAACGTTTTATTTAGGTTTTTATGAATAAGGATAAATTTAATTTTATTGTTAAAATCAAAATATCTTAAAATTTCAAAAATTTTTTTTGTGATTCCTCTTGGCTCTGTATGAATTTCTAAGAAAATATTTATGCCAAATAATGATAATAAAAGAGCAGGCAATATACTCCTGGAGATTATAAGATGAGGTTTTTGATTGTTTTTAAAAAACTTCAAAAGTTTAAATGAATATAATATTAATGTTATAAAATTTCTTTTCAATTTAAGTCGAAAAAATGAGTGTATTTTGAATGAAAATTTTAATAAATATGCTTTTTTAATTTTTTTAAAATTATAATCCTTTTTTATATTTGGAATTAGAAGATTTACCTGGTAATTCCTCTCAGAAAAAGCATCGCACATTTTCAAAACATGCAAAGCATAAGCGGACATATTTGGAAGAGAAAAATCAGAAATATAAAATATCTTTTTATTTTTTTGCATAATTAAGAATTTAATTTAAAATTATATACTTAACTAAAAAAAAAAATATATATTAATTTTTACAAAATATTTTGATGTCAAGGAATAAACTTAATATCTGTTATATTTCAAATTCTGCAGCCCCTTCAAATAATGCCAGCAGTCTGCAGATTTCAAAATTGTGTGAAACACTAACAAAGCTTGGGAATAAAGTGACATTGATTTTGCCTAACACTGGATATTTAAAAAAAAATTATAATTATTTTTATAATATAAAATATAAATTTAATATTAAAAGAATTAAGTATTTTGATAAATTCCCCATTGGAATAAATTATTATTTATATAGTTTTTTTTCTATAATGATCTCAGATATTAGAAAGCAGAACCTGTATATAACTAGAAATTTTTTTACATCTTTTTTACTTTCATTATTAAAAAAAAAACACATATTTGAAATTCATGATGATATTCTAATTGAAGGAAGAATAGTAAAAATTTTATTAAAATTTTTTAAAATACTTAATTATAAATCAGTTTTAAAAATAATAACTACAACAAAATCTCTTAAGAAAAAATACCAAGTATACGGTGTTTTAAGTGATAAAATATTTGTTTTACACAATGCATCTTCTCTTAAATCAAAAATAAAAAAATATAAAAATAAAAAAAATAAATTAAATATTGGATATTTAGGTTCAATTTATAAATCAAGAGGAATAGAAATGATAATCAAACTTTCAAAATTGGATAAATTAAATAATTATTTTATTTATGGAGGATCACATAATCAAATTTTAGAAATTAAGAAAAAATTTGAGAATAAGAATATCCAATTTTACCCACATATACCATACTCAAAAGTATTTAGGAAGTTATCATCAATAGATGTTTGCATTTTGCCTTATACTTCAAAGATAACAGTTTCTGGAAACGTGGGTGATATATCTAATTATACATCACCTTTAAAATTATTTGATTATATGAAAATGGGTAAATTAATCATATGTTCAAATCTAAAAG
>MDTG01136251.1_pt1 | contig 11306 bp, 10 predicted proteins | sample 811421 | NCBI WGS metagenome assembly MDTG01 (sample SAMN05326645, study PRJNA326480) | marine metagenome | isolation source: seawater | place: Pacific Ocean: South East | collected 2011
TAAGAAAGACACCGTCACTTTACCTGCTCTGATAATATCAGCATCCTTTGGCCATAATACCCCGGAGTTCAGAGCCACAGGTACCACACGAAGTCCAAGACGTCGGTAAAGCAAATATACGCCACTCTTTAGTTCCGGATTATAAAGGGGGGGTTGGCGGGTACCTTCCGGGAATATCAAAAGGTTCCTCTTTTCGGCTATTGCGACTTCAGAATCTTTTAACATCTGAAGTAGAGCCTTACGTCCCTCCGCACGATCAACGGCGATCATGCGTAATCTTCTCAGATACCACCCAAAGATAGGGATTTTAGTCAGGCTTACTTTAAGTATCGGAACAATATTTGGAATCAGAAAAAATAATGCGACAGTCTCCCAAGCCGATTGATGTTTTACTGCATAAATAACTGGGGATTGGCTTTCAACACCGGGCTCTCCCCTAACCTCAAATGTCAAATTGAGTATATATTTGCAAAGAAACAAGAAGCCCTTGCAGTAAAATTCTGAACAAACCCGTGCCCGAGAATCTGCATTTTTTCCGAAGATAAGAAATGGTATCGGAAGTATGTATATTACCATCCAAATTACCAATGAAGCACTAAAAAGCTTTGATCTGATGAACTGCATCCGAATTATTGTTTCTCAGAATTGAAAGGATCACTTTTTATCCATTCAATAGTTTGACGTAGCGAGGTCGCAAAATCGCGAATCGCAACGCCAAGGCTGTCTCGGCGGGAAAAGTCAAACCCCGTCGGCCGAGCCGCAGCTTCAGTAATAGGTGCAGGCATCTGCATATCTGGCAGTATTTTTTGGCATTCGGCATAAATATCCTGCCAATGCAGGCTATCGTAGACCCCAAAATAGCGTCCAGATGCATTCGGGTTTTCATATGCGGCAAGAAATAAAGCGGCAAGGTCATGCAGATGGATCATGGATGCGGAGTCATTTGGCGTCTTCTCGTGACGCGCAGGACCTCCTTTAATCACCCTTTGCAGCCATACGAACGGGTTATGTTTCATGTGTCCGGGCAGAACGGCAGGGCCATAAAGACCAGTTGGCAAAATAACCGAGAGCCTGATTCCGTGATCTTCACAAAACTTCATTGCCTCTTTTTCCATTACTGTTTTAGCTGCCGAGGTATATTTTTTTGACTCACACTGCACCACCTCATCCGACCAGTGGTCAATTTCATTCTTAACTTCGACATTTGGCACAGGATTAGTGCTCGAGGTAGAGGAACAAATTACCGCTTTTTTAATCCCTTGTTGGTTAGCTGCCCGCAAAATATTTAGGCACCCATTTACGGTTGGTGAAATTATTTCGGCGTAACCTTGATCTTGGTCCATTTCCCGGGCCAAGGTTCCATCCGGCCCAGAGTAAGTGGGAATTAGGCAGGCGATAAAAATACAGTCAGCATTCTCAAGCGGCTGGACAAAAGAAGAGCCATCAGACATATCCGCGTTAAAAAGGCTTAACCATTCATTGCCGGGCAATGCCCATAAATAAGGTGCCTTTTCTGCCGCATCCTTATCACGCATGGTGGCGTTAACTTTATAGCCTCTATTTAACGCCGCACGGACAATACTAGACCCGACGAGACCACTTCCACCCGCCACACAAAGTAATTTCTGTGATCTCATCGAAATCTCCATCCTATAACGCCTTAATATTAGACATCCTCATTTTTGTAGAAAATAATAATTTTGTGCCTAAAACACAAAATCACGCAAGATAGTCTAGTTAAGTCTTACCCGACATCCATTTACATTCGACCGGTATACGGCTTCTTCTACTCGCAGATTAGCAAGGTAATCCCGGGCATTATTCGCGACCGGACGACCATCATTAAGATGTTGGATAATTTGTTTCTGTGTGCGGTAGACACTATCGCCAGCAAACCCACAATTTTGCCATGTGTAATTTATAATTTGTTCTTCGTTATGTCCAAAAGCTCGGAAAAATATCTGTCCATCCCCATTAAGTCTTAGGGTCCCTTTTGATCCCTCCACCAACATGTCACCCATTGTTCTGCGCCTGTCTTCGGCACTATGGTCAGATAAACGGTTCCCATCAAAGAGAGCTCTTACACCAGACTCAAAGTTGAAGATTATATATCCGGCATCCTCACCGGCAATATGAGAATTCAACCGGGTCAGCTCCGCGGTAACAGTAGTTAATTCTCCGAAGAAAAAACGAAAGACATCAATTAAATGAATTGCAGTTTCATGAATCAGAAACCGCTTCATGCTCTGAAAATATGGTTGTCGGTTAAGATAGGCACCTTCTCCCTGACCATCACCTGGTCGGAGACGGAAATACGCTTGATAAACCTTCCCAACTTGACCAGCATCCAGTAAATCCTTGATCTTCATATGCCAAGGCTGAAAACGAAAATTTTCGTGCACAAAAATTGAGACGCCGGACATTGCAGCTAATGCAACTGCGTCTTCTGCCTCTTCCAAGGATTGTGTAAAAGGTTTCTGGCATATCACCTGAATACCGCGACACACACACGCCTTAATGAAATGGCTGTGATGCTTAGGCGGGATAATAAGATCTACGAGATCTGGATTAACTTCATCCAGCATAACTTCAAACTGGTCAAATGCGCGGCAGTTACTAAATGTTGCAGCGACAGTTCTTGCGTCCTCTATTACTAGGGAACAAATGCCGCAAAGGTCTACGGCGAGCCGTCTCCACGCATCATAGTGAAACTGGCTAAAATACCCGGTACCTACAGCGGCAAGTCTCTTTCGCGGGAACCGCTCCATCATATAAGAGACCCCTTTATAGAGCCCAGTGATGGGCCGCGAAACCAGCCCGTTCAGTGCGGAAGGTAGCGATGGAATCTCCTTGCAAACAACCAAGATAAACCGTCTTCAAATCAGCACCTCCGAATGCCAGACTGGAGATATTCCTAAGTTTGTTCCCAACGGGTTTGTCGAGATGTGAACGACCTAATTGGTTGGTCACGTAGGCTTTTTCCGTCCAGGCAATATGGTCTGGGTCACTGTCTTGAAGGATAATTTCCTTTTTACCACTACGATCTACTCGAATAACCCGGTTGGAAATAATGCACGTCACCCAAATACCGCCGCTTGCATCTAGAGTTAAGCCATCGGGGTATTCGCCTTCGCCAAATTCTGCAATAATAGTTTTTTCTGACAAACTTCCATCTTCATCAATTTTAAAACGGCTCAATCGCCGTGCGAATGTCTCATTTACAAACAGCTCGTTTGTTCTTGGGTCAACGTGGCATTCATTAGTATAGCCCAAGCCATCGGCAACAATACGTGCTCCGGCTTCGTCAACAAGCACGATAAATCCGTCCGAGCAATTTGCCCGATAACCAAGGTCCCGCGGCCGAAGCCTTGTGCTAACGGTCACCCAGGCTCGACCTCGTTCGTCCACGTGAACATAATTTGTCGGCGGCAGGTCAATGTTTTCTACTTCCAGAAGAAACGGCATTAAATCACCATTCAAGCCAAGACGATAAACGCCGCCACCCTTATCACCGAGATGTGTGACAAGCCACCCACCTTCTCTCAGGATTGCAATTCCGTTGGGTTTAGGCCTGAAATTGCCACTTGCTAATACGGTATGCATGGCTCCCTTGGAATTGATGACTGTTACGCCTCCGCGCCAGTCAGACACATGGAGGGTTCCATCGGCTCGCGCAAGGACGCATTCAGGCCGGTGTAGTCTACTGCCGATAAAACCTACTTGTTCCAGATCGATCACAACAAACTCCTGATTGACGAGAGGGACTAAGAGCTCATCCTGTGTCTTCCCTAGAATGGCTCAGTGATCCTTTGGACTTCATTTTCTAAAAAACTCTCCAATAGCAAGGGTTGCAGCGACCCCTGCATTTAAGCTCTCTATGCCCTCTCGACCACCCGGGATCCGTACCAATTCATCGCAATACTTTCTTGTTTTCTCCCTCAGACCCTCGCCCTCAGCACCGACAACAATTACCGTCTTATCTGCGAATTCTGCCTGGGCTAGAGTTTTTTCCCCACGCTCATCCATTCCATAAACCCAGAAGCCTAGTTCCTTTAAATCTATTAAAGCACGAGAAATATTTGTTATTCGAAATACTTTGACAAACTCAGCACCACCTACGGCATATCTGACTACCGTCGGACTGAGGCTAACCGAACGATTCTTCATAATCAGCACGCCATCGACACCGAAGAAGGCTGCGCCCCTAAGAATAGTAGCAAAGTTCTGTGGGTTGGAAACCTGATCAAGAGCAATCACGCAACTGCCATGCTCAAGGACGGCAAGATCCCTATCACCGTAATGTTGTCGTGAGTCTGCGAATAGCAAGATACCCTGATGTTTATCATCCTCACTAAATTCCCCGAGCTTACGAAAAGTAGGCCAATCAACAAATTCGGGATTTATTCCATACTGTTGCGCAAGTAATATAAATTCTTGGTGATACTCTTCCTTTCCTGCGACAACCATACGTTGAATATCGCCAGGTCGTGTCAGAAAGACTGCACGGGCAGAATGTTTCCCAAAGATTTTTTCCACAGGCTGCATTAGAATAGGATTATACTGAAATACCAAAAGGCCAAGAAAACATTATGAAAAAATTATATAACGGCGTATTTCCGATTGCACCCACACCATTTGACGATCAGGGCTCCATTGATCTGGAAAGTCAAAAACGCGTCCTCGATTGTATGATTGACCAGGGTGTAGATGGGGTATGCATCCTAGCTAATTATTCGGAACAGTTTCTATTGAGTGACGAAGAACGAGCTCGGCTGCTAACCGTATGCATGGAACATGTTGCAGGCCGTGTGCCAGTCATTGTGACTTGCTCCCACTTTTCCACTCAAATTGCTGCTGACCGCGCAAGGTCAGCAGCGGAACATGGCGCCGATATGATTATGATGATGCCACCTTATCATGGCGCCCTTTTAAAGGCAGGACCAAAGGGTATTATTGAACACTTCGAGACAGTGGCAGCAGCATCTAATGTTAAAATTATGGTCCAGGACGCACCTTTGAGTGGAGTAGATCTCCCGATAGAATTATTGGTCGATTTAGCCACCAATGTCCCAGGCGTATCCTATTTCAAGATCGAAACTCCTCAAACAGCAGATAAGCTGCGTGCACTTATTGAGGCGGGTGGGGATGCCATTATTGGACCGTTCGATGGAGAGGAATCTATCACTTTGATGGCAGACCTTAATGCCGGTGCCAAAGGCACTATGCCGAGCGCCTTAGTTCCTGATCTTATTAAGCCTGTTCTGACCAAATATTCAGACAATAATTTAAAAGAAGCAGAGGCCGCATATGCGAAAATCCTGCCGATAATAAATTTTGAGAACCGCCAGTGCGGACTTCGGGCCTGCAAAGCTATAATGAAAGAGGGTGGCGTAATCGCATCGGAATATGTGCGCCACCCACTTCCACCATTAGCCCCAGAAACTCGTGCTCAGTTATTGGAACTGGCACGACCACTAAATCCAGTCGCTCTAACGTGGGGTCACTAACCAAGCGCAAGTACCGCATCTAAGGGTAATGGGCCAGATGAAGCTGCATTCAAAACTTGCCGGAGATGACCAAGTTCGGCAAGTCCAACGACAGCGCAATCAATCATCGGCTCCGCCAAGACGTACCTCAGGGCAGTCTCAGCGCGTGTCCCAAAATTTGTATTACCATTTTTATCCATACCAATTTTGGAAAATGCCGTTAATGTGCGGCTCTCTTCACTTTCTACATCCGTGTCATCGGTAATAATAATTTCTCGCCCGTGCCGGATATCGGTAGCTAATATGCCCGCAGCAAAAACACGAATGGCCATCGTACCCACCCCATTTGACCGGCACGCATCAAGCAAACCAGCAAAATTTTGTCCAGGGAAACAATGGCCTGGGCTACGCGCCGCACTAGGGTTAATCATATTGTAATAGACTTGGGCTGATTGCACCCGACCTGTATTAATCACCTCAATGCAACTATTTGTATCACCGAGTGCTGTTATGCCTATGTATCGCAGTAAACCTTGATTTTGCATATCCTCAAGAGCATCTAGCGCCCCTCCTGCCCCGATGATTCTCCCAACTTCCAAATTCCGACCATCCGTAGATTGCGAAATACAGTTATGCAGATGCACAACATCAACATAATCCCTGTCCAGACGTTGAAGACTATCCGTTAAACTTTCCTCTACTTGTCCAGCGATGTCGTCAAGTCTCTGCGTATCAAGATTAACTTTTGTCGAAACGATAGGATCTTCTGGGATCTCATTTAGTAGCCATCCAATAGCCTTCTCGGATACACCCTGACCGTACATGGGGGCCGTATCTATCCAGTTAATTCCTCCATCAATGGCAATTCGGATTGCATCGCGTCGCGTTTCATCGTCTGAATTAATGAGTAAACCTCCGACGAACCCTCCTCCAAAGACAACCGCGGAGGTAGTAATATCTGTATTGCCTAAGTTACGGAGATCCATTGTCACCTCATCAGGTTGATCGAGCTTGTTCAATAATTGCACCACCAGGCACCTGCTCAGTAGGCGTCAACTCAATCGTGGACACATTCACATGCCAAGGAGCATCAAGAGCGAATAAAACTGCCGCTGCAATATCTGCCGGTTTAAGGGGTGTGTAGCCAGACAAAAAGGCAACTCGGTCTTTTTCATCTTTAAATGCAGCGTCAAAGAATTCGGTAGCAATGCGGCCCGGACAGATTTCAGTATGGCGCACCCCTGTGCCAGCAAGCTCTACACGAAAATGCTGCGAAAACATATGGACCGCGCCTTTTGTGCCTCCATAGACGGGCAAGCCAATGGGGTAAAGGGCTGCTATGGACCCCATCTGAACAATATGACCATTCTTGCGGTTAACCATCCCTTCCGCCAGAGCCCTAGTGACATGGAAAGCCGCACTGACATTTAGATTTATCATTTCTTCAATTTCATTAGCTGTCGACCGCAAAAAACCCTCATATCCTCGCCCAAGGCCCGCATTATTGACTAGGATATCAGCGTCAAGTCCGGATAACTCATCATAAATTGCGTTGGTGTCAGTCAGATCTAATACCAGGCTCTTGCATCCTGTTTCATCTGCTAATGGTTTTAATCGATCCTCACGACGTGCCAAAGCGAAAACATTCAAGCCCTTTTCCCTAAGTTCCCGGACGCAAGCCGCCCCAACGCCGCTTGAGGCTCCAGTAACAAGTGCAGTTTTATAATCTGATAATGCCATACTTACTCCCCTAAAGCTTTGCCATCCGCGGCCATAGTGTATTCTTGATCTGTAAGCCTCGAGCCCAAGTTAGGCATTCTGGGATAAAAATTCTATGCTTTTCATAACGGCATACACTTGAAAACGGGCCACAATATCCATGTTAGAAAGAATATTCATGGCGAAGTTAAATACACTCCCTATTTTCATCAAATAAAAATAAATTGAGGCTGAAAAATATTAAATCTTTCAGCTAATTGAAATTTTGATGGCACTTGCCACAACATGGACTTCAGCAGTACGTTCCTGCTCCTAGGAAGTAAGTTTTAAATGGGAACATATACAAAATGTCAAAACTTGTCCCGCCGCATGGCGGAGGAAATTTAAAGCCGCTGTTAGCACCCTTAGAGGACCGCGATTCTGAACTGAGTCGCGCTGCTGGTCTTACCCTTTTGCCTATGACCTCCCGAGAGACCTCCGACATCCTTATGTTTGCACTTGGTGCCTACACGCCATTGGATGGCTTTATGGGAGAGGAAGACTGGTCTGGGGTATGCAATGACATGGCTCTATCCAATGGAACTTTTTGGCCAGTGCCGGTCACCCTCTCAGCCGAGGCCGAACTTGGTGATCAAATTAAAGTGGGGCAAGAAGTAGCACTCGCAGATTCTGAAAACGGTCAAATTATGGCAGTGATGACAATCACGGAAACCTATCGGCCAGACAAATCCATGGAATGTAAAAAAGTTTACAGAACGGATGATCCTGCGCATCCCGGGGTCGCATCTGTAATGCGTCATGGCCCCGTTTATCTGGCTGGACCTGTAACCGTGCTCAATGAAGGGCAGTTTCCAACGCAATTTTCCAATCTATACCTCAGACCGGCCGAAGCGAGAGCCTTATTTGAGGACAAAGGCTGGTCACGTGTTGCCGCTTTTCAAACACGCAACCCTATGCACAGAAGCCATGAACACCTAGTAAAAATTGCAGTTGAAGTAACAGATGGTGTCTTCATTCATCAGGTCTTGGGAAAGCTCAAGGAGGGTGATATTCCGGCCGATGTGCGAACTGAAGCAATCCAAGTTATGATTGATAATTACTTTCGCCCAGGCACTGTTGTGCAAGCTGGCTATCCCATAGAAATGCGCTACGCAGGACCACGCGAGGCTTTGTTTCATGCATTGATTCGTCAAAATTACGGCTGTTCTCACCTAATCGTTGGTCGTGACCATGCTGGTGTCGGTGATTTTTATGGGCCCTTTGATGCCCACAAAATTTTTGATGAGATAGCCCCAGATGCCCTCATTACAGAAGCGTTAAAGATCGATATCACATTTTACTGCACCAGTTGCTATGGTATGGCTACGGCGAAAACGTGTCCACATAGCGCGAAGGATCAAATACAAGTGTCTGGCACTGAGCAACGACGGATGTTGACTAATGGCGAAGCAATTCCCCCAGAATTTTCCCGCCCTGAAGTTGTCGCCGTACTCCAGCGTTACTACGGATCAATACAGTCTTAAGTTTGAAAAAATAGATTATGAAATTAATTGGAAATTTCCTCTCACCCTTCGCTCGACGGGTAGCCGTCAGTTTAAACGTACTTGACCTACCTTATGAGCTGGAAAATGTGCTTGCGTTTGGAAATGCTGAAATAATTCAGCCGCATAATCCATTGGCACGCGTTCCAACGCTAATCCTTAACGATGGTGAAGTCTTGGTGGAGAGCTATGCTATTCTCGATTATCTGGATGAACTTGTTGGCCATGAAAAACGGCTCACCCCAGACGCGAGCAGAGGTCGTCTCCGTGTAATGAAAGACACAGCCATCGGAGTTGGGACTATGGATCGCTCCCAATGGGCTATTTATGAATACCGCCACCGGCCAGCAGAAAAAGTTCACGAGCCTTGGGCTCAGCACAATGATGAGAGCGCGATGGCTGGTTTCGTTTTTCTAGACAGGCTCGCATCGTCAGCAGGAAAAACAGGCTGGCTGTCCGGCACTCCCCGCATATCTCAATCTGATATCACAGCTGTCGTCGCCTACTCTTTTGCTGAAAAGGTACGCCCAAATCTGGATCTTCAAACCGCACTACCAAATCTAACTGCTTTTGTCCGACGGTGCGAATCCATGCCACCTTTCTCGGCCTCAAAGGTCCCCGACTAAGGGTCCTCCGAAATTGGATCAGTTGGGACTATTGCAACGCCCATGGACACCATATTCTGGATACGAGCACTATTAAAAAATGCCCAGTCACGCAAGACCTCGCGCGTATGCTCTCCTAAAACCGGGGCGCCCACCGGGGAGCGAACAGGCGTTTCAGACAAGCTATAGGACGGCATCATCGTCTTTAGGATTCCAAGAGTTGAATGTGGCGCAGATGCAACCAAATTAACCGCATCTGCAAATGATGAATGCAAGCCGTCATAAACTGAATTAATTTCACCTGCAGGAATAGCATTCTCATCCATAAGAGCTAACCACTCCTTATTTGTTCGGGTCGCAAATACGGCCTCTAAGTCATTGGAAAGTGTTGCCTTATTTTTTAACCTCTGCGCATTTGTAGCATAACGCTCGTCAGTCAACATATCTGGACGCAGAATAACATCTTTGCAAAATCGCGCATACATTCTTTGATTACCAATAGTAAGCATAAATTGCCCGTCGATGGAATTGTAGACGCCTGCCGGCTGTGCAGCCTGACTTCCCGACCCAGCCCGGCTAGGGTTGTCACCCAACATCAAAGACTGAGCTCCAAAATTTCCTAGCATATTAGCGGCAGACCCAAATAGATTGGCTTCAACGTACTGACCTTGCCCAGTATCCCGGCGAGCATATAATGCCGCTCCGATTGCCTGTGCTGCGAAGGTTCCAGTAATCATATCTATGACAGAAATCCCGATGCGTGTAGGCGAACCATCCGGCTCCCCGGACATAGACATCAGACCGGACTCGGCTTGCGCGATGGGATCATACCCCGCGCGATGGGCAAACGGGCCGGTTCGTCCATATCCAGAAATTGCGCAATATACGAGGCGGGGATTAGCCTCCTTGAGTATATCATAGCCAATACCAAGACGGTCCATCACCCCTGTGCGAAAATTTTCAACAACCACATCGGCCCGTTCTGTCATTGCTATAACTGCAGCACGCCCCTCCTCGCTCTTGAGGTCTAGTGCAAGGCTCTTTTTGTTGCGATTAACAAACAAGTAATAAGGTGAGTATCCGTCTATATCCGGCGGGACATAATGGCGTGTTGCATCCCCTTCCGGACCCTCAATCTTAACTACATCAGCACCCAGATCGGCAAGTATCATGCTGGCATAGGGACCAGCCAGCACCTGACCAAAATCAAGGACTTTAATTTCGTTATATGGACCAGGCCTCCGAATCATTGTTTCCGTAGAGGCAATCGCACTTTGCCAGTTCCCTTGATTGAGAGCACTCCATCTTGATTGCGGGCCTCATGTGCAATCGTTATCAGGCCACCCTCAATAGCTGTCACCTGGCCATTTATAAATAATGTATCTCCCTCCGGATTATGATGACGAATTTTGGTTTCAGAATTAACCAGAAATCCATCATCGCCCATCCAGTTTGTTAAATGGTGCGTCATCCAGGAGCAACGTTCAGGCCCATAGTCGTAAGCACCGGGCGCTCCAACGGCCTTGGCAAATTCTTTCTCCCAATGCACCCTTTCCGGACAATCGGGAATATGGAAGCGGTTGGGGATACCAAGGCCTGGGTGCCTATGGATCTGTTTCCAAGCCAGTTTATTAGAGCGGATATATAGCCCGCCCCAACCTTGGGCATAGGCGATAAACCCTGTGACTGTCATAGGGCCTTTGACCATTGTTGGAAGTATCTCGCCTACAGCCACATCGTTGGCATACCGCTTTTTCATACCGCACACCTCTTCTTCTGCATAGTGGCGGTAAATTTCTGCAAGTTCCTCAGGAGTATATATTTTTTCTGCCTTATCCTTCAAAACGGAATACTTCGTCCCCTTTTCACGTGCCGCATCTCGTTCCGTTCGAAAACACCAACTGTCCCCTTCTGCAAATTTATCTCCGTCGCCGTTAAAAAAATCTACATGATAA
>MDTG01356339.1_pt1 | contig 11306 bp, 9 predicted proteins | sample 811421 | NCBI WGS metagenome assembly MDTG01 (sample SAMN05326645, study PRJNA326480) | marine metagenome | isolation source: seawater | place: Pacific Ocean: South East | collected 2011
AACAGATTTTTTTGGAAATGCAAGGACACAAAATATCAAAAAAGAATTTGCATCAGCAAAAAAAACTATTAACCCTAGGGCTCTTCCTATAAAAGGAAAACCAGACAACTACACAGGTGCAGTTGGTTCTTTTAAGTTTAATGTTACCCTAAGTAAAAACCTTTTAAAAGCCAATGAAAGTTCTCAAATACAACTGGCTGTTAAAGGAAAAGGGAATCTTAAATTATTTGAATTGCCAGAAATTATAACCCCTATCGAATTAGAAAAATATCAACCAGAAAGAACCGAAAAGGTTCGGGTAAGTTCAACAGGAATTTCAGGCAACGTTTCTGATACATATACCATTGTTCCCCAATATAAAGGAAAGTACAAAATACCAAAGGTTTCATTCTCCTATTTTAACCCTAAAAAAGAAAAATACCATACAATCACCACCAAGAATCTCTTTGTGAATGTTCTAGAAGGAAAAGAGTTAAAACCGGTTTTAGAAACAAATACAATTCAAAAACAAACCGTTGTTTCCACTGGAAAAAACTTTAGATATATTCAAACCAAAAGTCTCTTAAAGCCCCTAAACCGGGAGGATTTTTTTAGGTCTAATCTATTTTATACACTCCTACTATTCCCTCTACTTATGATTCCAATTGTTATTTTTATAGCAAAAAAGAATGAAAAGAGAAATAATGATCTTATTGGAAACAAATCAAGAAAAGCAGAGCGATTGGCAAAAAAATATTTATCTGAAGCAAGAAAACAACTCGGTAAAAAAGAAGCATTTTACGAATCTCTAGAACGTGCATTGCATAATTATTTAAAAGGCAAATTAGGAATAGAAACCGCAGACATCAGCAAACAAAAAATTACTGAACTTTTAGAAAGAAAGAAGATCCATTCAAATACCATAGATGAATTTATCGAAGTTTTAAAAAATTCAGATCTTGCGCGCTATACTCCTATAACAAATTCAGAAATGAAAGAAGAGTTTGAGAGAGCAAAATACATTATTGTTCAATTAGACAAACAATTATAATAATGAAAAAAATAATCTTTTTATTGTGGATTGTTACCAATTCAGTTACAGCACAAAATGCAGATAGCTTGTTTGTTGCGGCAAATAACTTATATAAAAACGGTAAATTCGAAACTGCAATCGAAAACTATAAAAAAATAGAATCTCAAGATTTAATTTCTTCTGAACTATATTACAATTTAGGAAACTCCTACTATAAACTCAATAAGGTTGGTCCATCAATTTACTATTATGAAAAAGCTTTAAAATTAAATCCTTTAAATGAAGATGTTAAGAAAAATTTGATGTTTGCAAAACGTTTGGCTTTAGACAACATCCAAGATTTACCACAATCTTTTTTACAAAAAGTCAATACAGATTATTTACAAAAACTTTCCTATGATGAATGGGCAATTCTAGTTCTTGTCTTTTCGATTATAGGAAGCACCCTGTTTTTGTTGTTCTTTTTTGAAGAAGTTTCATCAAAAAAAAGATTTTATTTTACAGCAAGCATAGGGGTGTTTTTATTCTTAATAACCTCATTACTCATAACATATAAACAATATAACCTATCAAAAAGTAACATTGAAGCGATTATTTTTGCTGAAAAAACAGCGGTTAGAAATGCGCCTACTCTAAATTCTGAAAAAGTATTTACACTTCATGAAGGAACCAAAGTTAAAGTTTTAGACAGCGTGGATCATTGGAAAAAAATAAAAATTGCTGATGGGAAAATTGGTTGGATTGACTCTAGTGATTTAAAACTATTAACAAATTTTTAAATAAAAATTAACAAAACTAATCTCTTCCAATTGTATATTTGGTAAACTTTTTGTAAACCTATGTTAAAACAATTTATTACATCTCTTTTCACATTGATTCTATTGTTTTCAATTCTTACACCTTCTTATTTTAACTTAATAGAAGAAGTTTCGAAAATTGAAGTTGTTGACATGGGTGAGGAAGAAAAGAATGGAAAGGAATTGTCTGAAGAATTTGAATTAAAAAACTATTATACTTTTGATCATTCTTCCTTATACATTGGTTTAGAAAAGAAAAAAAGAATCGGTTTTTACTCTAAAAACTACTCTTCTTGCTTCAAAAAATTAATTGCTCCTCCCCCAAAATTAATTGCTTAACGCATCACTTTTAACTAATAAATTTAATTACTAATTTGCTCAGCCCTCTTAAACATTTAGGGTTGATTTTATATATCTTTTTATCATGTTTAAAACCATCAAAAATGACTTACCCGCTAGTATCGTGGTGTTTTTCGTAGCACTCCCTTTGTGTTTAGGAATTGCGCTAGCTAGTGGAGCACCTCTCTTTTCAGGCTTGATTGCTGGAATTATAGGAGGTATTGTAGTTGGAACCTTAAGTGGTTCCAAAATAGGTGTAAGTGGTCCTGCCGCTGGCCTGGCTGCTATTGTAGCTACAGCGATTATAACTCTTGGAAGCTACGAAGATTTCCTTGTTGCTGTTGTGTTAGGAGGAATCATTCAATTGATTTTTGGAGTAGTTCGTCTTGGAATTATAGGTTATTTTTTTCCTTCTTCTGTGATTAAAGGAATGCTCACTGGTATTGGTATTTTCATTGTCTTAAAAGAAATTCCTTATTTCTTTGGATATGACGTTCCTATGAACGGGGGAACAACTTGGAAGAATATTGCCAATTCAATTCAAAATATTAGCGCAGGACCAACTCTCATCGGAATAATTGGACTTGCTATTCTGATCCTTTGGGACCGAGTTTTGAGTAAAAAGGGAAAAATATTTCAGTTAATTCAAGGTCCTTTAGTGGCTGTAGTTGCTGGAATTGTCTTTTATATGCTAACAAAATCTAATGCCGACATTACCCTTACGAAAGAGCAACTTGTAAGCGTTCCTGTTCCCGAGAACATCGACTCCTTCTTTGGACAATTTACCTTTCCAAATTTTGAAGTAATTACAAAGGCCGAGGTGTGGGTTATTGCCTTTACCATTGCGCTAGTTGCAAGTTTAGAAACCCTACTCTGTGTAGAAGCTACCGATAAATTAGATCCACATAAAAATGTAACTCCAACCAATAGAGAATTATTAGCACAAGGGTTTGGTAATGTTGTATCTGGTATGATTGGAGGATTGCCAATTACACAAGTAATTGTAAGAAGTTCCGCAAATATCCAATCTAATGGTCGAACTAAAGCATCCGCAATTATTCATGGATTCTTTTTATTATTTGCAGTAATGTTGATCCCAACTTTGCTAAATCAAATTCCGTTGTCAGTTTTAGCTGCTATCCTTTTCTTAGTAGGATATAAATTAGCGAAACCTTCGTTGTTTATAAAAATGTTTCAGTTAGGTTGGAAGCAATGGCTCCCTTTCTTAACTACAATTGTAGGAATTATTGCTATTGACCTCTTAAAAGGTTTGGCACTTGGTTTGGCAGTAGGAATTATAGCAACTTTAATCAAAAGCTATCAAAACTCTCATTTTTTACACAAAGAAGATACGAGTAATGGCAACTCAAAAGTTAAAATGTCCTTGGCTGAAGAAGTGACTTTTTTTAACAAAGGCGCTATTTTAAGAGAATTGGATAGTTTAACTGAAAACACGGATTTAGAATTAGATGTTACCAAGACTCGTTTCTTAGACAATGATATCATAGAAATTTTGGAAGATTTTCAATGGAAAGCAAAAGAAAGAAATATCAATATCAAACTTATCTCTGAAAGAGGTACGGTAGAAAATCCAGAGAGTTTTATCGAATTTTTTTGTCTTCCAAAACATACAATAAATTAAAAATGCATTAATTATCAAATTTAAATACATATAAAATGAGTAATCAAATTATTACAGAACAAGAAATCCTTGATGCACAAAAAGCATGGGGGGAAGGAATAATTAAAATTGGAAAAGTATTCCAAGAAGGAGGAGACTATAGCGCAGCTGCCGAAGATCATATCAATCAATTTTATAATTATCAAGACGGAAGTGTTTTATTCAAACCAACTCTTGCATCTGAGAAGCAATTCAGACCAGATTTTGAAGGAGCGTTATCTTATTTCGTTGGAGGAAACACGAACTACCCTGAAGATCACGGGTTTGCCATTAAACCATGGTCTCATGTTCGTTGGGAAAGTATTGGAACCAAAATTATTGGAAACATGGCGATCGCTATGGGTAATTATTTCTTTACGCCAACAGAAGGTGGCGATGATGTAAAAGTTGAGTATTCTTTTAGCTATACCAAAAATGACAAGGGGGAGCTAAAAATTATCCTTCATGGGTCACATTTACCATATTCACCAGCTTAGAACCAATTTCTATGTTATACTCAGGGGTCATATTAACATATGACCCCTAGGATATCATTCAAGAACAATTCAATAATTTTTTAAGAATAAATACAATTGATGATGAAAAAAGTTTTAGGTATACTCGTCTTTACATTCTTTTTTTTAAAGGTTCAGGGTCAAGAAAATGGCCCGGGAAATTGGCTCATTTACATTGGCAATAAGCAATTGAATTCAAAATGGAACTTACATCATGAAATTCAATATAGAAATTACAATACCATAGGCGACTTAGAACAATTACTCATTCGAACTGGTCTTGGATATCAGCTGGGTTCAAGAAGTAATTTCCTATTAGGATATGGATACATTAATTCTGAAAATTTTACAGGAAATGTCAACGATCAAATAACTGTAGAAGAACATAGAATTTTTCAACAATTCATAACCAAACAAAATATCGGTCAAGTAAGTTTACAGCATCGATATCGGTTTGAACAACGATTTATAGAAAGTGATTTCAAAACAAGGTTTCGTTACTTTTTGAGCATGAATATCCCTTTCAAAAATTCTAAATATTACCTTTCTGCTTACAATGAAATTTTTTTAAATGGAGAATCGAATGTATTTGACAGAAATCGAATTTATGGAGGATTGGGTTATCAAATTGGCAAAGGGATCAAACTTGAACTCGGTTATATGAATCAAGTTTTCGAGACCACTAGCAGAGATCAAATCAATATTATAACCTTTGTAAACTTTTAAGGATATATACTCTAAAAGCCAATGAGTTTTCATTGGCTTTTTTTACGAACACAGACCTTCCCTTTGTTAAGTTATAATCTTACTGTGTATCCTTTTTGTAATTTGGAACACTATTTTAGGAAGGGAAAAACTTCTTAAATCAAAACTCTATTTTGTTTCTTTGTTGTCCATTTTTTTTTCGTTCTCTCCATTTATAATCGATGGGAAAAACCTTGGCGCAATTTTTTTTACTGGTCGATATAAAATAGATTCTTCTAAGGTTTCTTTTTTAATAAAAGAAATCGTGTCGTTCATCTTTCCAAAAAAAATAAAAACAACACTTAATATGAATCCTATTTTTAAAAGCCCAAATAACCCTCCCAGTAATTTATTTATAATCCCTAAAGAGGCAAAATTAGCAATTCTAGTCAATACTTTACCAAGAAGTGCAATAGCAACAACAATTAGCACAAAAGTAATTGCAAAAGCTGCCAGAGAAACATATTCTGTTTTCCAGGTTACATATTCCCCTAAAAAATTGGAAACAAAATGTGAAAAATGGATAGCTCCATATACTCCAACAACTAATGCGGCTAAAGAAGCCACTTCAACAAATAAGCCCTTCATTAAACCTCTGACAAAACCAAAAAGCAAAAAAGAAGCAATTATTATATCAAAAATATTCATCAAATTATTTTTTTCAAACCTACATATTTTTTTTCATAATTTTAAATTGTCAATTGTATCTTTACAAGATGTTAAAATAGAGAGTATGCAAAAAATAAATACTTTAAAAGAAAAATGGGATCTACTAGTTGCCAGATTAACCCATCAATTTGGAGATGGAGATAAATTAAGTATCGATGGCATCATCTATTTAATTGGTGTTCAAGAATTAGGGCAAAGTCATAGAGAATATAAAAAAGACGAAAAACTTAACCTCATGCATATCGCAATCTGTAGACTTTTAGAACCCTATGGTTATTTCGAATTCGATTATTTTGACACCGATCATTGGCCTCATTATAAAACACTTACAGCGCTTCCTAGCTTAAAACCTGGTGAACAAACCGTTTTAATGAAAGAAGCTATAGTAAATTACTTTGATGAAATTGATTATTTCAAAAATTAAGTTACACTCAGTTTACGAACCATAACGGAGAAAAGCTTAGGAAAAAATCGTTTAATATATACCCCTAACTTCTCTTTAGCTCCTGCTATATAAACCTCTTGCTTTTTATTTTTTATTGCTTTAGCCATTAGTCTAGCAAAATGATCCGGTTGAATTCCTTTTTTTGTTGCAGTATCCATTTTTTCTTGTGGAAAACCATTACCAATTAAAGCATTCCTAGAAATATTGGTGTTAACAAAACCAGGGCAAATTAAAGTTACGGAAATATTATCTTTATGATGTTCAGCACGTAAACTATCAAAAAAACCATGAAGGGCATGTTTACTTGCCGCATAAGATGAGCGCATAGGAGTACCTATCTTACCAACAACACTTGTTGTTACAACAAATTGACCTTTTTTATTTTTTATAAAATGAGGGAGTAAGGCTTTAGACAAAGCAACTGTTCCTAAATAATTAATATCTATTATACGTTTGTCTACCGACAGTTGTGTGTCTTTTAATAATGATCGTTGACTAATCCCTCCATTATTAACTAAAATATCTACCCTGTCAAAAAAGCTAATGGCCCTGTCTACTTTTGTTTGTAAATTTGTGTAGTCTTCTAAATCTATGCTAAGGACCTTTACTTCTGAAAAGTTTTCACATTGATTTTTTACTAGTTCTAACGATTCTTTTACCCTTGATGATAAAATTAATTTTGCTTTTTGTCGAGACAACTCAATAGCTAAAGCCTTCCCAATTCCAGAGGAGGCTCCCGTTATCCAAACAACTTTGTTTTTAAAAACCATTGGTTTATTTTTAATCTTACAATCTATTTTTACCCGATTAATAGTATCTTTGAAATATCTTTTGAAAAAGTTTATCAAAAAATTACACCCCTCAAAAAATGAAGAAAATAATCCCTTTTATCTTTTTAATTACTTCTCTTTTACAAGCGCAATATACAATTAAAGGAACGATGTCTCGTACTATAGAGAGCGAATGGATCATCTTGTATAAAATTGAAGGTACACAACAAAACTATGTTCAACATTCAAAAATAGAAGTAGATACAATTACTCTTCAAGAGAACAAAAAGAAGAAGGCAACATTTCAATTTATACTTCCTGAGGATTCACAAGTAGGATCGTACAGAGTAGTATATGGTCTAGAAGAACCAAATTTTGTAGATTTTTTTTATACTAAAGAAAATATACATTTTGATTTTGACCCTAAATCCCCAAACGAATCCATCAATTTTTCAATTTCTAGAGAGAACAGATTATATCAAAAATATATCGCTTTGATTTCTAAAGAACAGCGAAAATTAAATGCTATTCAAAATACCGCGATACAAAACCCTTCATTAAATTTACAAAGCGCATACAAAAAAGCTTTAACCCATTTAAAGAGTATTCAAAAAGAATGCCTAAAAGGCTCTGAAGGCATGTATATTCACTCTTTTATAAATGCTTCTTTGATAAAAAATCCCTCAAAAATTATAATAAGTGCACAAAAACACCAATCTCATTTAAAGAGTACTTTTTTTGATCATATCGATTTTTCTAATAAAGAATTAATCAACTCCTCTTTTTTAACTGACAAGATTATGGAGTATATTTTTTCAATGAATTATTCCGAGGATCAGAAAAAACAAAACAACTTATTTAAAAAATCAATAACCCTTGTTCTATCTAAAATCATTGACAATCTTTACAAAAAGGAAGTTATTGTCCTTTTAATTTCGAAATTCGAGACAATTAATACTGAAGTTTTAAACTACTTGCTAGAAGAAGAATACAAAAAACTACCCATTACCCTTCAAGAAGAGGAGTTTATTATTGAAAAAAAGAACCTGCTTGCTACTCAAATTGGCAGAATCGCTCCAGATTTCTCGTGGAAAAAAAATGGAAAAACACTGGAGCTTTCTACATTGAACGATGGTCAATATTATTTATTAATTTTCTGGAGTACAGGTTGTTCTCATTGTTTACGAGAGATCCCTCAGCTACATCAATTTTTGAAAATGAATAAAAAAATAAGTGTCATTGCTTTTTGTTTAGAAAAAAATGATTTTGAGTGGAAAAACTATAAGAAAAAATTACCTAATTGGCATCATGTTTTTGGGGAAGGTAATTGGGAAAATAACGTTGTAAAAACCTACAATATAAACGCAACACCCAGTTATTTAATTTTGGATGCCACTAAAAAAATCATTGCAAAACCAGCTGAATTAAAAGATGTAAAAGCTTTTATTGAGATGCTTTAAACATAAAGAAAACAGCTGTTAAATATTCAATTTTTATTTATTGTTTGTACTGAATAATTGCAATCAAAACAAACTTCAAACTTTAACTCTTTATCTATCACATAATTATCGTGGGGATTAGAATTGATTAAACATTATTGTTTACTTTTACAAAAATCATGAATCCTAAAAAATTATTATTTCTCTGCACCATACTCATTAGCTCCTGTGATATTTCTTATTTTGAAAATGATATTGAACTGAAATGGGATGGAGACATTAAAATGCCAATTGGCAAAATCAACTATACGCTTTCAGATTTATTACAAGAATTAGATGTAAATGATATTAATGAAAATTCAGAAGGAAATTTATCTTTAAATTATATAGAATCAATCTCTGAAGATGAAAATACAACTTTTAACGTTGTCATCGAGGACATTTCAACTTCTGTAGAAATTAAATCCCCTTTAACCCCTGCCATTTTCGATGCAGCAGGGGTCAGCTCTCCTCATACAATTTCAGTTGCTGAAATAGCGCCTGGAGTTCCTAACCCGCTAATTAGAACAGAAAAATTAAGTGAGCAAGAAGTATATAAATTAGAATTGAGTCGCGACCTTGATGGCGCTTCTTTTAATGGTGGGGAATTAACCCTTAATATTGTTTCAACATTTTCTATAGATGTGAATATGACAATAAAAATTCCTTCGCTAACAACAAAGTCTGGAAATGCAACTTACCAAACAACACAAATAGTTAAAGATACTGAAATACAGCTAAAAATTCCATTAGAAAATTATAATATTGATTTCACTCATAATGGTGTTAATTTTGACCAAGCAACAAATAATATCATAATTAATTTCGTAGCGGAATTTGATTTTAAACTTGGGGATACTGTAAAAGATAATGACAAAATTTCTCTTTTAGCGAATTTAACTGACGCCAAAACAGAAGTTATTTATGGTGATTTTAAGCAGGAAAGCTTTTATTTTTCCTCAGAATCACTTTTTTTAGACTTTTTTGATCATTTTGGACAGGGCAACGTTAGATTTGCCAACCCTAAAATGAAAATTAGTGCCTCAAACGGGTATGGGGTTCCTATAGGTATTAATCTTTCAAAAATAAGGGCTAAAAATAATACAAGCTCTTTAAATTTGAAATATGATGGTGATCAAAATCAAGAAGATATAGTGATTTTTGACGGAATTAAAACCTATTCTTCAACAGCTGATTCGCAAATTACAGAGAGAATTATTGACAATACCAATTCTAATTTTTCAGATTTATTGTCTCTAAAGCCTAAAGAAATTGAACTCGATATTATTGGAAATGCGAATCCAATAAATAGCTTTCCAAATTCTAATTTTTATGCACCTATAAACAATGGTTTTGAGGCAAAAATAGAAATTGAAATTCCCTTGGAAGTCAAATTTGAAAATATAATATTAACAGAAAGTATAGAATTTAACAATGAAGAAGACAACGAGTATGTAGAAAACTTTATACTGGTTTTGAATACTGAAAATAGCATCCCTTTAAGTGGCCGTTTAGAAGTTATATTCCTTAATAATGATCTTGAATTAAATGTTTCTAAATCATTTGTAGCATTTGATGCTGCAGATATTGATTCGAATGGAAAATCTAACGGGTATAAATCAACATCAACAGAAATAGCCTTCTCAGAAAATGATCTTGAAAAAATCAAAACGGCAACAACGATTGATCTTAAATGTACTTTAAATAGTCCTGAAGACAAAAATGAAGTAACGTTATTGGGAACAAATGATATAGTTGTAAAGGTAGCAACCAAATCGAAGGTAAAGTTTTAGTTAAAAACATATGAAGATATACACATTCACACTGATAATTATCCTTTTTTTTATGACAAATAGCTCAAAGGCTCAAAACGCTATGTCTTTTTATAATTTGGGAGATTATGTGATGCAAACACAAAATATTTCTGCTGTCTATTTGCCAAAAAACACTATTTCTTTTGGTTTACCAGGAATTGGACTTAGCGTAAACAATCCTTTTCAGTTGAACGAATTTTTAGTTAAAAACAATACAACAAATAAACTAGAAACTAATTTTGATAATTTATTGAGAAATGCGCAAACAGTAAACCAATCAAATATTCATCTAAGCACAAGTCTCTTTATGCTTGCTTATAAGACAAGTAAAGGATCTATTTCTGTGTTTGTTAATTCAAAATTCACAAATAATTGGCAGTATACTAATGAATTTATGGCAATTGTCGCAAATGGAATTAATGACTTTAATCTATCAAATAATCAACTAAATACATCCCTCTACCAAGAATCAGGGCTAGGAATTACGCAACAATTTTTGAACAAAAAGTTAGCAATTGGTTTGCGTTTAAAATACCTAAATGGAATTGCACATACATCTCTTAAAAACAATGCTTCTCTTAGTTTAAACATTGATGATACAAATCAAAATTGGAATATAACGGCTACAAATGCTACGCTAAGAACCTCTGGTGTTACAAACGATGAGAAATCCTACTTTACAGGAAACAATGGTTTTGGAATAGATCTTGGTGCAACATATCAACTTTCTGAAAAATGGGTTGTCGCATTAAGTATCAACGATTTTGGAACTATAAATTGGTCTGAAAACAACAAAAGTTACAATATCGAAGACACCCCAGGAACAATTTATAGTGGTGTGAACCTAGAAGACGGAAGTGTTCTAAAAGAAATAGAAAGTGCTTTAAATACTGTTTTTAATGCAACAGAAACCATTGAAAACTTCTCTACAAAACTAACTACAAAAACCTATCTATCTGCAAAATATTACGCGAATAAAAAAAATGTTTTTAGTACTGTATTTGCGAATACTCATGTTTTTGGAAATTTAAATTCAAACTATGCTTTGGGATATAATAGACTT